>Ga0256833_1003924_pt1 | contig 10087 bp, 5 predicted proteins | sample 356284metaG_FD_190535 | JGI IMG/M metagenome (GOLD analysis project Ga0256833, IMG submission 190535) | Hydrothermal vent microbial communities from Mid Atlantic Ridge, Atlantic Ocean - 356-284 | ecosystem: Environmental > Aquatic > Marine > Hydrothermal vents | place: Atlantic Ocean: Mid...
TAGCTTTAGTATTAGAAGTTATCTTGGCGAATATCTTTCATCACGAAGTGATTTGTTTAATAATATAGATGACATAGATCCACTGAATAGGAAAAGAATTGAAGCCACATTTGGAGGTAAAATATCGTTCCTAGGTAACACCAGATTTTTTGTCTCGGGTATTTGGGAAGATCAAAAGGGATTGTATTATGGAAAACGCTTATATAATCCAAGCGATTCTTACTTAGCTCCGGATGGTTTTAGAAATGATGACCCTAGACACGGAGCTGCAACAGACCCTTATTTCTTTAATCCTTTTGATCCTAGTAGCAAGGGCTTACCTACCGGCGATGGAAGTTGGGTTCACATGGACCCTTCGCAAAACTGGAATATCCAAGGAAACATTAGCCACAATTTCGGTTCTCTAATTAAATTGAAATACGAAGTTGTTTATGATCAAGGACATTCTAGAAGTTTTGCTCCCGGTTATAACTTAACTAGAGGTAGAGCTTATTTATTTAATCCGGATGGCTTGGGAACCGATTACAGTCGTGGAATTATTCAATCTTTAGATTTAACGCATACTTTGAATAACACAACTTTTTATACTTTAAAAGGCTCGTTGTCCTGGAATGAAGCTAAACATTATTTATACAAAGATTTTAACGACCCCGGTTATTTACCCGGATTTTATAGAAAGCGAATCGGTACAACTTTATACTATGCAGGTGGAACAGATAATTCTATATCGGATCGTTCAACAACAACCTATAGTCTTAAAGGTGATATTGTTTCACAGTTATTTACAGTCCATGAAGTTAAAGCCGGATTTGAGTTAAGAAAACATCATTTGGTAAGAGATGCATATTCAATAGTATTCCTAAAAGATGATGACACTCAAGTTAGTACTAACGATCTACTTTACAATCCGACTCTTAATATTCATAGGAGTAAAATACAGTCGGTTGATACTTTTGACAAAGAACCTACACAGTTTGCAGCTTATGTTCAGGACAAAATAGAATTAGCCAAAACACTAATATTAAATGCCGGACTGAGATACGAATACTTCAACCCGGCAACAAAATATAATCCGAATTTATCGGATGATATAGACAACCAAAAATTCGGTTATCTCACTAATAATTTAGTTGAAGCTAAAGCGAAGCATATGTTATCGCCAAGGTTTAGTGTTTCTTACCCGATAACAGATAGAGGTGTAATAAGATTTTCTTACGGACATTTTTATCAAATCGGTTCACTTTCGGCAATTTATAGAAATGATAGAATGTGGGTACCTAATGTTGCAAGTAATCCTCGTTTTGGTAATGGTGATATAAAACCTGAAAGATCAATTCAATATGAAATTGGTTTGCAGCAACAATTAACAGAAAATTTTAAATTCGATTTAACCGGTTTCTATAAAGATGTTAGAGATTACATTTATACCCAAACTGTTTTTACAACAAATGCAAGAAGATACAGAGTGTTAACTAACTTATCTTATGCAAATGTTAAAGGAATAACACTTTCCTTCATTAAAAGAAGATCCCCGGGAAGTTTATTTTCTGCTACTTTGGATTATACATTTCAAGCTGCTGAAGGTAACAGAACACAACCTCAAGAAGATTTATTCTTTAGCGAAGCAGCCGGTAAACAAACAGAAACATATTTGGTACCGTTAAGTTTTGATAGAAGTCATTTAATTAACGGAACTATTACTCTATCAGAGCCTGGAGATTGGTCTGCCGGAATAATCTATACACTTCAAACCGGAACACCTTATACACCGGCATTACCGCCAACTCTTTCTACTATTACTTACGAACAAGCTTCGGCAGTAAAACCGTTTCAATGGAATGTTGATTTGAAAGTAGAAAAATATTTTGATATTGGAGGAATAGATTTTTCAATCTTTGCTCAAGTTAGAAACTTATTCGATACAGGAAACCAAAGATATGTTTGGGCTAATTCCGGCGAAGCATTATATAATGCCGAACAAAAATTGACTGCTATCCAATTTGCCGATTTACGAAGACGAATTAGAGAACATAAAGGCTTATTTGATGAGAAATATATAGATGATTATTATAAAAGAGAAGAACGATTAAGTAAACCCAGAGAAGTACGTTTGGGAATATCTATAATTGTTAATTAAGAAATATTTTTAAGACTATTGTAATGCAAAGTTTATAATTAAAATTAGGATAAATAATGAAATTAAAAAGTTCAATCATTTTTTTAATTCTTATAACATCGGTATTAAGTTATGCTCAATCAAAAAAAGATGTGTATAATAAAAAGATAACATCCGAAGAAGAATTTGAACGCATCTACGGAAAAATACTTGGGCAGAAGCTAAACAAAACTACCGGAGAAATGCGTGAAATAAAAGACATAATTATTAAAGGCAATAAAATTCAAACTGTTCTGTATAATTATGGTTCGGTTTGTGCCCCGGGTGCATTGGCCGATGTTAAGGATTTGGTATGGAACGGTTTAGGCTACGGATACGAGTTTGGTTTAATGGCAGGGGCTAAAGTTCTTAATGCTAACGGAGATACAATCAATATTGTTAGTGATTCGCATGTTTCCAGTAGAGAAGGTGATTATAATGCGGATAGATCATTAAAATGGGGTTGGTTACCCAAAGCCGGTTATAGCGATCCGAACCAAAATCATGTAGCATCGTTAAATGCTCCGGATAATGATGGTGACGGTAAACCGGATTCTTGGCCGGAAAGTTGGTATTCTCCGGGAGCAGGCACGTATTTATGGCCAGCTTTTCTGGGAGATGCTTCTACTGCACCGGATGAAGAAGTGTTTTATGCAATTGATGATTATACAAACTACGAATTTATAAGTGAATATAAACCTTTTGATAATGATGATACTAAAGGCGGACTTGGTCTGGATACAGATGTAAGAATTTTACAATTCAATAATCCTTTGGCTGAAGATTTGATTTTTATGGTTTATCAAATGACCAATGCCAGCGATAAAGATTTATCTAATTTCTATATGGGTATGTTTGGAGATCCTCACATTGGCGGTGTTGGTGATGTAAATGATGATATGGCTTTCTTTATTCCGCCAAGTGGTGAACTTGCAGATAATTTCGACCAAAGAGCAAGAAGTATGGTTTATGGCTGGGATCAAGATTTTAAAGGTAGAGGCGGTAAAAGACCTGGATACTTTGGTTGGAAATTTCTGGAATCCCCTTCTTTTGATGATGATTTAACTGATAATGATGATGATGGTATTGCAGATGAATCTCCTTTTAATAGTAAAGGTAATTATATAGATGGCTCTATAAACCCGCTTACAATGGGGATAGCAGATGTTGAAAAATATACAAAAGTTTACGGCAAACCAAAACCACGCTGGCAAGGTGATGAAGATGGCGATTGGGATCCTGAAAAAAATGATGTTGGTATTGATGGTATCGGTCCCGAATCTGTAAATTACCCTGGTAAAGATTATGGAGAAGGAGATGGATTTCCTTCGCAAGCATGGTATGATGATCTAAATAATAACGGACGTTTTGATAAAGAAGAAGAAGGAACCCTTACAGATGAATGGAGTTTAGGAAAAAAATGGGCAGGTTCAGAACCTAATTTTGGTTTTAGAGATATTTCCGAATCCGACCAATTGGGATTAACCGGCTTTACTGTGGCTGCTTGGGCAGATCCTTCCAACACACCTAAAAATGATGATAGAATGATGGAATGGTTTACAAAACCGGAAATTGATCCTCAACAAGAACTGCTTCAAACAGCCGGTGATAATATTTTTAGTTTTTCAACCGGACCAATGAACTTGGAAAAGGGTGAATCACAAAGATTTTCTATGGCTATTCTTTTTGGTGAAGACTTAAATGATTTGTTGCTTAATGCTAAAACTTCCGTAAGAATTCTTGAAGCAGATTATCAATTTGCCCAACCACCTGATAAGCCTATTGTAACAGCAGTTCCGGGTGACGGTAAAGTAACACTTTATTGGGATGCAAAATCCGAAGAGTCTGTTGATCCTCTTACTTCCGAAAAAGATTTTGAAGGATATAAAATCTATAGAAGTACCGATTTTAATTTTAGTGATGTTTTTAGAATTACAGATGCTAATGGAATTCCGTTTTTGGGAATGCCTTTATTCGATCTTAACACAGGTAAAGCTGCTCAGTTCGATTTGGTTAATGATTATTCAGGCTTGGCTCCGGTAGAATATGCAGGCAGAGGAATTAAATATAATTTAGGTTCAAATACCGGCTTGGTGCATGAATATGTTGATTCTACAGTGCAAAATGGTGTTCAGTATTATTATGCAGTTGTTGCCTACGATAGAGGTACCGACGAATTACCGCCAACAGAAACACAAGCTGTTATTCAACAAGACCCAACTACGGGTGAGCTTATTTATGATGTAAATACACTATCTGTAATTCCCGGCCCAATTGCTACGGGAATAAAAGAACCGGAAGTGGGTATAGGCGGAAAACCTACTACTATTGCAGGTAATTCTACCGGAACAATTGATGTAAAAGTTTTGGAAGATTTAGCTGTAAAAGATAAAACTTATAAAGTACATTTTGATTCATCCAGTTCGTATAACATTTTGGATTCTACCGGTGTTGAATATTCGTTTAAATCAAAAGGAACAACTCTTGTTGCATTACAACATAAAAATATCGTAGAAAACAGTGTTGAAGTTAGAGATAAAAATAATGTAATTGTTCCTACTTCTGATTATGTAGTAAATACTAAACGCGGACAAATTGCTGCCACTAGTGAAAACAGTTTACCTGCAGGTAATGAATACACAATTAAATATAGATATTATCCTGTATATCAAAGTTCTCTTGTTAACAATGAAGATGGTAATCCTGTTTTTGACGGAATGAGAGTATTTGTTCAAGAAGATGAATTAAATATTGATAAAGAAAATTCCAGATTTATTACAAACTCAGCTATTTCGGTAATTGCTAAACCAGAATATCCACCGGTATTGGGCGGAGTTAAAGTAAAAGTTAGAGCAGATTGGGAATTTAGATGGCATAACACAGAGCAAGATGCAAACGGTAAATGGTTACATGCGGATACATTAAGTACATTACTTGGTGATGTAGCAGCACCGTTTTCTATAATGCATATAATTAAAAAAGCACCAAATGTTTTACAAGAAAATCCTGCTACCTTTGTTTTATATGAACCGATTATTGCAACCCAAGGTAACGGACAATGGGATTGGGGCGAATCAATAATTTTGCAACCTTTAGGTGCTACCGATCCGACAACAACATATCAAGTTACTTTTGAAATTGATACAACGGTTTCATCTCCAACATTACCAAAAGAAGGTGACATTTATCAATTGGTTACAAGAAAACCGTTTGAAAGTGGGGACGAGTTTATCTTTGATACTAAAGAAGTTGAGTTTGAAGCAGCTTCGGCAGATAAAAAATTAGATGATATTTATGTTGTCCCAAATCCTTATGTTGCTTTTAGTAGTTCCGAAAAGCCGGGAAGAACACAAATTAAAAGAGGTGAAAGGGAATTACAATTTAGAAATCTTCCACCGCAATGTACAATTAGAATTTATACTCTAACCGGTGAATTGGTTGATACTATTGAAAAAGATGATAACGGAAGCATAGCTTATTGGAATTTACTAAGTTCCGAGGGAATGAGAATTTCTTACGGTGTTTATATTTTTCACGTAGATGTTCCGGGTGTTGGAGAAAAAATAGGAAGGTTTGCAGTTATTAAATAATTAAAAGTCTAAAAATAAAAGAAAAAAGTATATTGTTATATCTCAAGTGTTATACAAAAATACTTGATAAATCTTTTGCTTTATAAAATTACTAATCAACAAATCACTTATTTAGTGAATTGGAGAATAAAATGAAAAAAATTATACACTATTTTGTTATTCTTAATTTGTTTATAAGCGTCGGTTTAATTAATGCGCAAATAAATAAAGAAATTACCAGAGTTGGCACAACAGTTGCCCCTGTACTAAAAATAGCACCGGGCGCAAGGGCTTTAGGCATGGGCAGCGCTTATGTTGGTGTTAGCGATGACATATATTCAGCATATTATAATCCTGCCGGTATAACCAGAGCAAACGGAAATAGCCAAGTTGCATTTAATCATTCCAATTGGTTAGCCGATGTTGATTATGATTTTGCTGCCGGCTCAATTAATATTGATGGACTAGGTACAATTTTTACAACATTCTCATCATTAAGAGTTCCAAAAGAAGAAGTTAGAACAATTGAATTCCCTGATGGTGACGGTAGAACGTGGGATGCCGGTTCTTTGGTTATTGGCGTTGGTTATGCTAGAAGTTTAACCGATAGATTTTCAATTGGTTTTCAATTAAAATATATTAGAGAAGCAATTTGGAATACAAGTGCTTCAGGCGTTGCTCTTGATATAGGAACTTATTATGTAACTCCATTTAATGATTTAGTAATTGGGGCAAGTATATCTAACTTCGGAACAAAAATGCAACTTGACGGAAGAGACATTCAACTAAATATAGATCCTAATGGTTCACCTGAATCCGGACCAAATAATATCCCCGGAAAATATGCAATGGAGAAAAATGATTTGCCATTAAATTTTAGAGTAGGTTTGGCAATGAATGTATTAAATGAACGATATTTCAAACTTAAAGTGGCAGTTGATGCAATTCATCCGAATGATAATAAAGAATACATAAATGCCGGAACAGAATTTTCTTATAATGATATGATATTTTTAAGAACCGGATATAAAGCATTATTTCTTCCGAATAGTATTCAAGGTTTAACACTTGGTGCCGGTGTAAATTATAATCTTACTCCTAACCTTAAATTTACTTTCAACTATGCTTATGCAAGTTACGGAAGATTAAAAGATGTTCAATATTTTGATATTGGTTTGATTTTTTAAGATATTTTTATTCGTGCATTTGTGGCTAATTACATAACTGCAAATGCACGTGATTTAATAAGCATTCCCAAATTTCCTCTACTGACGAATTACTTTCGGAAAAAATGATTAAAGCGATAAAACAAATAAATAAACTATTAGTTAAGCAATTCGGAATTCCGCCACGTGCCGAAAAACTGCCTAAACCAATCGATTTATTAATTGCAACAATACTTTCACAAAATACAAATGACACCAACTCATACAAAGCATATCAAAATTTAAGAAAGAAATACCCGACTTGGGAAGATGCACGTAAAGCTAAAAGAGTTTCAATAGAAAAAGAAATAAAAATTGCAGGATTAGGTTTGCAAAAATCAAAAGCTATAAAAAATTTGTTAACCGAATTGCATAAAAAAGAAAAATCATATTCGTTAAGCAGAGTAACAAAAGCGACATCAAAAGAAGCTATAGAGTATCTTACAAAGTTCAACGGCATTGGTGTAAAAACAGCAAGTTGCGTTTTGCTTTTTGCATTGGATAGAGATATTTGTCCGGTAGATACGCATGTTCATAGAACACTTAACAGAATTGGTTTGGTAAAAACAAAAACCCCTGATAAAACATTTCTTGAAATTAACGAAAATTTTCCTCCTAAAATTGCACATTCGTTTCATACAAATTTAATTCGCTTAGGGAGAGAATACTGTACACCAAAAAATTATAAATGTGGTAAGTGTCCGCTAAAATCCATTTGTAAGTTTGAAGACAAAATTATTAATAATAATTCGGTAAATAGTAAAAAGTCATTTATGCTTTTAGATAGTGTTTAAAAGTATATTTTGTTCTAAAAAAGAGTGATATATTTAACAGAAAAAAATTTGTTATATTAATAAATTCGTTATTTTAATAATAAGTCAAAATGTCGGAGTTAAAAAATTTATGGGTAAATATGATATTGCAATATTAGGCGGAGGTCCCGGTGGTTACGTTGCTGCAATTAAAGCCGCACAACTTGGCTATAAAACGTGTGTAATTGAAAAAGACAATTTGGGCGGGATATGTCTAAATTGGGGCTGTATTCCTACAAAAGCTTTATTAAAAAGTGCGGAAGTTTATGATTTGGTAAATAACAAGTCTAAGGACTTTGGAATAAATGTAGAAAATGTAAGCTTTGATTTTGCTAAAATAATTAAGCGAAGCAGAACAGTTTCTAAAAAAGTTACAAAAGGAATTGAATATCTTTTTAAAAAGAATAAAGTGGAAAGAATAAAGGGATTTGGAAAACTAACTTCTGCAAATGAAATTTCCGTATTTGATGAAGCAAACAATGAAATAAAAAAAATTGCGGCAGATAAAATAATTATAGCTACCGGTGCACGTCCAAAATCCATTGCTTCTATTCCGGTTGATAGAGAAAAAATAATTACAAGTTCCGAAGCAATGACGCTTAAAGAAATTCCAAAAGAAATGATAATTATTGGAGCCGGTGCAATTGGTGTGGAGTTTGCCTATTTTTATTCCGTATTTGGTACCAAGGTTACAATTATAGAAATGCTTGATAATATTTTACCTGTTGAAGATGAGGAATCTTCTAAACTTCTTAAAAACAATTTTACAAAAAGAGGAGTTAAAATATTAACCGGTACGGCAGTGGAAAAAGCCGAAGTAACAAATAATATTGTTGAAGTTACAATAAAAACAAAAGAAAAAACAGAAATATTAAAAGCGGATATTGTATTGAATGCCATAGGTGTAACCGGAAATGTTGAAGGTTTTGGATTGGAAGAATTGGGCGTTGAACTTTACAAAAATCATATAAAAGTGAATAAAGAAACATACGAAACTAACATAAAAAATATTTATGCAATAGGTGATGTTATTGGTCCGCCTTGGTTGGCTCATGTTGCTTCGGAAGAAGGAATAAAATGTATTGAAAATATTAAAGGAATTAAAACTCCACCAATTGATTATTCGGCAGTTCCCGGTTGTACATATACTCAACCGCAAATTGCATCAATTGGATTGACAGAAGCAAAAGCATTGGAAGAAGGTTATAAAATTAAAGTTGGTAAATTCCCGTTTTCGGCAAGCGGTAAATCAGCGGCAATAGGTGAACGTGATGGATTTGTAAAAATTATTTTTGATGAAAAATACGGAGAGATGCTTGGCGCACATATTGTCGGTTCCGAAGCAACGGAAATGATTGCCGAACTTGGATTGGCTAAAGAAATGGAAGCAGATTATAAAACAATTGTAAATGCTATACATGCACATCCTACATTATCGGAATCAATAATGGAAGCTGCTGCAAATGCTTATGGTGAATCTATTCATATTTAATAAGTTTTTGGTGGTTACTTAAATGCTATACTGAGCGGAGCCGAAGTAGGGAAATGTGTGAAATTAAATTATTTTCGTCTTAGGAAAGTAATATAGAACAAGTTTATTATGAATGTGCATGATAAAAAAATAACTGTTTGTGATTTAGGCTTAATTGAATATGAAAAAGCATGGAATATTCAAAAAGATTTTCATAACAAAAGAACACTTGGTAAAATAGATGATGTTCTATTTATTTGTGAACATCCGCATACATATACATTTGGCAAAACAGCCGATATAAATAATTTGCTTCTTAACAAAAATGAGCTGCAAGAAAAAGGAATAAGTATTTTTAATATTGATCGTGGTGGAGATATAACTTATCACGGACCCGGACAAATTGTTGGCTATGCAATAATTAATCTTGCCGGATGGAAAAAAGATACACACTTGTATTTAAGAGCTTTGGAAGATGTTTTAATAAAAACTTGCAATGATTATGGTATTACTAATGCAGAAAGAAATAAAAAATACACCGGAGTTTGGATTGAAGATAGAAAAATTTGTGCAATAGGAATAAAAGTTAGCAGATGGATTACAATGCATGGTTTTGCTTTTAATGTTAATACCGATTTGGAATTGTTCAACGGAATAATTCCTTGTGGAATTGAAGATAAAGAAGTTACATCCCTAAATAAGGAATTAAAAACAGAAATAAGTATTACCGAAGCGAAATCAAAAGTGATAAATAATTTTACAAAAGTATTCGACTATACTTTAACAGAAGAAAAAACATTAAGTGAAATAATGGTAAAATAATATTTATCAAATCCGATTTGGGTTTAATGAATAAATTTGGAAAGAGATTCTAA
>Ga0256833_1003925_pt1 | contig 10086 bp, 10 predicted proteins | sample 356284metaG_FD_190535 | JGI IMG/M metagenome (GOLD analysis project Ga0256833, IMG submission 190535) | Hydrothermal vent microbial communities from Mid Atlantic Ridge, Atlantic Ocean - 356-284 | ecosystem: Environmental > Aquatic > Marine > Hydrothermal vents | place: Atlantic Ocean: Mid...
ACGCTGCTGGGGGCAGGGTGAAGCTGATAGTCGAGGCCCCCCTGATGGGCGACGGGGAGCTGGAGAGGCTCGCGGAGATAGCTGCGGGCGCGGGCGTCGACTACCTGAAGACCAGCACTGGCGTCATAAGCAAGGGGGGCGACCCCCAGACGGTGGCGAGGCTGGCCCGGGCCGCCGCGAGGTGGGGGCTGCCGGTGAAGGCGGCGGGTGGTATTAGGACGTGGCTGGACGCGGTCGCCGCCGTGGCGGCGGGGGCCTCCAGGATAGGGGCGTCGGGCTACAAGTCGATACTAGCCGGGGCCCCCTGGTAGCCCCGAGGGCGCCGGGGAGGTGCGCCACCTGATGCCATGCAGCCGCCGGGTCGTCCTGCTCACCAGCAGGGCGGCCGAGCGCGTGGTGCGGCACTTCGCCGGCGGCCGCCCGTGCGTCAGCGTGGAGGTCCTACCGGTCAACGTCGCCGCGTTCCTAACCGTGGAGGCGCTCGAGAGGATCATAGAGAGGGACCCCTCGCTGGCCTCGAGGCTCCGCGGGGCATCCCTAGTGGTGATACCCGGCCTCGTCCGCGGCGACGCCTCGAGGCTGGCGGCGAGGCTGGGGGTCCCCGTGGTTAAGGGCACCAGGTCGGCCTCCGGCATACCCGCGCTCCTAGACCACATCGAGGCTGGCGGCGAGCTCTCAGCCTCCGACCCGGCGGACTCGCTCCTCAACGGGGCCCCGAGGAGGCTCCGCGCCCCGGGCCACGTGAGGGTCGGGCCGGTGGAGGTGCCCCTCCGGGGGCCGCCGGTCCTCGTGGCGGCCGAGGTGCCGCCCCACGCCCCCGAGCCGGGGGATGCAGCGGCTAGGGCCTCGGCTGAGGGGGCGGACATGATAGTGGTGGGCGCCACGCCCCAGATGGGCCCGGGCGAGCTCGCCCGCAGGGTGGCGGCGGTCCTCGACGCCGCCGGGGGCGGGGCCGCGGTGCTGGCTGAGGCGCCCAGCCTGGCCCACGCTAGGGCCGCGGTGGACGCCGGCGCCCACGGCCTCTCCGCCTCGCCGCGGGTGCTCGCGGGGGCGTCGAGGCTGCTGGGCGGGCGCGCGGCGCTGGTCGCCGATAGGAGCGTGGACGCCCTCCTCCTCGCGGCGGAGGCGCTGCGGGAGGCGGGGGCCGCCGTGATGGCCGACCCCGTTGTTGACATGCCCCTGATAGGCTTCGCCGAGAGCCTCTCGAGGTTCCTCGAGGCTAGGAGGAGGCTTGGGGTCCCCCTGGTGTTCTCCGCCGCGAACGTGGCGGGCGAGGTCGAGGCCGACACGCACGGGGTCCACGCGCTGCTGGCGGCGGTGGCGGTGGAGGTTGGGGCCAGCGTCTACTACGTCGTCGAGGACAGGTACAAGGACATACACGCGGCCGCCGAGGCCAGGGAGGCGCTGATGCTCGCCGAGAGGGCCTACGAGGCCGGCATGACCGAGAGGGGGCTCCCCAGCAGGCTCCTCATAGTGAAGCAGCCGGAGCCGCCACCGCCGCCCAGGCTCCCGCCGGGGGAGCCCGTGGGGGGCGTGGAGGTGAGGCTAGACCCCGCGGGGTTCTTCCTGGTGGACGTTGACCACGCCCGCGGGAGGCTGCTGGTAGAGTTCCGCGGCCCCAGGGGCGCGTGGAGGCTCGAGTCGCCCAGGGGCCTAGACCTGGCCCGGGCCGCCGTTGAGAGGGCCCGGGTCTCCCTGCAGCACGCCGCGTACCTCGGCTACGAGCTCTGCAGGGCCGAGCTGGCCCTAGCCCTGGGGAGGACCTACGTGCAGGACGAGCCCCTCATAAGGCTCCCCTGGCCCGCGCCGGCCGGGGTGGGCGTTGCCGAGGGTGGCGGTTGCGTCGGCCCCCGGGAAGGTGATACTGGTCGGGGAGCACTTCGTCGTGAGGGGGGCCAGGGCGCTGGTGGCGGCGGTAGGCCTGAGGGCGAAGGTTAGGGCTGCGAGGAGGCCCGGCTGGCCTGTGGTGATAGAGAGCACCCGTCTAGGCCTGAGGGGCGAGGTGGGCCCCGACCTGGAGCTGAGGGGGCCCGGGGAGCTGGAGCCCCTGGCCGCCGTGCTCCGGGCGCTGCGCCGCCTCGGCGTGGAGCCCGTGCCCGCCGAGGTCAGGGTTGGGGGCGATCTCCCCCCCGGCGCCGGGCTGGGGTCGAGCGCCGCGGTGACCGCCGCGGCGGCGCTGGCCTACTCGGCCCTGGCGGGCGTAGAGCTCGGCCCGGGCGAGCTGTTCGAGGCCGCCCTCGAGGGCGAGAGGGTGGTCCACGAGAGGCCGAGCGGCGTGGACACAGCCATCGCCGTCCACGGCGGGGTTCTCCTCTACAGGCGTGGCGGCGAGCCCCAGAGGCTAGGGCTATCCCTCCCCGGGGGCACCGTGCTTGTGGTGGCCGACTCCGGGGTGAAGAGGAGGACCGGAGACGTGGTGAGGCACGTGCTCTCAAGGGCGGCCCTCACCGAGCCCGCCTCCGGGCTGGTCTACCGGGCCGCCGACGCCCTGGTGGACCTGGCGCTGGAGGCGATGGGCTCCGGTGACGCGGAGAGGCTGGGGGCCGCCTTCGACCTGGCCCACGGGCTCCTCGCAGGCCTGGGGGCGTCGAGCCCCGACCTGGACCGCATAGTCCACGCGGCCCGCGGGGCTGGGGCATACGGCGCCAAGCTGACGGGCGCCGGCTGGGGGGGCTCCGCGATCGCCCTCGCCCCCGCAGGCGCCGCTGGGAGGGTGGCGTGCGCCATGATCCGGGCTGGGGCCGCGTGGGCGGGGCCCGTGGAGGTGGGCGTGGAGGGGGCTAGGCTGGAGGCGGTCGAGTAGGAGCGCCGGGCGAAACGCTTATTACCCCTGGCTGGGAGGGGATTTTAAGCGATACGCCCGGGTGGTACCGGGGAAAACTCTTTAAGGAGGTGCGGGGGTTGAGTGGAGAGCCCAGCGGGCCCCAGGGCAGGGGCCGGGAGTGTCCCCCCGAGCACATTATATACGATCACGAGAGGGGGGTAAGGGTCTGCACCCTGACCGGGGAGGTTATAGAGGAGGGCGTGATAGACGAGAGGGTCGACTATAGGGCCTACGACGAGGAGGAGCGGAGGCGGAGGGCCCGCGTGGGTGGCCCCCTCTCGCCCGCCAAGCAGCATATGGGGGTCACCGTAGGCTACGCTATACCCTCCGCGGGGAAGCCCCGCGGGCTCAGCAGGATCGCCCGCCTCGAGCGGATCCGGAGGCAGTACTACGCCTACGGCAGCTCCCTCTCGAGTATCGAGAAGAATATTAACCAGGCGCTCAGGAGGCTCGACGAGCTGGTCCAGGCCCTCGGAGTGCCGGCCCACGTGAAGGAGGAGGCCGCCAGGATCTACAGGGAGGCCGCCCAGAAGGGCCTCACGCGGGGGAGGAGCATAGACAGCGTCGTCGCCGCGGCTCTCTACGCCGCCTGCAGGAAGAGGCAGATAGCCTGCAGCATACAGAAGATAGCCGAAGCCCTGAACCTCCGCGAGGGCTTCGACCCGAAGAGGGAGATAGCCAGGTGCTACAGGCTCCTCGTGCGAGACCTAAACCTGAGGATACCCGTGATAAGCCCGGAGAGCTTCGTGAGCCAGATAACGAGCGAGCTGGGGCTGCCCGACAGCGTGGCGGCCGAGGCTGTCAGGATAGTGAGGCTGGCCAGGGAGGCTGGGATAACTGCCGGCAAGGACCCCAACGGGGTGGCGGCCGCCGCGGTCTACATAGCGGCTATCAAGCAGGGGTTCCGGAAGACCCAGAAGGACGTGGCGAGCAAGGCTGGCGTGACGGAGGTTACGGTTAGGAACAGGTACAAGGAGATAGTCCAGTACATGAAGGACAAGCTCGGGGTCGACATTGAGAAGCTGGAGCAGCAGAGGATGAAGCAGGCGAAGGAGGCGGGGGAGCCCAAGAAGCAGGCCAAGGGAAAGAAGGCGGCTAGGGCGCCCAGCCCGGCTAGGGGGTGAGGCCCACCAGCCTGTCGAGTGTCTCCACCGTGAAGCCGAGCCCCAGTTTCTCGAGCGTGCTCCTCCTGGGGACACCCCTCTCGTCCCAGCCGCGGAGCTCGTAGTAGGCGTCGAGGAGGCCGCGGAACTTCTCTATGTCCAGCCTGCTCCCGGCGAGGGGGCCCTTGCTTATCGGCTCCCTGAACCAGCGGGCCGGCGGCATGTCCAGGCTCCTGTCCCAGCCGCCCAGCTCCCTTATCCAGAGGGCCCTCACCAGGGCGTAGACCCTGTCGGCTAGGGCGTAGAGGTCGTCCCAGGTGTACTCGACGCCCGTGGCCGCCCTGAGCAGTTTGATGTAGTAGTCGAGGTCTAGACCCAGCTCCACCCAGGGGAACCTGCAGGTCACGAAGCTCTCGAAGAGGCCTCCCCTGACCCGCTGGAGCTCTATGACCCTCCTAGCCTTCTCCGGCCCGTAGGAGAACCTGTCGGTTGCGACCTCCCAGCTTATCACCCAGGCGTCCTTGTGGTGGGCCCCTATGGGGCTGGTGGCGTAGGCGAGGGCCATCCCCGGGGCGGCGTGGCAGTCGTACGCGCTGACCTCGAGCCCCTTGACCTGCATGGCGTACCTTATCGAGTCGCCGCCGAGCTTCTCCGCCGCCCTCCTGGTGCCCTCTGCCAGCAGGTTGCCCAGCTCCGTCTCGCGGAGCGCGACCTCCCTGATGAGGTCTCGGAACCTGTCGAAGTCGCCCCACTCTATCCTCTCGTCTATGAGGCCCTCCTCGCTGGCCTCCGCGGCGAAGGCTAGGGTGCCGCCTAGGCTGATGGTGTCGAGCCCGTACATGTCGGCCAGCCTGTTGAGGACGGCGACCTTGGCCAGGTCGTCTAGGCCGATGTTGCTGCCGAGCATCGCGACGTTCTCGTAGTCCAGCTCGCTCAGCTCGCCCTCGGCGTCCCTGACAACGTTGCCGCAGGTCATGTTGCAGTTGGGGCACCCCCTCTGGGTGACCTTGAGCTCCTCCATCCTGTACCCGTCGATGCCCTTGAAGCCCTCGAACACCCCCTCCCTGAAGTTGTAGGCTGGGAGGACGCTGTTCTCCTGGGCCCAGTCGACGGTCATCATGGTGCCCTGCCGCATCCAGAAGCTGTAGCCCTTCGAGCGCTTCACGTCCCTGTAGGCCGCGGAGCCCAGCTTGGCGACCTCCCTCTGGTCGTGCAGGTTGAAGTCGCCCGTGCCAACTATCACCACGGCCTTAAGCCTCTTCGACCCCATCACGGCGCCCATGCCGGGCCTGCCGCCGCTCCTGCCCTCCTGGCTTATGACGGTGGCGAACCTGACCAGCCTCTCGCCGGCGGGGCCTATGAGGAGCACGCCAGCGTTCCTACCGTAGTCCTCCCGAAGCCTCCTCTCGGCGGCCCACGTGTCGAGGCCCCAGAGGTGCTCCGCTGGGAGAATGTCGGCCTTCTGGTCGCGGACGACCAGCATGGAGGGCTTCTCGGCCCTGCCCCTGACCACTATGGCGTCGAAGCCGGCACGCCTCAGGTGGACCGCCGCCATGCTGCCAATGTTGCCGTCGCCGTAGCCCCCCGTCAGGGGGCTCTTCGCCGCCACCACCAGCTTGCCGCTGCTCGGCAGGGGGAGCCCGGTGAGCGGGCCGACGGCGAATATCAGGAGGTTGTCGGGCCCCAGGGGGTCGGCGCCGGCTGGCATGTGCTCCCAGAGGATCCTAGCAGCCAGCCCCCTGCCGCCCATGAAGTTGAGGGCCCACTCCTTTGGGTACTCGACGCTCCTAGCCTCGCCCCGGGTCAGGTCTACCCAGAGGAGCCTGCCGTGCCACCCCTTCAAGCGAGCGCACCCCTACGCCGTCGCCCTGGCCGGGGCGGCTACCGGGATATAACTCGGCGCGGGGGCGCCACCGCTAATGTGGGGCATAACCGAGACCGTGTCGCCGGGCCTCACCCTGTCGCCGGGCTTGGCGGGCCTCCCGTTAACCAGGAAGACGAGGTCGTCGGGGCTAACGTCTGGGGGCAGCCTCACCACCTCGATCAGCCTGGCCCCGGACTCCCCCACCTCGACCTCGACCTCCCTGCCGCCAGCGTACTCCGCCAGGTAGCCGAGGTACCTAACCCTAACCCTCCCCATCGCCCCCACCCCCGCAGAGGCGCTCCACCTCCCCGACGACGCCGCTACAGGCCTCTAGCAGGCCCCTCGCGAGCCTCGACCCGCTCCCGGCGGCGCCGCGCAGCGCCTTTATCGAGTCGCAGGCGACCCTAAGCCAGGTTATGCCTCGCCTCTCGAGCTCGGCCTCCGAGATCGGCCTCTCGACCGTCTCCATGAAGGGTAGCGTCTCGGGGGCCCGGATCTGCCGGAGGAACACGCCGTCCCTGCTGATAGCTATCACGGCGCCGCTCCCGGCGGGGTACTCGAGCTCGTACTCGCCCCTCGGCGGCGCGAGGCAGAGCGCCAGGCCCCACCCGCTCCTGCCCTCGCACGGGCAGTAGCCCGCCTCCAACTCCACGGGCACCCCTCCGCCCGCTGGGCGGGCGCGGGTGAGGCTTAATCGCCCGGTACGTGTCGCTCGCACCCGCGGGGGTGCTGGGGATGGTCGCGGGCGCAGCCTGCAGCCTCGGCCTGAGGGGCCTCCTCGCCCTGCTGGTGGTGGGGTATGTTGGGATAAACTTCGCCGCCGACCTGCCGGCTTTCCTGGTGGCGGAGAACGTCTTCTACGCCGCAGTATACCTGGCTGGCATACTCTTCTATGGCAACCCGAGGGTTCTCGAGGCCGTGTCGATCATAGCCGCCTTCAACGCCGGGAGGGTTTCGAGGAGCGTGGTAACCCCCGAGGGTAGGCTGTTCAACGACAAGCCGCAGGTCGTCGCCTCCCACGCCGCCCTGACGCTGCTGGTCCTAGCCGCCGCCGTCGCCGCGCTGCTCTGCAGCAGGAGGGCGGGCTGAGCATTTCTGGGTGGGGGACACTTGCTAACCCTTAAATATGCTGGACGGGAGTGGAGGCTGGGAGTTAAACGGCGTTAAAGGTGAGGGTGGTAGGAGTGCCCGAGCTGCTGGAGGTGCGGAGCCTCCACGTGGACGTCGAGGGCAAGAGGGTGCTGAGGGGGGTCGACCTAACCCTGAGGCAGGGCGAGATACACGCGGTCATGGGGCCAAACGGGAGCGGCAAGAGCACCCTGGCCTACACGATAGCGGGCAGGCCCGGCTACGAGGTCGTCGAGGGTGACATACTGCTGGAGGGGGAGAGCATAGTGGACCTCGAGCCCGAGGAGCGCGCCCTGAAGGGCGTGTTCCTGGGCTTCCAGGAGCCCCCGCCCCTGCCGGGTGTGAGGCTCAGCTCGCTGGTCGTGGCGGCGGTCAACAAGAGGATGGGCGTCGAGAGCCTGAGCAGGGCGGCCGACCCCAAGGTCTTCGGGAGGCTCGTCGCGGCCCTCCAGAGGGTGGGCCTGACCGCCGAGTACGCCCAGAGGGAGCTCCACGTTGGCTTCAGCGGCGGCGAGAAGAAGAGGGTTGAGGTGGCCCAGGCTCTCGTGCTCGACCCGAAGGTCGTGATACTAGACGAGCCCGACTCGGGGCTCGACATAGACGGTGTCAGGGTTGTGGCCTCGATAATCCGGGATCTGCGCGAGAGCGGTAAGGGGGTCCTCCTCATAACCCACTACGCTAGGCTCCTCCAGTACGTGAAGCCCGACCGCGTGACGGTCCTGGTCGATGGCCGCGTGGCCGCTCGGGGAGGCCCCGAGCTGGCCGAGGAGATCGAGAGGAAGGGGTACGGCGCCGTGGCGGGCCAGGCGCCCGCCGGCACTGCCTAGTGGGGGTGGGGCCCGTGGAGAGTGCTAGGAGCCTCCTCCCGGAGAGGCTCCCCGAGGAGATACTGGGCTACGCCTCCCCCACCCGGGCTAAGCTGGAGTTCAGGGGGAGGATCTCCAGGAGCCTGATAGAGGAGATATCGAGGGTCAAGAAGGAGCCCGACTGGATGCGGCGCCTGAGGCTGAGGGCTCTGGAGCTGTTCGAGAAGCTGCCGACGCCTAACTGGGTGATAGGGGTCGACGAGATAGACCTGGACGAGCTCTCGCACTATGTGAAGCCGGAGGTCGACGCCCCCGCGGAGAGCTGGGACGAGCTCCCCAGGGAGATCAGGGAGTACTACGAGAAGCTCGGGATACCCGAGCTGGAGGCGAAGCTGCTGGCCGGCCTGAGCGTCCAGTTCGAGAGCGAGACCGTCTACCACAAGGTCAAGGAGTTCCTCGAGAAGAGGGGCGTCATAATGCTGCCCATGGAGGAGGCGGTGCGCCGCTACCCGGACCTGGTGAAGCAGTACTTCGCCCGCGTCTTCCCGCCGTCCGACCACAAGTTCGCGGCGCTCCACGTGGCGCTGTGGAGCGGCGGCGCCTTCGTATACGTGCCCAAGGGCGTCAGGATATACGAGCCCGTCGAGGCCTTCTTCCTGATAGGCAGGAGCCTCGAGGCGCAGTTCGAGCACACGCTAGTGGTGGCCGACGAGGGGAGCTACATACACTTCATAGAGGGCTGCAGCGCGCCGATGTTCAAGGGCTACAGCTTCCACGACGGGATGGTCGAGATATACGCCCATAGGAACTCGGTCGTCAAGTTCACAACGATACAGAACTGGAGTAGGAACGTGATAAACTTCAACAACAAGAGGGGCATAGCCGAGGAGGGAGCCAGGATAGACTGGATAGAGGGCAGCATTGGGAGCAAGATAACGTACACGTACCCGTCGACGGTGCTGAGGGGGAGGGGTTCCTCGAGTTCTAGCATAGTGGTGCAGCTAGCCAAGGGGCCCTACATCAAGGATAGCGGGAGCAAGATGATACACCTGGCCCCCGACACGAGGAGCAGGATAGTGAACAAGAGCATAAGCGTGGACGGCGGCGTGAACATCTACAGGGGGCTCGTGAGGATAGCGAAGGGGGCCAGGAGGGCGAGGGCCCACGTGGAGTGCCAGAGCCTCATACTCGACGATAGGAGCGTCGCCTACACCTACCCCCACAACCAGGTCGACGAGCCCACCGCGCAGGTGACCCACGAGGCCACCACGGGGAGGATAGGCGAGGACCAGCTCTTCTACCTCCAGCAGAGGGGGCTCACCGAGCAGGAGGCCACGAGCCTGCTCGTCATGGGCTTCCTGGAGGACGTGATGGGAGACCTGCCGTTCGAGTACGCTGCGGTGCTTAGGAGGGTGATCGAGATTGAGTTCGCGAGGCTCGGCGGCGTTGGCTAAGCCCCTAACCAGGGAGGAGCTCGAGGAGCTCGCCCGCAGGCTGCCCTACCAGAGGGTGAGGGACAGCCCCACCCACCCATACTACACGAACTGGAAGGCGTTCCAGCTAGTCGAGGCCGGGGAGCTGGCCCGCGAGGCCGCGGAGCCGCCCTTCACCGCCAAGGCCCAGCCGACGGCGCTGCTCTACCCGGCTGGGGTGAGGGTCGAGGCCCCGCCGAGGGGGGTCTACGTCGAGCCGCTCTCGCCGGAGGCCCTAGGCGAGTGGAGGGTGCCCGTGGAGGGCAGGCTAGACGCGCTGCACGCGCTCCGCTGGGCCTCCGGGCTCAGGGTATGGGCCACGGGCGGCTCGAGGGGCAGGGTCGTGGTGTGGCTGCTGGGCGGGAGGAGCGGCTACGCCGGCTACCACGTGGAGGTCACGGTGGAGCCCGACGCGGAGCTGGAGCTGGTGCTCGTGGCCTACACCAGCCCGGGCAGCGCCATGACAGCCACCACCCTCTCCAGCGTCGGGGAGCGGGCGACCCTCCGGCTGGCCTCAGTCAACCTGGGCGGCGGGGCGGTGTACTTCAGGAGGGTGGCAGCCGTGGGCGAGGACGCCAGGGTTGAGTCGAGGATAGCCGCCCTGGGCGGCGACATGGTGCACGACAGGGAGGACAACTTCATAGTCGGCGCTAGGGGCTCGGCGACTGTCGCCGCCAGCCTGTCTAGCGCCGGCGGCCAGAGGCTGGACGCCGTGGAGAACGTGATACTCAGGGCGCCCAGCACCGCTGGCAGGGTGACGGCTAGGGGTATAGTGAACGGTCAGTCGTACCTCGTCAGCAGGGGCGTCGCCAGGGTCGAGAGGCAGGCCAGCGAGGGCTCCGCCGCCTACGAGAGCACGGTGCTGGTTATGGATGAGGGCGGCAAGGGC
>Ga0256833_1003926_pt1 | contig 10086 bp, 6 predicted proteins | sample 356284metaG_FD_190535 | JGI IMG/M metagenome (GOLD analysis project Ga0256833, IMG submission 190535) | Hydrothermal vent microbial communities from Mid Atlantic Ridge, Atlantic Ocean - 356-284 | ecosystem: Environmental > Aquatic > Marine > Hydrothermal vents | place: Atlantic Ocean: Mid...
CCTTGCCCATATTCCCGTGGCACTTGCCCGTGGTGCAGTTGGCCGGCGTGGGGATGATCTTTTTATAACTTCCTTTCTTTATCCTATGGCAGGTATTGCACGCGCCAAGGCGCTTATATGAGTGGAGGTAGAAGGGCTTGAATCCCTTAGGAATCTTCTTTTTCTCCCTCTTGGACGCCAGGTAGTAGACCTTTACCTTGATGGCCTTGCCCCCGCCGCGGACCGTGATGACATTCAAGCCTTTCCTCAACGAGACGGGCGCGGAAAATCCACCCTTCTTCACCGGAACGGCCGAGGGGCCTTCCACCCTGACACCGCTGATCTCCACCTTGGTCGCCTTCGGACCCGCCGTTCCGACGAGGGTCAACTTCGGCACGGTTACGTAGACCCCCGAGGGGGGAGAGATGACCCTCAGGTCCGCCATGGCGTTTACGGGCAGCCCCAGGAGACAAATCACGCAGATTCCAACAGCAAAAACGATACCTCTCGATAACCTTCTCTTCATCATGCCTTCCTCCCGTTTCCAGTCAGGTCTTTTTTCACTTTAGGCCCCTTCCTTCACGCGGCTTTTTTAAGCCTCCGGTCGTCATTGCGGGGAGACCCGGAACAACGGATCTCCCCGCGACACGGGAGAGGAAATGAAGGTTTAAGGCCGGCAAATAGTAACTCAATTCTTCGTGGTATGGCAGATGAAACACCCGCAGTTCGCGTTGGACTGCCCCGCCTCGCAGGTGTTCAGGTAATCCCACCGGAGCATGTCGGGGTAAGGGGAACCATGCGCCCGGTGACACGACAGGCACATCACCATGTCCCCGGAACTTCCCACGGTTACCGTGGCAGATGATGACGTGATGGTATCGATGTTCTGCCGCCCCACCGGTGCGACGGGGTTGTAGGATCCCGGGACACCATCGGGGCCGGATCCGTCCGTGTTATACTTGCTCGTCTCTCCCGTCGCTGGAAGGTAGATACCCGCCGGGTGCCTAAACCAGGGCGCGGCGAACCACGCTCCAGACTGAAATCCGCCGTTAACTGGGCCATAGCGGGTAGAGTGGAAATCCCCATGGCACGCGGCGCAGAATCGGCTTATTCCATAAACGCCATTGGGGCCGCTTACATAGTAATCCCAGTATTCATTGTGATCCGCGGGCGATACCGACTGCTGCCAGTCGGGGTCTTCAAGCCCTTTGATATTATGGTCATTGGATGAACCGTGCCTTTGGGCAAGAAACCTGAACCACCCATCCTCCGCGTCGGCGATTGGCGTACTGCTCCCCCTCTTGTGGTGGGCGGGGGTATGGCAGCTTACACAACCGTTCCCAGGCCCCCCATCCCCTTTATAGCTCCAGTCTCCCCCCGAATAGTTCCAAGTGTAAAGCGAGTAATGACAACTGTTGGAACATCCTTGGTTTCTCCCCGGCGCCTCCGACAGAACGGCATCCGAGTGGCTGATCACGTTGTGACCGTATTGGTCCCCGTTATGCTCCACCCAATAGAAGTTCCCCCCGGCCAGGGTGTTGGTGGAACCACTCGCCGTCGGGGTCGCAGCATAGTTGGGCTCCACCGTGTTGTAGACGATGGGCACCTGAATGTCGCCGCCAATAACCTTGATAGTTTGGGCCGCATCGCTGGAATGGCAGCCAACACAATTCGACTTCAGGAGATTCTCCTCCGTTCCATTAGAATTAACAACGCTCCCTCCCTGAGAGTTGTGCATGGTATGACAGTTGGAACAAACGCCGTGAACGCTGGCCCATACGCGACAAGGGTGCGAGACAAGAAAAAACAGGGATACAACGAATAATATTATCTTAAAACTCATCGATTTATTCATCATAACCTCAGTCTTTTTGGGTGTGGCACACGAAACACCCGCATCCGCTGTTGGGATTGTTAGCCCAGCAGTTCGAAAGATAATCCCATCTCAAAGCGTCAGGATATGGGGATCCGTGAGCCCGGTGACACGACAGGCACATCACCTGATCGCTACCGGGGCTGACGGAAGAGATAGGTCCTGACATGCCAATCAGGAGTCCCGGATCCCTCGCGACCGGAGCCATGGGACTATAAACCGTGTAAGATGAAAACTCTCCTGAATTGGGTAAAGGAATATTTGTCGGATGACGGAGCCAGGGTGAATGTCCATCGTCGTTGGCGGATTGGACGATTCCATGAAAATAACCATGGCACCCTGCGCAAAAATGGCTCATGGAATTGTCCGGCCCGCCACTTGGATCAGAACTTCCATTGTATTCATTATGATCAGAACTGCTTACTGTGAGCTCCCAGTCATCATCCTCAATACCTTTGACACCTAAATCATCTTCCGGATGATTACTGGCGATAAGAAAACGATACCACCCTCCAGACTTTCCCACCACCGGTCCCGAATCATCCGCGTGATGTGCGGGATTGTGGCAGCTCTTACAGGAAGAAACCCGCTCGTGGCATGAAGAACAATCCCCATGCGCCCCTTCCGGGTATATGTGATGCGCTTTGTGACATACGCCGCAATTCACCGGGGATCCAGACCCATGCCAACCCGGCGCCTGTGTAAGGTTAGAATCAGCAGACATGGACGGAATGGAAAGACAGTTGTGCCCCTTCGCCGAATCCTGAAGAACCCAGTAAAAATCTCCCCCCGCCAAGGTATTTCCGTTGTAAAGGGGTCCGGCTTGATTGTAAACCTTAGGGGTGGTTTCACCTGGGACATTGGTTCCCGTATGGCAACCCACACAAGTTGTTTTCAATAGATACGCATACGTCGAAGAAACAAAATTCCCCTGGCTGTCTGTCGCGACAGAGCTCCCATTCTGACTATTGTGCATGGTGTGACAGTCAGAACAGACCCCTTGAACCTTGGCCATGGCAATCATGCTAATTCCTATGACACAAATCACAACGATAGAGCAAAAGGTTAGATGTCTCATTTTACTTCTCATATTTTTTCCGCCTGTTAAAAGATAAGCCTCCCCCTTCACAAACCTCTTCCTGGATATTTCCGCTCGCTTAGCAACACAATCCTTCATAAACATATAACAATTTCACCAATATAAAACTTGTAATTCCTCTCTTCAATTTTATTATATTATACAATTCAATCTTGTCAATAAGATATTACTTTATGGGAATAGAATGTTTAGGGATAAGATTGAAGACTGAAGCAAAACACTTCTGACCTCAATAAGGTAGCAACAAGTTAAATAGTGACGAGTGACAAATCTGATACATCAGATGTCATGGTCTTTAACGTTGAACATTGAACACTGAACTTTAAACCTTGAACACCTTGACCCGTCCTTCGGGTTTACAAGGTCACGCGTTACAGCTCGCGAAGCATGCACGCCACGGTCGTCGTATCCGACACATCAATCCGGCTTCAGCCAGGCCACGTCGTAGGGCTCCAGATCGAGGGTCAACGCGCCGTCTTTCATCTCCACGGAAACCTCCCTGACCAGGTCGCGCCACCGGTGGGCATCAAGGCCCAGTTTCTCGCGGGGGACACGCAATGAAATCTCCTGACCGGAGACGTTTGTGACCGCCAGAACCGGTTTCTCGGGCAGGGCGGGAACCCGCGCGAGGGCGAAGACCCGGGGAGACAGATTCAGGATCCGCTGCGCCACGTTGGGATGAAAAGCGTAAGTGTTCGCGCGAATCTCCAGGAGTTTCGCCAGGCGCGTGACGATCCGCATGAGTTTTGAGTTGGGGTCTCGTGCCTGGGCGAGGAGATCCTTCTCCACGATGGGCACCCGGTTGATGTCCCGCTTGACCCCGCTCTTTTCCACGACGGAAGGGTCGTTTCCCGTCCCGATAAGGCCGTGGAAGTATATTCCCGGAACCCCCCGGAGGGCCAGGGCAATGCTCCGGGATGCCGCGAAACGCTTCGCTTTGAGTTCGAGGGGCTCGCCGTTATCTTCCGCGTTCAGGGCCCCGTACCAGGTGGTGTTGATTTCGTAGGGCTCCTCTCCCCCGCCCCCCACGGCCTTGTAGGAGACAAAGGCGCCGTGCGCTTTGGCACGTTCAATCATGGTGTCGATCTCTTCCCCTGTAAGAATTCCCTTGACCCCCATCAGACCCACTCCGTCGTGGGTGTCGAGGATATTGAAGAAGGTCGTCTGGTCGGAGGGATACACCAGGCCCGAGGCCCACTCGGACAGCCTGGTGGCGTCCTCGCTGTAAAAGGTGTGCAGGACCAGGGGCGGCAGGGTGAAATTGTAAACCATCTGGGCCTCGTCGTAGCCGTTGCCGAAATAGGAAACATTCTCCTCGTGGGGAACGTTGGTTTCCGTCACGAGGGCCACGTTGGGAGCGCCCACGTTGAGGATATCCCGGAGGAGCTTGATGATTTCGTGGGTCTGTTCCAGATTGGCGGAAATGGTTCCGGGCTCGGACCAGAGGTAGGTCACCGCGTCCAGGCGCACCAGGTTCGCCCCCCTTCGCACGTACATGAGAAGGGTATGCACCATCCAGGAGAGGACAAAGGGGTTCTTGAAGTTCAGGTCGATCTGGTCCGGGGAGAAGGTGGTCCAGACCCAGATGGGTCCGTCGATGGAATAGTATTTCGTCAGGATGTCGGAGGTCCGGGGGCGAACGAGCACCTTTCTCTGCTCCGGCGTGAGTTCTTCCGGGGAGCGAAAAACGATGGCGATGTCCTTGAACGTGGGATCACCGTTCAACATCTCCCTAAACGCCTGGCTCTCCGCCGAGATATGGTTAAAGACCCCGTCGAACATCATCCGGTATTTCTCCGTCATTCGCTCGATGTCTTCCCAGGTTCCGAGCCGGGGATTCACCGCCCAGAAATCGGTGATGGAAAACCCCCTATCGGAGGAATAGGGAAAGAAGGGAAGGATATGCAGGATGTTGATGACCTCCCGGAGTTTCACCCGTTCATCGAGAAACTCCGCGAGTCCCGTCAAGGGGGAATGATCCTCCGTCACGAGAAGGTCTCCGTAGGTAATGAGGGCCACGTCCCGCTCCGTGAAGCGGTTGGCGGGATCCACCTCCTTCTCCAGGTCCTTGATCTCGTCCGTTTTGTGGGCGTGGTGGACCTTCAGGGCTCGCTCCAGTTCCGGGACCCATTGCCTGGCCGTCTCCTCCCCGTAGAGGAACTTCAGGCGCAAGAAAAACCTTTCCCTGTCGCTGTCTGAAATTTGCAGCAGGGGCCGGGTATAATCCGGGTCTTTCATATAGCGCATGAAATCGAGCCGGGAAGCGGGGTGCTCCGGGCGTCTATCGGACTGTTTCGTCATGGCAGGGGCTCCTTCGGTATAATTCAGAATTTTGGAGAACACGTCCTTCCCCGATTCGGGATTTTCTATCACAATCCCCCGGCGACATCAAACCTGGCGAGAGAAAAACGCTTATGAAACTTTTCCCGTTTTGTGGTATTATAGTGTGTTATGGCAAAGAAACTCGTCGTCGCGGGCGCCCGCGAGCACAACCTGAAAGACATCACGGTGCAGATCCCCCGGGACACCCTGACGGTCATCACGGGGGTGTCCGGGTCCGGGAAGTCCTCCCTGGCCTTCGACACCATCTACGTGGAGGGGCAGCGCCGCTACGTGGAATCCCTCTCCGCCTACGCCCGCCAGTTCCTCGGGCAGTTCAAGAAACCGGACGTGGACCGGGTGGAGGGGTTGTCCCCCGCCATCTCCATCGAGCAGAAGAGCGTGAGCAAGAACCCCCGCTCAACGGTGGGCACGGCCACGGAGATCTACGACTACCTCCGCGTCCTGTTCGCCCGGATAGGGAAACCCCATTGCTACCAGTGCGGGCGGCCCATCAACCCCCAGACCATCGCGCAGATGATCCGACAAATCGAGGCCCTGCCGGAAAAAAGCCGCCTCGTCCTCCTGGCCCCCGTCATCTCCGGGAAGAAGGGGGAACACAAGCGGGAGCTGGAAAGGCTTCGCAAGATGGGGTTCGTCCGGGCGCGGGTGGACGGCGAAATCCGGGACCTGGAAGAAGACATCGCCCTGGACCGTTACAAAGTTCACACCATCGAGGCCGTGGTGGACCGTCTCCTGATGAAGGAGGGTATCGCGCGGCGCCTCCGGGATTCCCTGGAGACGGCCCTGAATCTCTCCGAGGGCATCGTCCGCATCCTGGTGAACAACGAGGAGGAACTGGTCTTCAGCGAGCGGCTGGCGTGCGTCCACTGCGGCATCAGTTACCCGGAGATCACCCCCCGAACCTTTTCGTTCAACAGTCCCTACGGGGCGTGCCCCGCCTGCGGGGGGTTGGGAACCAAGGAATACTTCGATCCAAGCCTGGTCATCCCCGATCCCGCCCTCTCCATCCGAGAGGGGGCCATCGCGCCGTGGCAGCGGCGCCACAGCTTCTTCTACTTCCAGATGATCGAGGCCCTGTCGGACCACTACAAGTTCGACATCTACCAGCCCTTCTACAAGCTGCCGAAGCGGGTGCAGCACGTCATCCTCTACGGCTCCGGGGACGAGAAGATACGCTTTTTCTTCGACCACGGGGGGCGGCGCCACTTCCGCGAGCGCCCCTTCGAGGGGGTCATCCCCCGGATGGAACGCATCTACCGGGAGACGGAATCGGACGCGGTCCGTGAGGAGATCCGGAAATACATGAACTTCGCCGATTGCCCCGCCTGCAAGGGCACGCGCCTGAAGCGGGAGGCCCTCTCCGTCCTCATTGACGGGAAGTCGATCGCCGACCTGACCGCCCTCTCCCTTCAGGACCTCCTCTCCTGGATCGACCGCCTCTCCCTGAAGGGGCAGGACGCCCAGATCGCCCGGGGGATTTTGAAGGAGATCCGCCTTCGGCTGAAATTCCTCACCCACGTGGGGCTCGACTACCTCTCCCTCAGCCGGGCGTCGGCCACCCTCTCCGGGGGCGAAGGCCAGCGCATCCGCCTTGCCACGCAGATCGGCTCGGGCCTCATGGGAGTTCTCTACGTACTGGATGAGCCGAGCATCGGCCTCCACCAGCGGGACAATCTCAAGCTCCTGGAGACCCTGAAAAACCTCCGGGACCTGGGCAACACGGTCATCGTGGTGGAGCACGACGAGCAGACCATCCGCAGCGCTGACTACGTGGTGGACATGGGACCGGGCGCGGGGCTGCACGGCGGGGAGGTGGTCTTCGCCGGTCCCCCGTCCAGGCTCGTCCGTTCCCGGAAATCCCTCACGGGGAAATACCTGTCGGGCAAACTGGGAATTCCCGTGCCGGAAAGGCGGAAACCGGACGGCCGCGCCCTCGTCCTGGAGGGTGCTTCCGAGCACAACCTCAAGGGCATCACGCTGAAGATTCCCCTCGGGTGTTTCACCTGCGTCACGGGGGTCTCCGGCTCCGGAAAGAGCACCTTGATCATCGATACCCTGTATCGCGCCCTCCAGCACCGCCTCATGGGGTCACGAAAGCGGACGGGCAAATACACCGGCATTCGCGGGATTGAATACATCGACAAGGTCATCCACATCGACCAGTCTCCCATCGGGCGGACTCCCCGCTCCAATCCCGCCACCTACACGGGGGTCTTCACCCACATCCGGGAGCTCTTTGCCGCGCTGCCCGATTCCCGCATGATGGGCTACACGCCGGGGCGCTTCAGCTTCAACGTGCGGGGCGGCCGCTGCGAGGTCTGCCGGGGGGAAGGGGTCATCAAGATAGAGATGCACTTCCTCCCCGACGTCTATATCCCCTGTGAGACGTGCAAGGGAAGACGCTACAACGAGGAGACGCTGGACATCCGCTACAAGGGAAAGAACATCGCCGAGGTGCTGGACATGACTGTCAACGAGGCCTGCGACTTCTTCTCCGCCGTCCCCTCCCTGAAGGCGAAGCTGGAACTGCTCCGTGACGTGGGCATGGGCTACATCCACCTGGGTCAGCCCGCCACCACGCTTTCCGGCGGGGAGGCCCAGCGCATCAAGCTCTCCCGGGAACTGGGAAAGCGGGCCACGGGACGGACCCTCTACATCCTGGACGAACCGACGACCGGCCTGCACCTCGCCGATATCGAGAAGCTCCTCTACGTGCTGAGACGCCTCGTGGACATGGGAAACACGGTGGTGGTCATCGAGCACCAGATGGACGTGATAAAGTCCGCCGACTACATCGTCGACCTGGGCCCCGAGGGGGGAGACCGGGGAGGCAAGATCGTCGCGGAAGGCACCCCCGAGGAGGTCAGCCGGGTGGCCGCCTCCTACACGGGGCGGTTCCTGAAAGAAGTGCTCGCGAAACATGAAATTCTCCGTTGACAATCTATCTCATAAACGTTAAAAGCCAACTCAAAAATACCAACTCCACGGGAGGACTTTATGAAAGAAAGAACCTTGTCCATCATCAAGCCGGACGGCGTTCGGAAAAACCTTATCGGTGAAGTGATTCAACGTTTCGAGAAAAACAGCCTGACCCCCATCGCCATGAAGATGCTCCATCTCACGAAAGCGGAGGCACAGGGTTTCTACGCGGTGCACAAGGGAAAACCCTTTTACGACAGCCTGACGGATTTCATGTCCTCCGGTCCCATCGTGGTGATGGTCCTGGAGGGGGAAGACGCCATTAACAAGAACCGTGAACTGATGGGCGCCACCAACCCGGCCGAGGCCGCCGAAGGCACCATCCGCTGCCAGTTTGCCGACAACATCGAGCAGAATATCGTCCACGGGTCGGACGCCCCGGAAACGGCGAAAACGGAGATCGCCTATTTCTTCAATGCGCTGGAGGTCTGTCCCAGGGCGTAGGGAATCCCCTCCAGCATCTCACAGGCACGAACCGAGCGCGTCGCTGGAGCCGCATCCCGCCACCTCCGGCTGCAGGGTGGCGTGATCGATGCCCCACTTTTCCGACAGCCGGCGGCGCACCTTCTCGAAAAGCGCCTCGCACTCGGCCAGGGACATCCCGGGAAGGCGGACATGCGCCGTGAGAACCCTCTGGCCGGAGCCCACTGTCCAGACGTGGATATGGTGAAAATCAATTCCCTCGAAGGCCCGTTCCATATCCGTCCGAAGCTCTTCGATGTCCATGCCCGCCGGCGCCGCTTCCATGAGGATGAGAAAGGTCTCCTTCAGGATCTTCCAACCGCTGAAGAGGACAGCCAAGGCCACGAGGATGGAGGCCCACGCGTCCAGATAGGGGCCATACCGCCCTGTGGCGAACAGGGCCACCGCCACCACGACCACCGACGAAGCGGTATCCTGAACAAGATGGAGGAAGGCGCTGCGCATGTTCAGGTCGCCGTGGACATGGGATTTCAGCAAGAAAACGGAAAAGAGGTTGGCCAAAAGCCCGATGACGGCCACGATCAGCATCAGGGAACCGTGAATCGGCTCCGGGCGGAAAAACCGTCCCACCGCCTCCCTCACGATGAGGGAAACCACGACGAGGAGAACCACCGCGTTGATCATGGCGGCAATGATCTCCGCCCGCTTCATGCCGTAGGTGTAGGATGGGGTGGGGCCCCTCCGGCCGATCCGCCGGGCGAACCATGCGATGGCTAGCGCCGCTACGTCACTCAGGTTGTGCATGGCGTCGGAGAGTAGGGAGAGCGACCCGGACAGAAGCCCGCCCGCGACCTCCGCGATGACAATGATACCGTTCAAGGCGATGCTGGCAAGAAGGTTTCGGTTCAGGGTGTCCCCGTGACCATGATCATGGTCATGCGTCAATTTCCACTTCCCTCCCTAACCTAACACGGACATGGCGAAGAGAACTCACGTGTCCCCTTTACATCAAAATCGCTTGAAATAAAAGCCCCTCTCATCCAGTCTTCTGGAATTCATCCAGGAAAAACAAAGTTAATGGGGCACGGATGATCTCGGGCCTCGCTCACAAGTTTCTTAAACGGGATGGGCGGAATTATTTCTCACCCAAAGGCACCTGCTTCCGCTGGTTTGGCTCGTCTATTCATTCAACAAGGGCCACACACACAAAGATAAGATGAAAGATGAAAGATGAAAGATGAAAGATGAAAGATGAAAAATCAACAACCCTTTGGCCGACGCAATCACCGTTCAAAGTCGATAAATAAAGGACAATGGCTATCGTAAGTTCACAATCTTGTTTATTCAAGTGTAAAAATTGAGGAAGGAAGGCAATCCTATCCTATTCCAA
>Ga0256833_1003927_pt1 | contig 10084 bp, 8 predicted proteins | sample 356284metaG_FD_190535 | JGI IMG/M metagenome (GOLD analysis project Ga0256833, IMG submission 190535) | Hydrothermal vent microbial communities from Mid Atlantic Ridge, Atlantic Ocean - 356-284 | ecosystem: Environmental > Aquatic > Marine > Hydrothermal vents | place: Atlantic Ocean: Mid...
TGATGATCAAGGCGGCATCGTCGCGCGCCATGGCCAGCAATTCGCCGTGCAGGGCCAGATCGGCGAGCCGGAAGCGCGGCATGCCCGACTGGCGCGCACCGAGCAGCTCGCCCGCGCCGCGCAGTTTCAGGTCGGCCTCGGCGATGATGAAACCGTCCTCGGTCTCGCGCAGGATCTTCAGCCGCTCGCGGGCGGTCTGCGAAAGCGGGCCGCGATAGAGCAACAGGCAGGATGATGGCGCCTCACCCCGGCCCACCCGGCCGCGCAGCTGGTGCAGTTGCGCCAGGCCGAAGCGCTCGGCGTTCTCGATGATCATGATGGTGGCTTCGGGCACGTCCACGCCCACCTCGACCACGGTCGTGGCCACCAGCACGGAAATGCGTCCGTCGCGAAAATCCGCCATGACGGCATCGCGCGCCTCGCCCTTCATGCGCCCGTGCGCCAGCCCCACCTTGCCGGGCATGGCCTGCGCAAGGGTGGCGAAACGCTCTTCGGCCGAGGTGAAGGTGCTCTGTTCGCTCTCCTCCACCAGGGGGCAGACCCAGTAGGCGCGCTGGCCGGCCGCCACGGCGCGCTTGAGCCGCCCGATCACCTCGTCCAGCCGCTCCATGGGCGCCGCGGAAGTGGTCACCGGCTTGCGCCCGGCGGGTTTTTCCGTCAGCTGCGAGGATTCCATGTCGCCATAGAAGGTCAGGGCCAGGGTGCGCGGGATGGGGGTTGCGGTCATGACCAGCAGATCCACGTGCCGGCCCTTGGCCTGCAGGGCCAGGCGCTGATGGACGCCGAAACGGTGCTGTTCGTCCACCACCACGAGGCCCAGATCGCGAAAGCGCACGGTCTCCTGAAACAGCGCATGGGTGCCGATGACGATCTGGGCGGCGCCGGAGGCGATGTCCTCCAGGATGGCGGCGCGCGCCTTGCCCTTGTCGCGGCCGGTGAGCAAGGCGGCCTTCAGGCCCGCCGCGGCGGCCAGCGGGGCAATGGACTTGAAATGCTGCCGCGCCAGAATGTCGGAAGGGGCCATGATGGCCGCCTGTGTTCCGGCCTCAACGGCGGCGGCCATGGCCAGCAGGGCGACGATGGTCTTGCCCGATCCGACATCGCCTTGCAGCAGGCGCAGCATGCGCTCCGGGCGGGCCATGTCCGCGGCGATCTCTTCCAGAGCCTGGCGCTGGCTGGCGGTGAGGGAAAAGGGCAGGGCCTCCATGATCTTGCGGCGCAGCCCGCCGCTGCCCTGCAAGGATCGCCCCGCCTTGATCTTCATGCTGCGCCGCACCAGCGCCAGGGCCAGCTGATTGGCCAGAAGCTCGTCATAGGCCAGCCGCTGTCGGGCCGCTGAACCGGGCTGGAGGGCCTGGCGCTCGCTTGGGCGGTGCAGGGCGCGCAAGGCGGCGGCGAAGGCGGGCCAGCGGCGCTGGTCGATGAGCGCCTCATCCAGCCATTCGGGCAGATCGGGCAGCCGCTCGATGGCCTGGGCGGTGGCCTTGCCCAGCACCTTGCCTGATACCCCGGCGGTGAGCGGATAGACAGGCTCCAGCTTCGGCAGGGCGGCGAAATCGCGCGCGCTCACCACGTGATCGGGATGGGCGATCTGGGGGCGCTCATGGAACCATTCGATGCGCCCGGAGATGAAGCGCTCCTCGCCTTCGGGCAGGATCTTGCGGATGTAATCGCCATGGGCATGGAAGAACACCAGGGTGAGAAAGCCGGTGTCGTCGAAGACCTCCACCCGGTAGGGCACGCGCCTGTTGTGCGGCGGCGGCGGGGTGTGGCGGCCCACGGTGGCGCGGATGGTGACGATGCCCTCTTGCGGCAGCGCGTTGATCTTGGGCATACCGGTGCGGTCGATGAGGGCATGGGGCAGATGAAAGAGCAAATCGATGACGCGCGCCCCGGCGCGCGGATCGCGGCCGGTCAGCCGCGCCAGGTTCTCGCTCAGGCGCGGGCCTATGCCCTTCAGGGAAGAGGCGGAGGCAAAGAGCGGATCGAGGTCGCAAGGGCGCATGGATGCTCCGGTCTGGCAGCCGCGATGGCCCGGATCAGGCGATGGCGGAGGGGTAGTTGCCGGCCATTTGCTGGCGCAGCAGGCCAAGGGCGGTGTGCATGGCCTGATAACGCACCTCGGCGCGGCCCGGATCGCCATAGTTGAAATGAATGGCCATGGTGGCGCCATCGCGCGCCGCGCAGGCGAAATGCACCAGGCCGACGGGCTTGTCCGGCGATCCGCCGCCCGGTCCGGCGATGCCGGTGATGGAAACCGCCAGATCGGCGCGCGAATGTTTCAAGGCGCCCTCCGCCATGGCCCGCGCCACCTGCTCGGAGACCGCTCCGTGCTCCTCGATGAGCTCGCCCGGCACGCCCAGAAGCTCCATCTTGGCGCGGTTGGAATAGGTCACGAAGCCGCGCTCGAAAACCATGGAAGAGCCGGCCACGGAGGTCAGGGCGGCGGCCACCAGCCCGCCGGTGCAGCTTTCTGCGGTGGCGATCATCAAACCGCTTTCACGCGCCATGTCGAGGGTGTCCTTGACCTGCAGAACGGTTTCACGGTCGAAATTGTGCATGGCAGTTCTCCTGGGCGGTGGGCGTCAGGCCGGGGTGTCCTGGCGGGATTCGTCTTCGCGCATGATGCGTGGCAGGTGCGCTTCGGAAGGGGCCAGGCCCTGGCGCATGACAAGATCGCGCAGCCAGGGAATGGCCCCGGCCAGGGCGATGCCGGAGGCGCGCAGGGCCTGCAGGGGGGCAAAATTGCTCAGCAGGGCGCTGTTGACCAGATGAATGGCCGCCTTGCGCGGGAAGATGTCGCGCCGCCGGATGCGGTCGTATTCGTCCATGATGGCGGCGCTTCCGATGTCGTCGCCAAAGGCGAAGGCGTCCGCCGCCAGCTCGGCGGCCAGGGCGGCATCGCGCAGGCTCATGTTCAGCCCCTGCGCGCCGATGGGCGGCACCGCGTGGGCGGCCTCTCCGGCCAGGATGATGCGCTCCTTAGCGTAGCTGACCGCGCTCATGGTCTGCATGGGAAAGCTCTTCAGCTGCGTGGGATCGGAGATTTTCCCCAGCTCGCCGTGGCTTTCCATCTGGATGCGCCGCGCCAGCTTCTGTGGGCCCAGCTCCATGATGGCGCGGGCGCGCCCGGGGCGCACCATCCACACCAGCGAGGAGCGGTCCTGCGGCATGGGCACGGTGGTGAAGGGGCCCTGATCCTTGTGGTATTCGGTGGACATGTCGCCATGGGCGGCGGAATGGGAGAAGAAACAGCCCAGGGCCACCTGGTCGTAATCGTGGGTGAGCATGTGAAAGCCCGCCGTCTGACGGATGCGCGAGGCGCGCCCGTCGGCGGCGATGACGAGGGGGGCGGCCATGTCCTCGCCGCTGTCCAGACGCAGGCGGGCCAGATCGCGCCGCTCACCGGCCACGCCGGTGGCCGAGGCGGTGATGAACTCCACTGCGGCCGCCTTTGCCCTTTCGGCCAGGGCCGGGTGCAGATCCTCCAAAGGGATGTTCCAGCCGAAGGCTTCCCAGCCGGCGTCGCGCGCATCGAAGGTCACGGACGGGGCGGAGAAGATGCCGCCGGTGTCATCCACCAGCCGCAGCTTGACCAGAGGATTCGATCTGGCGCGCAGCTCCTCGCCGAAAATGCCCAGCGCCTCGAGCAGCCGGATGGAGGGGCGCATCAGGGCGATGGTGCGCGGATCGCGGCGCTTGGCGAAAGGATCGAGCGGGCCGGTGATGATGGCCGTCTTCATTCCCGCATCGGCGCACAGGGCCGCCGCCGCCAGCCCCGCCGGGCCCGCGCCGGAAACGATGACATCGAAATCGCCCGCATGTCTGCTCATCTGCCTGCCCCTTTTTGCGGCTCGCCATGATGCCTTCAGCAATAGCAGGGGGCAGGGCGGGGGTCAAAGCGGCAAAGGGTCTGGTGTTCCTGCTTCCATGGCGGGGGCTTGGCCAAGGGTATGGCTTTTCTGGCAGGTCAAATTGCTTTATGAGCTTGCATCAAGGGGCGGCCGGGCCGCTTCGCAACAGTGTCAGGGAAAAGAGGTTCCGAATGGACAAGATCAAGGTGGAAAATCCGGTCGTCAACCTGGAAGGCGACGAGATGACGCGCATCATCTGGGACATGATCATCGACAAGCTGATCCTGCCCTATCTGGATGTCAACCTCTTGACCTTCGATCTGTCCATCGAGAACCGCGACGCCACCGATGACCAGGTGACCATCGATGCCGCCCTGGCCATCAAGGAGCATGGCGTGGGCATCAAGTGCGCCACCATCACCCCGGACGAGGCAAGGGTTGAGGAGTTCGGGCTGAAAAAGATGTGGCGCTCGCCCAATGGCACCATCCGCAACATCCTGGGCGGGGTGGTCTTTCGCGCTCCCATCGTGTGCCGCAACATCCCGCGCCTGGTGCCGGGCTGGACCAGGCCCATCGTCATCGGCCGCCATGCCTATGGCGACCAGTACAGGGCGCAGGATTTCCGCGTCCCGGAGGGGCCGGGCACCCTGACCATCTCCTGGAAAGGCGAGAACGGCGAGACCATCGAGCGCGACATTCACACCTTCACGGTGCAAGATGGCGGCGGCGTGGCCCTGGGCATGTTCAACACCGAAAAATCCATCCGCGATTTCGCCAGGGCCTGCTTCAACTATGCGCTGGACATGAAGTGGCCGCTCTATCTGTCCACCAAGAACACCATCCTGAAAGCCTATGACGGGCGCTTCAAGGACATCTTCGCCGAAACCTACGAGAGCGAGTTCAAGGACAGGTTCGACGAGCTTGGCCTGACCTACGAGCACCGGCTGATCGATGACATGGTGGCGGCGGCGCTGAAATGGTCCGGCGGTTTCGTCTGGGCGTGCAAGAACTACGATGGCGACGTGCAGTCCGACATTGTCGCCCAGGGTTTCGGCTCCCTGGGGCTGATGACCTCCGTGCTGCTCACCCCCGACGGGCGCACCATGGAGGCCGAGGCCGCCCATGGCACCGTGACCCGCCATTACCGCCTGCACCAGCAGGGCAAGGAGACCTCCACCAACTCCACCGCCTCCATCTTCGCCTGGACGCGCGGCCTGGCCCATCGCGGCAAGCTCGATGACAACCAGGCGCTGATCGATTTCGCCCAGACGCTGGAAAAGGTGGTGGTGGATACCATCGAATCGGGCTTCATGACCAAGGATCTGGCCATTCTCATCGGCCCGGAGCAGAAATGGCTGACCACCCAAGGCTATCTGGAAAAGATCGACGAAAACCTGCAAAAGGCCATGGCCTGAACAGACCTTGGTGGAAGATGAAAACCGGGCCCTTGCGGGTCCGGTTTTTTGTTGCCGCAATGGAGGCGGGGCGTTTTTCCGCAGGTGTTACAGGCCTGTTGCAAAGGGGGCCTAGAGAGGCTTGAGCGGATCAAGACTTTTCATTCCAGATGAGGATGACGCCATGAAACTCTCACATCTTGCCGGCGTTCTGATTTCGGCTGTTTGCCTCACCGGCCCTGCGCTTGCCGGGCCCAGGGCGGTATTCTATGCCCTGCCGGATCTGTCCATGGGACAGGTGTCATTTCCCGGCGGCAAGACCCTCGATGTCAGCCTCGGCATTGGCTCCAGCGCCTATCACAGGCCATCGGACGCTCCCGACGTTTTCTATGCCATGAGTGACCGGGGCCCCAACATCAAGTGCAAAAGTGCGAAGGAAACCACCGGCCTTGATGTCAATGTCATGTGCCAGGGCGATAAGAAATCCAAGATTTTTCCCATGCCGGATTTTCAGCCCGTTATCGTGAAGCTGAAGCTGAAGGACGGCAAGGCGGAGATCGTGGAGACCATCAAGCTGAAGGGGGCCTCCGGCAAGCCCATGACCGGGCTGACCAATGGCCTGACGGTGACGACGACGGAAAAATCCTATTCCAACACCGGCAAGCTTTTGCCGTTCACGCCCAACGGGCTGGATACCGAGGCCCTGGTGCGGCTCAAGGACGGGACTTTCTGGATCGGTGAGGAATATGGCGCCTCGCTGGCCCATGTCTCTGCCGATGGCCGGGTTCTGGAGCGTCTCGTGCCCAAGGGCCTTCAGGCCGATCTTGCGGGGGCGGATTATGAGGTCAAGGGCGTCCTGCCGGCCATCATCATGAAGCGCAAGCTCAATCGCGGCATCGAATCCCTGGCGGTCTCGCCGGATGAGAAATATCTTTATTTCGCCATGCAAAGCCCCCTGGCCAACCCGGATGTCAAGGCCTACAAATCCTCCGCCAATGTCCGCCTGTTCAAGTTCGACCGGGAAAAGGGCCAGGTCGTGGGTGAATGGCTCTATGTGCTGGATGCGCCGGAGACCTTCATCAAGGACAACCTGAAAAAGAAGCGCAAGCCCAAGCACGTCAAGGTCTCGGAAATGGTTGCCCTGGGGCCGGACAAGCTGCTCGTTCTGGAGCGCATCTCCAGGACCACCAAGTTCTATGCCATCGACCTGAGCAAGGCGCGCAAGGTGCCCGCCATGTTCGACGATCCGGCCCACAGGCCGACCCTGGCCAATACGAAACCGCAGGATTTCCAGGCCCTGGGGCTGGAGCCCTTGCGCAAGCATCTGGTTCTGAATACCGATGTCTTTGCCAAGGCGCCGGGCAAGATCGAATCCATCGCCTTGCTGAACGATCACGAGATGGTCTTGCTCAATGACAATGATTTCGGCCTGTGGGGGGCCACGACCAAAGTCATGAAAGTCAGCTTCGACAAGCCGATTGCGCAAATCGCCGGGTTCTGATCCAACCCACCCTTGCCAACCACCCGTAGTGTCCCATGACCTGGATGGTTGGCAGGGGGCAAGGATGGATGTGCAAGCGTTTTTCAAGGCTCCCCTGGTTTTTGGATGGCCAAGGCTTGCCCTGGGAGCGGGCCGCCATCCCTGCCGGTGTCCCCGCGCCCAAAGTCACTCCTTGCGGCCATAAATCCAGGCGGGAATGCCAGCTGCCACGTAGATGGCGGTGACGGCGGCCAGGGTCAGCGGCTTGTCCGTTGCCAGATGGATGATCAGCAGGATGACGGTGGTGCTCATCAGCCCGATCCCGGCGGCTATGGCCCAGGGCTTGGAGCCGGTCTCGTGACGCAGCCGCCAGTTGGCCACCGAAACGCCGATGGAGACCAGCAGGAAGGTCATGGAGGAGAACGAGGCGATGACCTCCAGCCCGCCGAGAATGGTGAAGGCTCCGCCCAGAAAGATCAGCGTGATGGTCGCCAGCCAGGGGACATTGTCGGCGTTGCGCGCCGAAAGATAGGCCGGCATGTGCTTCTTGGCCGCCATTTCCGCCATCATGCGGGCGGACCCGAAGACGGTGGCGTTGATCGCCGAGGAGGTGGCCAGCAGGGCGGCGATGCCCACCATGATGACCCCGGCCTCGCCGAGCACCGGGCGGGCGGCCTCGGCCAGGGCATACTCCTCCGCCTGGATCAGGCGCGCCTCGGAGAGATTGCCGATGGCGACGATGGCCAGCAGGATGTAGATGGCCGAGGTGATGGCGATGGCTCCATAGATGCCGCGCGGGATATTCTTCTCCGGCTGGCGCGTCTCGCTGATGGTATTGGTGATCAGCTGGAAGCCCTCGAAGGCCACGAAGATCAGCGCTCCGGCCATGAACACCGAGGCGCCGCCCTTGTCGAACAGCGGCAGCAGGTTGTGGGCCGAAGCGCTCTTGATCCCGGCAAGGGCGAAGACCGCCAGGATGAGGATCTTGGCATAGACCACCAGATCCTCGGTGTGGCCGGTTGTGCGCGCGCCGCGCAGATTCACCAGCAGGAAGAAGATCAGAACCGCCCCGGAGAGGGCCATGCGGATGACGGGATCGCCCGATTTGCCGATGAGGTCGGCCCCATAGGCCCCGAAGGTGAAGGCATAGAGCGCCAGGGTGCCCACATAGCCGATGGTCACCGTCCAGCCGGTGATGGTGGAGATTTCCGGATTGTCCGGAAAGGCGCGCAGCAGGTAGATGTAGCTGGCCCCGTCATTGCGGTAGGTCAGCGCCAGGCGGATATAGGAATAGCCGGCGAAAAAGGCCACCATGGAGCCGATGAGAAAGGCAAAGGGCGCGGCATGGCCGGTGATGGAGACGGCCAGCCCCAGCATGGAGAAGATGCCGCCGCCGATCATGCCGCCAACGCCGATGGCGATCAGCTCCAGCAGGCCCAGAGCCTTCTTGCGGTGGGAAGGAGTTTCGGACATGGGATCAGCCTTTCAGTTTGCCGCGCACCGATTCGAGCATGCGCGCGGTTTCGCGCACGCTCCTGCCGGTGATGCGGCAGATCTGCTCCAGGGTGAAGCCGAGCTTGAAATAGAGCAAGGCGGCGCGCCGCTCGCCGGCGTCGAAACGCCGCGGCGAGGCCTCGGCAGCGCGCAGCAGATCCTCCGGCGCTATGGCCATGGAGGGGATCACGTCCTCCCATTTCAGCGCCTCGTCGGGCTGGAACCACTCGTAGAACTCCTCGTCGTCGTCATAGACCGGATCGAGCACCAAGGGATCGTCGGGGATGACCTGATCCGTGGACAGGGTTTCGTGCTTCTGGATGTCGCGCCGCCGGGCGGCCAGCTTGTCCACCGTCTCAAAGAGCATGGCGTAGAGCCAGGCGCGCGGCTCCATGCCCTTTGGCTTTCTGGCGCGGTGTTCCCAGGCCTGGATGAGGGCCTCGCCCACAAGCTCGCGGGCATTCATGTAGCGGGGCGGAAAATCGCCCACGTCTTCGTAATAGGCCACTTCATGGCGGGCTGCCTCGATCAGCCCGGCCATCTCCTTTTCGGCCAGGGCATCGAAGGCCGCCTTGTCCCCGGCGATGATCTTGTCCCATGTCGTTGTCATTTTTCCGCTCCCTTGATGAATTGGGGCCTCTATCCTTCATCTGGGATGGGTGCGGGAGGCTTTCAAGCATCGCGGCGGTTCCAGGGTCAGGCCCCGCAAATCCTGCATATGCCATCCCTCCTCATGAGTCCTGCCCCCGGCGGTGCTCCCGTGGAGGATGGCCGAAGGTGTGCTTCTCCGCCGCGTGCGACAGATAGAGCGCCAGGCCGATGAGGGCGATACCGCCGGCGAAACCGAGCATGTCCCGGGGCGTTGCGAAGCTCATGCCGATGGCGTGTTCGAAAAACTTTACCACCATGATCATGAGAATGACCTTGGCCAGGCGGTTCTTCAGATCGTCGAGATTGCGGATGGACAGGATGCGCGAGGCGGAGGCTCCATCGGCCTGGTCGATGCGCGAGATGAACAGCTCGTAGAGGCCGAGGGAGAAAATGAGCAGCACGGTGGCCAGCAGATAGCCGTCGATGACCTGCACCACATGCTTGATGGTTTCGTCATGGAGGATGGCGCGCTGGGAGGTTTCCAGCTCCGGATAATGCAGCAGATGGACCAGCATGAAGAAGACGTCCACCGTGGCAATGAAGAAGATGGCAAAGGACACCAGCAACGAGGCGATGACAGCGACAAGAACCACCAGCCGTGCGTTCCACAGGAAGCCCTCGAAGATTCGCTCGATGGTTTTCATGTTCCTTTCCTCTCTTGCCGGTTGCATCAGGGTTTTTGCAGGCAGGCGCGCACGGCTTCATCCCGGCCTGCGAAAATGGCGCGCAAGATCTTCTCCGCCTTGCCGATGAGCAGCGGGTTGGTGCGCCCCAGGTTTTCCATCAGCGAGACATTGGCCATGGTCTTGCGCTCTTCAAGGGTGCTGGAGGATCCTTTGTCCTGCTCATCGCGCAGGATTTCCGCCGCCTCCAGAATGCTGGCCGCGGGCAGCACCTTGCCATGGACGGCGCTGATGCAGGCGCGGATATGCTCCAGCCGCGCCTGCCCGTCATTTGCGGCCGCCATGGCAGGGGCATGGGCGGCCAAAGTGAGCGCCAAGGCCATGCCGGGGAGAAACCTGGGGAAAATTGCCATCAGGTCCATTTGCGTGCTCCTTGCCGGATCATGATGTTGCGGCCCTGGCGAAGCTTGCCATGTCCGGCCAGGTAGCCAGGACCTTGGGCATGGCGCCGGGTTTCGCCGTGGCTCCCCAGCCGCCTCCATGGCTCAGGTTCTGGCGGTCGATCCAGACATTGGCGATGCCGGCGGC
>Ga0256833_1003928_pt1 | contig 10082 bp, 15 predicted proteins | sample 356284metaG_FD_190535 | JGI IMG/M metagenome (GOLD analysis project Ga0256833, IMG submission 190535) | Hydrothermal vent microbial communities from Mid Atlantic Ridge, Atlantic Ocean - 356-284 | ecosystem: Environmental > Aquatic > Marine > Hydrothermal vents | place: Atlantic Ocean: Mid...
TTGTCATCTTCCGGAGGGAGAAAAGGAAGAGGCCGCGAGGTTTTGTGTGTCACATGTTTTATCGCCTGGGGATAGCTTCTTTTCGCGGCTATCCCGGGTCTTTCTTGAAGAAATTTTCCGGATAGGAGACCAGGGTGAGATACGACGTGTTCTTCAACCGTACGGCCAATCTCGTAGGCGAAAATCGCCTGCTCAAGTTCGCCATTGTGGTTATAGCCCTATCGAACGTAATTTTCGGGTTTCTCACCTTTCGTACGGTCTCCTATCAGAAAGTGGTCCTCATCCCTTTAAGTCTGAAAAACCCTGTAGAACTAACAGGCGACCATTTAAGCGAGTCCTATATCCTTGAAATGGCAAGGATGATTTTCGACCTCGCCTTCAATTACTCTCCGGCCACGGTGAAGTCCCAATATGAGCTGTTGCTCACCATGTGGGATCCGGAAACCTATTCTAAATACCGACGTAAATTTTCCGCCCTTGAGGACGAAGCTCAGATCGGAAAACTGGTTTCCGTCTTCATTCCCCAATCCATACAACATGATCCCAAAAGACACATAATCCGCGCCACGGGCAAACGGGTTCTTCTCCTTGAGGGCGAAAAGGTGGCCGAAAGCAAGGCCGCGGAATTTGCCTTTACGTACCGAATAAGGGCCGGGAGACTTTTCGTCCGGGATCTCGGTGAGTGGAGCGAAGTAAAAGAAACCGTTCCCGCCGGAACCGAAGAAAAGGGAGGGAAAAAATGAGATGGCTGCCCGTAATAGTCTTACTGTTGTTCCTCTTTGAAACGGTTCCCGTCCGTGCCGGATGTCCCGGGACCTGCGGGGTGTCTCCTTTCCCTACGAGAAACACCCCGAAAACCACAAAGAATCGACCCAATGACGTCGGTCCGGAACTCATTCCATTTTCAGTGATGTCGGCAGCAAGGAAAGCCTCCTATATGGAACGAAAAAGATCTGCCGGCAAACATTACGATGTCTTACCACCGGTGGTGCTCCGGCCCGAACGCATTCAGTGGGTGAGGATTTCGGCCACCGACGTTAATCGTATCGTGTGTTCTTCCGGGAAAATCACCGATGTCTTTTACTCCGCGGAAAAAGGCGTAAAGGTCGAAACCGCAGGCCACGAAGCCTATCTCAAGCTCCAGGTCAAGATCCTTCCTGACGGTAAAGTGGAATACTCCTCCATTCCCACCGAGGTCTATATTGTGTGCGGAGGAAACACCTACGGCTTTATAGGACGGCCGTACGCATCCCCTCCCGTACGATCTACCTGGTAAATCCAGCGGCCGACGCCTCAAAAATGCCGAACTTTATGCCGGAGATGTGGATAAAGCCGTGGTCTCGATCCTCAAAAAGGTGTTTTCCGATCGGGTACCCCCCGGCTGGGAAAGAGTGGATCCGGTTCCGATCATGAAGAATCCGCTTCCCGACGTCCGTCTCCGCGAGACGGCAAGATACCGTATCACGGGAATAGGCATAACGGTGAGGCTGCTCATTGTTACCGCAAAACGGGAAATAAGGCTCATGGAAAAGGATCTCCTCAGGCCTGAGATTACGGTAAATCCCGTGGCCATCTCCATTGAGAAGACCGGTCTTCACGCCTCCGAATCCACCAGGGCGTAATCATAGAAAAAGTCCCGGAGGTACAGTCATGATTACGAAGCTCCGGGAAAAATTCGAAGAACTTGACCCCGAAAAAAAGCAGAAGCTCGTAAGAGGCCTCCTCTTTCTGGGACTCATTGTTTTTGCACTTTTCGCCTATCACTCCCGTAATCAGCAGAAGCCGGTACAGAAGAAAGAACAGGAAGTGGGTTTCAAAGAAGTCCAGCCAAAGCTTGGTTATCTGGAAAAATCCCTCTATTACGAAACCACCGCCCGCGTAAAGGCCCTGGAGAAACGTCTGGATCGTCTGAGCCTGGAACTTAAGGCTCTTGACAAAAGGCTTGCCGAGCAGGACGAGACGCAAAAAAGGAACGCCTTCAAGGAGATAGAAAATCTTCGCAAGGAAATAGAGATCCTGAAGAAGGGATCTCCGGTAACTCCTTCTAAAACCGGCGGGATAGCACCGGGTTTTCAGGTACCACCACCGCCGCCCGGAAAATCTTCAGAAGAAACCGTGCGCAAGAGACCCCGTATACTCGGAGACATAGGTCATACGGGATCTCCAGCCCAAAAAGCGGAAATGAAGACATCTTCCGGGAAGAAACATGAGGAAACCGTTTACCTCTCCCCTTCGTTCGTTGATGCCGACCTCATATCGGGTTTTGCCGCTCCAACTATGGAGGCGGCAAAAACCGAGCCCGTACGTGCTTTCCTCAGGCTCCGGGATCTTGCCATCCTGCCCAATGAAGTCAAACAGGATTTGAAGGGCTGTTTCGTAATCGCCGAAGTACGAGGAAATCTCGCTGACGAAAGGGCACACCTGAGACTTCTTCGCCTTTCCTGTATAGCCCGCGACGGAGCTTCGGTCATAGACGAAAAAGTAAAGGGATTCGTGGTCGACGAAGACGGAAAAATAGGTCTCAGGGGCCGCGTGGTCACCAGGGCAGGAGCACTTCTGGCCCGGTCTTTTATAGCCAGTTTTCTTGAAGGCTTCGGAAATGCATACGAACAGTCTTCATACGATTTCACCACCACCGCCGCAGGACAGATTCGTACCCTGAATCCCGGACAGGCGGCCAAAGCCGGTCTTGGGAAGGGTATAGCCTCGGCCTCTCAAAATCTTTCTAAGTTTTACCTGGATATGGCCCGGCAGGCCTTCCCGGTTATCGAAGTCGGTGCGGAAAAACGCGTCGTGGTCGTCTTCGATGAAGGCGTAGAACTTCACATAAAAAAACATTGTCTCGGAGGACGTAATGGCTGCCGTAAAGCAGATTCTGAAATCCTTTCCCTTGCGGGGCTTTAGGCTTCTGCCTCTGGCGTGTCTGCTATTTCTTATCTGTGGATGCGGAATAACGCCGTACGAAAGCAAATTTTCCTGTCCCCCCACCTACCAAGGACTCTGCGAATCTCCAATCGACGCCTATCGAGATTCCGTAAACGGCATCGACCCCAGACAGCTCGATCCAGAATGGAAAGAGAAAAGGGCAAAATGGGAAGAGAAAAACAAAGCCCTGATCGAGGCCAGAAAACAGGCTGAAATCCGGAGAGCCGGCACGTCATCCGAGGCCCCTACCTACCGGGCCGAACTTTTTAAAGAACTGAGAGACCTTATCGAAGCTCCCGAAACTCCGGTGGTCATTCCACCTAAAATCGTCCGGGCCCTTGTCCTGGGAACTCCGGACGGAAAGATGTACGTTGCTCCTCACTACGTGTTCTTCATGCTGGACGAACCCCACTGGGTCCTCAGGAAAATCCCCGAAAGACCGCTCCGGGTATCATCCACCGTTTCTACTCCCAAAAAGTCGAACGGGAAGGCCAAGGAGGTCCGTATAAATGCAAAACAACGACGCGAAAAAAAACCCGGCGCATTAACCCCGGGTTTTTAGACCTGTTTCTGATCGCGGCCCTGTTAATTTCGGTCGTTCTCTATGTTTACCACTGCACGGTGATACAACCCCTGCGTCGGGAGCTGGCAACCTCGCGGGTCTATGTGGTGGATCTTGATTCTCTGGTGAAACATTTCCGTACCGAAGCCGTAGAACGGGCCATCGCCGGAGAAAAAGTCTCTCCCGATGAAGTGGCCGCAAGGGCCCGAATGGCTCTTGACAGAATACTGGCTTCCGTTCCCCCGGGCGCAGTCGTCCTCGATGCCCGCTGCGTCGTGAGAGGAGGCACACCTCTTGCCCTCACCGGAAACTTACGGGAGGAGAAATGATAACCAGATCCTTCCCCTATAAAAAATTCCTGCGATCTTTCACCGTGTTCGTTTCCTGCGGATTACTGGTTTACCTGACTTCCCTGAAGCTTATTTTTTTCTGCTACCCCTTCCGTAGGGGTACACTTTTTGCTCCGTAAAAATTGTCCCCCTCATCTCCATAGATTCGACCTCGTGGAGATAAAACCTCCCGAAAACGATCCCTTCGTTCCCAAAGATGTGAATCTCGTCAAATACGCCGCCTGTTTCCCGGGAGAAAAGATCGTTCGGAAGGGTAAACATTTTTTCTGCCTGACCCGGGAAGGCCTTCGCCTTGATCTGGGTCCTATTAAATTCCGCGCAAAAGATGGCCGCCACCTTACCCCCTGGCTTTCCGATGGCTCCTCCGCCGTGGTTCCAGAAGGACAACTGTTCGTAATAGGCGACGGATCTCCTCATTCTTACGATTCCCGTTACTTCGGACCCGTGCCCGAAGGGAGGATTCTCTCGTGTCCCGTACCCCTTTTTGATCTTGCTTGCGGTTCTGGCGGCGGGATTTTCGGCCTTACTTGTAGCCCGCACGGCGATCGCGGGCTGGTACTCGGCCGAACCCTCCGCTACCGGCCACAGGGGCTGGTACGCCTATGAAAAGTACAAGAAGCCGCAAAAGAAAAGCACCGAAACCGTACAACCCGCACGAAAGTCGAAGATCCGGTGGCCTACCTATGAAGAAGCCCTGAAAATGGAACCCTCGGACCTCAAGAAAATCCTCAAACTCGCCACGGAAGAGGCCGTGGCCGATCCCTCCGAACAGAACGTAACCCGCTGGGCCACTATATGAAAGCCGCCCGGGTAAAATCCGTACGCTTCGCAGGCGAACTTTCCTTTGTACTCCTGAAACACCCGGAACTATCCTACGCCCCGGATTTTCCCATTACCTACCAGGCCTCGCGCGCCCTCTCCCGGGCCAGATTTCTGGAAATGACCTCCTTCCTACAGAAAATCCGGGACCGATTCGCCCTCATAATCCTTGTCTCAAGGCGTTCACCTCTTTCCAGACCCGCCGAAAAGATCTGCCGGGAGTTTGCCCGGGAAACCGGCTGGAAACTGGTAGTCGTGGATGCCGACTTGCGCCCTGATCTTGCAAAACGCCTGGGTGCTAAATATCTACCCCAGGCCTTCATCATCTCCCGTGATCCGGAAATTACGCCTTTGCCCGTCATGGCCGGTGCCGAGGCCCTACCCGTTCTCCGTCAGAACATCTATACCGTCTCCCGCATAGCTCTCGGGGAAATTTCACCCGCTGACTTCGGCACCCATAGCGTCACCGGACTCGTACCGACAAAAAACCAGCCTTAATCCCCGGCTTCCGGTATCATCTCAAGGGCTTCTCTAACAAGGGCTTGGGGGTGCTTTGATCTTGTACGAAAGTATTCTTTCGAACTCCTCAAGATATCGGCAAACTAAGGGTGGGGTGTCAAGGAAATTTTCTCTTCTATGGAACCAGGCATTATTTTCTTATCCAGATCAAGCTCAGAGATTCTTTATTTTCCAGACGTTTAATCTCGGGATCACCGGTTACCAGCGGAGCTTCTTTAATAAGGCTTAAAGCAATCGCAAAAGCATCCGCATAAGAAACTGGATAGCGTGCCTTGATCTCCGCAGCTTTCCATATCTGTCTCTCCGAAGGCAGAATGAATTTTACAGGACTTTTAAGAAGAAGTCCTTTAACCTCCAAAGCCTCCTTAAAACCTGCTCTTTTAGCAAGAATATAAAACACCTCTCCCATGTTAATAAATGACATGAAAATCCTCATTTTCCCTTTTTTGGTTTCCTCGAAAAATCTCTGAACATATTCGCCTCCGGGTTCCCCGGAAAGCCAGGCCAGAATAGCCCAGGCATCAAAGACCACACTCTTCGGCCTCAAATTCAATCTCCTTTCTATGATCCTCTTCAAGAGCTCTAGTAAGAGATAGCCCTTTAAAGCGTCCCTTCAGAGTCTCCCATGATTGAATTAAGTCTTCTCTCTTTTCTAAAACCTCTTCCGCTTTATCGGGATCAGCAGGAAGATCCAGAAGTTCAGTAATCTTACGCCAGGTTTTTAAAGATATAGAAATTTTTTCCTCCTGATAAACTTCCATCTTTTATCTCCTTCTTGAAAATTTTTCTTTCTCATTTTCCTGCCATCCGTGGCCGAATTCAACCCTTTCTTTTCTCCTCTGCCGCGAAGTCCGGGAAGGCGCGCGCGAACTGCCTCTCAAGCCAATCCCGGTGCTTCCCGTCCGCACACTTCCAGTACCTAAGCAGCCACTTCGCCATACGCGCCACCGGCTCCGGTGCCGCAATTCCCTCCTTACGGGTGGTTCCCTCCCAAAATACCTGGCCTCAAACTCCAGAATCTCAAGCCCCGCTGCCTTATCTCTTTTATGTTTTCCACGTAAAGCCTTCCTCCAGCCCATCCTCTCCGCAAGCACCCATACGTCCCCGCTCCCGTAGCCGAATTCCCCGAATACCTCCTCCGTCACATACACCCACCTCTCGCCGAAAACAAGCCACGAGGGAGATGTCCGCCGCAAAAGAGAAAGACTGCCTGCCCTGGCACAGAGCCTCGCAATCGCCCTCTCCACCACCTCAGCAACTCTCCCGTAGCTTGCTTCCTCCTCCCAGGGAAGAGGCACCGTAAAGGCCTCAAGCGCCCAGAGCACGTCCCAGGGATCTCGCCCCAGAAGCTCAAACGCCCGGTAAGCGGCTTCTGCTTCACGGCGCGTAACAACCGCTATACGTGCCGCCTCCTCAACCTGCCGTTCTGTCATTCTTGCCAGAAACAGCGCCGAGATCTCGGTCTGGGTCAGGCGAAGGTCTCTCAACACCGCCACCGCACGCCCTCCAAGGATCGCACGCCGGTAAAGCTCAAGCCTGGCTTCTTCTTCCTCATACCCTTCTTCCTCCAGCTGACGGATGGCTGAAAGCTCTCTCAAAACACGTTTTGCTTCCTTAAAAACCTCGTCATCTTCGATGGTGCTCCGGAAGAGCATTCCGCCCCCTCATCCAGTATTCCCACAGCACCCGGTCGCACTCCTCCTGATACCGTATGAGCTTGTCTTTTATCTCCGGCTTCACCTTCGAGGGACTGATCGACATCAGCCAGGCGGGAAGCTTTCTCAGGGGGAGACACAAAAAATCTTGAACAGCTTTTCCAGCCTGGGCAGGAACACTAACAATTTGCCATCTTTTTTCCTCGTTTTTGAGTTTTCGATATTGCCCAGGCCAATCCAATCCTAAATTTTCACAAATAGGCTTTACAGGAACATACGGTTCGTTCTTCTATTCTACTAGAAAAACCCTATCCCCATAAAATTCGATACTGACCATATCTCTTTTCATGATCCCCCCTTATCCCAATGGGATTTTTCTTTCTCGATAGCATCCCAATGGGAACATGTCAAGTCCAAAAGGATAAAAGGGACAAGGTATTGACTTAAGTCAATACCTTCAAAAATGGAAGGCTTAAGTTGGAATGTGGCCGTGTTCCTCTAGATATTTCAATAAAAGTGGTAAGTACAGAGGAACAGATCGTTTCCCTTGCTCCCAGCGAGAAATTGTATTTTGTCCTACCCCCAGCAGCTCTGCCAGTTCGGCCTGGGAGAGGTCGTGTTTGATGCGCCAGGCCCGAAGCTCCTCCCCAGTCATACGTCGCAACGGCGGCTTCTTCAACTCCTTCCTGGGCTTCCTTGCGGGACTCATGCCCACTTTATACCACATTGTCATATTTCGGGGTAGAAGACCGGTGGGGGATGGTGTCAAGGTAAAATTCTAATTTTTACCTTTTTCCTTCTGGATATCGGTTTCCATTTGCTGTCCGTGGTGAATATTTCACGACATCCGCTTTCCAGTAATACGGCCAGAATCAGCGAATCCAGACCACCGAGATGATAAGTGCTTTCCAGTCTTGCAGCCTCACGTACACTCTTTCCATCAACAGGGATCAGTTCACAGGCCGCCTCCATGGTCTGCCAGAACTCCTCCAGTTCCTTCATGGGTTCTCCACGCCTCAAAAGAACCCGAAAAAATTCATATCCCGAGAGCACACAGGCTACCAGCTCTTCATCCTTTTCCATCATCTTTTCCCACAGAGCCACCACATGTTCGTTTCCCTGATACAACTTAATAAAAAATCCGCTATCAAGACCGATCCTCATCAAATAACTCCCGGAACTCTCTCTCTTTTCCCCTTTCGGTGCGTTCATATTCCTTCCATGCCTCGATAAGAGTCCTGTCTTTCTTTCTGCTCCTGACAATCTCCAGAATTTTTTGTCTGGCAAGCCTCCTTCTTTCATCTTTCAGGTGATCCAGTAACGCATCCTGAACCACCTTCGAAAGAGATTTACCCGTCCCTCTGGCTTTTCTCTCAAGAAGAGAGAACACCTCCCTGTCAAGATAGATGGTCAAAGCTCTTCCCTTCATCTCCCTTTCCTATCATATATTTGCTTATATGATAAAGTTTAACACCACCAGCTTGTCCCTTTCAATCTTTCTTTTTTCCTCCGCTACGTCTGCGGAAAGACCGAGATAACCGGGACCACTCCTGCGGAATACATGTCCGGGCAGAAGGTCAAAGTCGAACGCCTGGGCGAAACCATAGACGTGCGGGGTATAAATCCGAAGAAACAGATTCCCTGGAAAACCGTATCTGCTAAGGACCTGAATGAAGAATAATATTAGTTTTTAATCTGGATAATCACCATCAATTGGAAAAAGAGGATGAAAAGCATTTCCAGGGAGAGCACTATAAGCCGGATCAAGAGCAGAAGATTCAATATCATCTTCCTCTAGGATTTTTACTTCATCCCCATATAGCTGTTCCAGGGAGAAGAGGACGGGAATACCCTTTGTCCGGGCTTCCTTCCTGAGCACCGGATCGGACGAAAGGATCACCACCTCCTTCCCCTCATCCGCCGCTTTGAATGCCGTCTCGAGCATTCCGTCACGGGTTATCCGTATCTTCGCCTCCCGCTGAAGCCTTTCTATCAGCTCAAGAGCCTCGCCGGCAGAACCTCTGTCTTCTTTGATTCTCCTGAGTCGTTCGATCACTTCCTCAGGCACGGTAATCCCCTCGATCTCCCGGAGATCAAGACCTTCCGTCATCCACCAGGTCGCGTCCGCTATCACAACCGGAGGCTCAAAGAGCTCCTTCACGAACTGCTTCGCTCCCTCCTTTGCCTCCCGGAGGTCGTCAAGAAGGGTTCCCTCCCGGGCCCTGAGCTCAAGAATCTCCTCCGGGGACAGATCATCTGCCGCAAAACGCTCAAGCCACTCCCTCACACGACAGAGCACCTTTTTCACCCCCTGTATTTTTATTAGAAGGAACCGGCATAAATGGCGGAGGAAGCTGCATTAAATATCTTCGTTTCTGATGGTTTGCTATAATTTTAGTTGCCGGAGTATTTTGAAAGAAAACAACTACAGAGTGATAAACCGACAATACCTATCTTCTAAGTCGGGAAACTGGCGAATATCCTTTACATTAAGCTTTAAGTCTTGTGCTTCTTTTAAAGAAATTCCTCTTCCATGAGAAGAGTGTTCAGCATGAGAATTAAGTACTTTTGCTATGTTTCTTATTTCATCATCACTTAATTCTTTACAATTTCGCTTTTTCAATAATTCCTGTAGATATATCAAAGAATTTTTCTGCATTGTTCGTGGACGAGGCCGCGAGGGCGGTCTTTCCGGAGATGATCAACCTGGTGGACAAGGCCCGCGGGGCCGGTGTGTATCTTCATTTTGCGGCCCAGAGCGTGGCCAACTACGATGTGGAGCTCGGTTCGGCGGCCAAACGGAACGAGCTCCTTGCGAACTTCGGGGTTCAGATCTTCTTAAACTGCGGTGATGAAGAGTGTACGGGAAGGTACGTGGCCGGAAGGGCCGGAACGCTGGTGCTCCCCGAGGTGATAAAGGGCTCGGGAGGCCTCGGTGCTGACGGTGTGGTGAGGGAGAAGGAGGTTCATGTCATCGATCCCGGTGCGATAACCAGGCTTGAGCCCCCGGATCAGGAAAGACACCTCGGTGGACAGTTCATCGCCTTCACCCCGGACAGAAAGGGTCGAATAAAGGTTCTTACCGGCAGGGTCAAACAGGTCCCTTCGGCCGGCGTGAGGATCAGAGGGATGAAGACGGTGAGGGTTTAATAGAAACCAGCGGGGTATCCGTTTCATAGCCGCTGGAGCTGGCACAGATGGAGGTGGTCGAAATTGGGATGGACACTATAAGAGGGGTTGAAGATCATAACA
>Ga0256833_1003929_pt1 | contig 10081 bp, 8 predicted proteins | sample 356284metaG_FD_190535 | JGI IMG/M metagenome (GOLD analysis project Ga0256833, IMG submission 190535) | Hydrothermal vent microbial communities from Mid Atlantic Ridge, Atlantic Ocean - 356-284 | ecosystem: Environmental > Aquatic > Marine > Hydrothermal vents | place: Atlantic Ocean: Mid...
CCTTTCCCTCGATGAGGATGGGCTCGAAGGCCTGTATGCCGAGGCGGTGCAGCGTCGGAGCCCGGTTCAGCATGACGGGATGCTCCCGGATAATCTCATCCAGGATGTCCCAGACCTCCGGGCCCTCCTTCTCCACGATCTTCTTGGCGGCCTTGATGGTGATGGCCAGGCCCTTCTCCCGTAATTTCCCGTAGATAAACGGCTTAAAGAGTTCCAAGGCCATCCGCTTGGGCAACCCGCATTTGTGCAGTTTCAGCTCGGGGCCCACCACGATGACGGAACGTCCCGAGTAGTCGACGCGTTTCCCAAGCAGGTTCTGGCGGAACCGTCCCTGCTTTCCTCGCAGCATGTCACTCAAGGATTTCAGGGGCTTTTTGTTGGCGCCAACGATGGCTCGTCCCCGTTTCCCGTTGTCAAATAGGGCATCCACCGCCTCCTGGAGCATTCGCTTCTCGTTCCGGATGATGATGTCCGGGGCGTCCAGTTCCAGTAGCCGTTTCAGTCGGTTGTTCCGGTTGATGACGCGGCGGTATAGGTCGTTCAAATCCGAGGTGGCAAACCGTCCTCCATCAAGCGGGACGAGGGGTCTCAAGTCCGGCGGCAGAACGGGAATGATCGTGAGAATCATCCACTCCGGCCGGTTCCCCGAATCGAGGAAAGCCTCTACGACTCGAAGACGCTTGACCAGTTTCTTCTTTTTCGTTTCCGAGCCGCTTTCCGCCAGATCGGCCCTCAACCCCTTGGCCAATGCCTCCAGGTCCAAGTCTTGGAGAAGCTCGCGCACGGCCTCAGCGCCGATTCCCGCGCGGAAATCCCACCCCTCTCCATCATACAGGTCGCGGTAGCGCTCCTCCGAAAGAAGTTCACCCCGTTTCAGAGATGTTTCCTTCGGGTCCAAGACCACATAGGACTCGAAGTAGAGAATGCTTTCCAGCTCACTGATGGACATGTCCAGCAACGTGCCTATCTTACTTGGGATACTCTTCAGAAACCAGATATGCGCCACGGGGCTTGCCAGTTTGATATGGCCCAGCCGCTCCCGACGGACCTTCGACTGGATGACCTCCACGCCGCACTTCTCGCAGACAATCCCGCGATGCTTCATCCGCTTGTATTTCCCGCAATTACACTCATAGTCCTTAACGGGTCCGAAGATGCGGGCGCAGAACAGGCCATCCTTCTCCGGCTTAAAGGTTCGGTAATTGATGGTCTCCGGTTTTTTGACCTCGCCGTGGGAAAGTGATTCTATCTTTTCGGGTGAGGCCAGGCCGATGCGAATGGCGTCAAAATCCAGGGTTTCCCTGTTATCGGAAAACCATGAAGAGGCGAAACTTTGCAAGGTTATCCCTCCTTGTGTTTCATCTTGGACGTGTCGAGCAATTCCACATCCAGACAAAGACTCTGCAATTCCTTCACGAGGACATTGAACGACTCGGGGATTCCCGGCTGAAGAACATCTTCACCCTTGACGATGGCCTCGTAGGCCCGCGTCCGCCCCCCCACGTCGTCGGATTTGATGGTTAAAAATTCCTGGAGGGAATAGGCAGCCCCGTAACCCTCCATGGCCCAAACCTCCATCTCCCCGAACCGCTGCCCGCCGAACTGGGCCTTTCCGCCCAAAGGCTGTTGGGTCACCAGCGAGTAGGGCCCGATGGAACGGGCATGAATCTTGTCGTCCACGAGATGATGGAGTTTCAACATGTACATGCTCCCAACTGTGACCTCGTGGTCAAAGGGCTCTCCTGTCTTTCCGTCGAAAAGAATGGTCTGGCCCACCCGGGGGATCCCGGCCAGGTCCATATATTCCTTCACCTCCTCTTCGGAGGCCCCGTCGAAGACGGGCACCGAAACGCGAACGCCATTGCCCATGCTCCGGGCCATCTCCAGGATCTCCTCGTCCGACGTCTCGTCAATCATGGTGTTTATCTTTTCGGACTGGAAGATCTCTTTCAGGCGTTGCCGAATCCCCTCCACGGGAAAGTGTTTTTCCAACATCGTCTGAATCTGCCGCCCAAGCTCCTTCGCCGCCCATCCCAGGTGGGTCTCAAGTATCTGCCCCACGTTCATGCGAGAAGGGACACCGAGGGGATTCAGGACGATATCCACCGGGGTGCCATCGGGCAGATAGGGCATATCCTCCTCCGGAAGAATCCGGGAGATGATTCCCTTGTTTCCGTGACGGCCTGACATCTTGTCGCCGATGGATAGTTTCCGCTTCATCGCCAGGTAAACCTTGACCGTCTTCAAGACCCCCGGAGGCAGTTCCTCCCCCCTTGATATCTTCGAAATGCGGGTCTGATACAAGGTTCGGATGCCATCGATCTTTTCCTGCATCCGGTCCAGCGCGGCCCGCACCCGGACGGGGTCCACCCCCTCCGCCTGAATCCTCTCCAGGTCCCTCACATCGATATCCGTGAGTATTTCTTCCGTAAGAACAGTCCCCTTCTCTAGAGACTGTCCGGACGAAAGGATTACCTCTTCGGTAACCTTCCTTCCGGAAAAGTGTGTGAGGAGAGTCTCCTTCGTGGCCTCCAGGACTGCCCGGATCTCGTCCGCCTGATCCCGTTCCAGGTTCGCCCGCTCTTCCTCTTCGATAGCGCGGGTGCGTTCGTCCACCTCCTGTCCTCGCCGAGAAAGGACTTTGACATCCACCACCACCCCCTCGACCCCGTGAGGCACACGCAGGGAGGTATCCCGGACATCTCCAGCCTTTTCGCCGAATATGGCCCGAAGGAGCTTTTCTTCCGGGGAAAGCTGCGTTTCCCCTTTTGGAGTAATCTTACCCACAAGGATATCCCCGGAAGAAACGAGGGCACCTAGGCGTATGATGCCGCTTTCGTCCAGGTCCTTCAGCGCCTCCTCGCCCACGTTGGGAATATCCCGCGTAATTTCTTCCTTACCCAGCTTAGTATCCCGGGCGGAGATCTCCAGTTCCTCAATGTGAATGGAGGTATAGATATCTTCTTTTAGAATCTTCTCGCTTACCAGGATGGAGTCCTCGAAGTTGTAGCCACCCCAGGGAAGAAAAGCGACCAAAACATTGCGTCCCAAGGCCAGCTCGCCGCGGTCCGTGGCAGGGCCGTCCGCGATGATTTCGCCCTTCTCAACCCGCTGCCCTTTTTTCACAATGGGTTTCTGATTGATACAGGTGTTCTGGTTGGACCGCATGAACTTGGTAAGCGGATAGACGTCCAGGTCGAAATCGCCGTCGCCGTTTTTCTCGTGCTTAACGATAATCTTCGTGGAATCCACGAATGTCACAATCCCGTCCCGCCTGGCGGAGATGACCACCCCCGAATCCCTCGCCACGACGCGCTCCATGCCCGTTCCCACCAAGGGCGCCTCCGCTTTCAAAAGCGGAACCGACTGACGCTGCATGTTCGATCCCATGAGGGCGCGGTTGGCGTCGTCATGCTCCAGGAAGGGAATCAGAGATGTGGCCACGGAAACCAACTGCTTCGGGGAGACGTCCATGAAATCGACCTCTTCAGGGGAAACCATGACAAACTCCCCGCCCTTCCGCGCGGAGATGAGATCGTTGGTGAAGTACCCGTCTTTATCCAGAGGGGCGTTGGCCTGTGCGATGACGTGATCCTGCTCGTCCAGAGCGAAGAGGTATTTGATTTTGTTCGTCGCTCGGCCGTCCCGGACCACCCGGTAGGGCGTCTCAATGAACCCGAAGGGATTGATACGGGCGAAGGTGCTCAAAGATGAGATCAATCCGATGTTGGGACCTTCAGGGGTTTCAATAGGACAGATACGCCCGTAATGGGTGGGATGCACGTCACGGACCTCGAATCCCGCGCGTTCTCGCGTCAGTCCGCCAGGTCCGAGGGCGCTCAACCGTCGCTTATGGGTAATCTCGGAGAGGGGATTGACCTGATCCATGAACTGAGAAAGCTGGCTGCTTCCGAAGAACTCCTTCAAGATGGCCGTCAAGGGCTTGGAATTTATCAGATCATGCGGCATGAGGGTCTCCACGTCTTGGAGGCTCATCTTTTCCTTGATGGCGCGCTCCAGCCGAACCATCCCGATGTGGAACTGGTCTTCCACAAGTTCCCCCACAGTCCGGACCCGCCGGTTGCCCAGGTGATCGATGTCGTCTTCCATCCCATAACCGTCCCGCAGGCGGAAGAGATACCGCACCACGGCAAGAATATCCTCCACCGTCAGGGTCATAATATTCTCGTCTACCTCGATGCCCAGTTTATAGTTAAGCTTCATGCGGCCCACCTTGGAGAGGTCATAACGGTCCTGGTTGAAAAATAGGTTCCGGAAGAAGACCCTTGCCGTCTCCAGCGTGGGAAGATCGCCGGGACGAAGGCGTTTGTAAATCTCGATCATGGCCTTGTCCCTTTCGTATTCCTTCATTCCTTTCTCCACGCCCTCTTCATGAAGACTCTCGATATCCTTCTCCGTGATGGTCAGTTTATCGATGAAGAAGGTCTGATGGATTGAGGGATTCACATTGATGTTATCGATGAAAAGAACGGGAAAACTGGAAACCTTGGATTCAAGGATCAGTTCAAGGTGCTCCTCTGTCAGCTCCTCGTTACAATTGACGATGACTTCTCCCGTCTCTTCGTCCACCACGTCTTTCCCCACGGCCTTGCCTACCAGCGACTTGGGATCGATAGGGATCCTCGTGAAACCGGCCGCCTTGATCTTCTTCAAGGTGTTCCGCGTGACTTTTCTTCCCTTACGGGCGATAACCTCTTCCGTTTCGGGATGGACCACATCCTGGTCAAGCCGCTGCTTGAGAAGGATTTCTTCGTTCAACTGCTTGTAAAAGACCCCACCCGAGACCTCGATAATCTCGCTAGCGTAGAAGAAATTCAGGATTTCTTCCTTGCTGTAACCCAAGGCTCTGAGAAGGATCGTCACGGGCAGTTTCCGCCGCCGGTCAATCCGGACATACATGTAATCCTTCGCGTCAAATTCAAAATCGAGCCAGGACCCACGATAGGGAATCACGCGACAGAAGTAGATCTTCTTGCCGCCCTGTTTCTCGGAATTGAAAAAGACGCCGGGTGACCGATGAAGCTGGCTGACCACGACTCGTTCCGTGCCATTGACGATAAACGTGCCGTGATCCGTCATCAGAGGAATCTCTCCCAAATAGACATCCTGTTCCTTGATGGCCTTGATGCCCTTTTTGTCTTCCCCCTCCGTGTCCCAGATGACCAGACGGATGATAACCTTCATGGGGGCCTCATAGGTTAATCCCTTGAGGATACACTCCATGACATCCGCCTTGGGCTTTCCGATATGGTATTCCACGAACTCCAGCGTGGCGGATTCGTAGAAATCGTAAATGGGAAAGACTGTTTTGAAAACCTTTTGAAGGCCCATCTCCTTCCTCTCATCCGGGGGCACATCCAGTTGGAGAAAGTCTTTGTAAGACTTGGTCTGGATTTCAATCAAATTGCCAACTTCGATGACCTCCCGAATCTTCGAGAAGTCCTTCCGTGGTATTCTACTCTTCATCGACACCCTACCTCTGAAAACGAATTCAACGGGGGGGAACAAATCCCCCCGCGTCATATTTGACTTGCGAAAACCCTACTTAATCTCGGCGGACCCGCCGGCATCCTCAATCTTCTTTAGGATGGCTTCGGCCTCGTCTTTGGGAATCCCTTCCTTGATGGGTTTGGGAACGCCTTCGACCAGTTCCTTCGCTTCCTTGAGGCCCAGGCTGGTGACCTCTCTCACCGCCTTGATGACCTGGATCTTCTTCTCACCGTAGCTCGTCAGGATGACGTCGAATTCTGTCTTTTCCTCCGCCGCCTCGCCGCCGGCCGCGGCTCCCGGTGCCATCGCCGCCACCGCCATGGGGGCCGCCGCGGAGACGCCAAACTTCTCCTCGAGCTCTTTCACGAATTCCGACAGCTCAAGAACCGTCATGTTCTCGATAAATTTTACAACATCTTCCTTGGTTATATCAGCCATTGATTCCTCCTTAGATTTCTTCCTATTATGCGGCCTTTTTTTCTTCTTCTACCGCGTGTAAAACGTTCAAGAATCCCCGGATCACGCCGGTCAACACGTTCACCAGCCCGGTCTGCGAGGCATTAAACACGGACAGCAACTGGGCCAGGAGCACGTCACGATCGGGCAGGCTCGCCAGTCCCTCGATGTCCGCGACCGTCAGGGGCTTACCGGAAAGGATGCCTCCCTTAATCTTCAGGGCGTCATGATCCTTCGCGAATTCTTTTAAGATCTTCGCGGGCGCCACCGGGTCCTCGTTGGAGATGGCGATGGCCGTCGGTCCCGCAAAAAGATCTTGTATCTGCGCGATATCCGTCCCCTCGCTGGCAATCCGAAGCAGGGTGTTCTTTACGACCCTGAACGTCACGCCGCTTTCCCGAAGTTGTTTCCTTAGCGCGTTCATAGACTCCACGTCCAATCCGCGGTAATCCGCCAGGACCATGACCTGGTAGTCTGAAAATGCCTCTTTAAGTTGTGAAACAATTGCAGCTTTTTCTTCTTTTCTGATTGTCTTCACCCCCTTCCTTTTCAAAGATTTCCACGCCCATCAAAGTCAGAGGGTGACACAGTCACGCGCGAGGGGAATGATCCCCCGTTTCCTCAACCCGTCTCGAGAGGCGGCATGAAGCCATTAAGCCGAGGCACCGTCTGTCTTTGACAGGGGGATATGTGTGTTTTTAGACGACTACTTCAGAAGATTCCGCACCTGTATGGGATCGAGTTTTACGCCGGGACTCATGCTCGTCGAAAGGGCGATGCCCCGCAGGTAAGCGCCCTTGCTCGAGGCCGGTTTCATCCGGATCAGCGTATCCAGCAGCGTAAGAAAATTTTCCCGCAGCTTTTCCTTGCCGAAACTCTTCTTCCCGATGATCGTGTGAACGATCCCGGTCTTTTCCGTCCGGAACTCCACCTTTCCAGCCTTCAGTTCCTTCACGGCCTTGCCCACGTCAAATGTTACGGTTCCCACCTTCGGATTGGGCATCAGGCCCCTCGGTCCGAGGATCCGACCGATTTTGCTCACGGTTCCCATCATGTCCGGGGTGGCAATAGCTTTGTCGAAATCGAGCCAACCCCCCTTGATCTTCTCGATGAGGTCCTCGGCGCCCACATAATCTGCGCCGGCCTCCTGGGCTTCTTTCTCTTTTTCGCCCTTGGCGAAAACGAGGACCTTCACCGATTTGCCTGTCCCGTAGGGCAGGATGACGGTTCCGCGGACCATCTGGTCCGCGTGGCGGGGATCAACCCCGAGGCGGAACGCCGCCTCGACACTCTCGTCGAAATTCGCGTAGGCCACCTTTTCCAAAAGGTCCAGCCCCTCGTCCAGGCCGTAACGTTTCAACCGGTCAATTAAGGCCAGTTTTTCTAAGTATTTTTTCCCCTTCTTCGGCATCATTTTACTCCTAAACGATTTCTATTCCCATGCTCCGAGCGGTCCCTTCAATCACGCGAACGGCCCCCTCCAGGTCCTTGCAGTTCAAGTCCGACATCTTCTTCTCGGCAATTTCCTTCACTTGGTCCTTTGTCACCTTCCCCACCTTGTTCCGGTTCGGCTCCCCGGATCCCTTGGCGATTTTCGCCGCCTGCTTCAACAGGAAAGAGGCCGGAGGTGTCTTGATGACGAAGCTGAAAGACCTGTCCGCGTAGACGGTAATCACAACGGGGATAATCACGCCCGCGTCGTTCTGCGTCTTCGCGTTGAAGGCCTTGCAAAATTCCATGATATTGACCCCGTGCTGTCCGAGCGCCGGGCCCACGGGGGGGGACGGTGAGGCCTGCCCGCCGGGAATCTGTAATTTTATCATTCCTATAACTTTTTTCGCCATGCCTTAACCCTTCCTTCTCGTTTTTTATGCCTTTTCAACCTGTGAAAATTCCAGCTCCACGGGGGTTGAACGGCCAAAGATGCTGACAAGCACCCGCAACTTCCGCTTGTCCGGTTTTATCTCGTCTATCGTCCCGGTAAACCCACTGAAGGGGCCATCGATAATCTTCAACAGGTCTCCCTCGGAATAATCGACCTTGGGCTTGACCTTGCTGGCCCCCTCCTGGATCTGCCGCATAAGGGAGGTCACCTCCCGCTCCGACATGGGCCTGGGTTGTTTGCTGTTCCCGGCGAACCCCATGATTTTGGGCGTATCCTTCACAAGGTGCCACGTCTCATCGTTCAGGTCCATGTGGACGATGATATACCCGGGATAAATCTTTCGCTGAGAGGTCTTCCGCTGACCCTTTACCACCGCCACGACCGTCTCCGTGGGAACGAGGATCTCCTCGAAAAACTCCTCCATTTCCTTTTGCTTTATCCGGCTTTCGAGCGCTTCCTTCGCCTTTTGCTCATAACCGGAATAGGTATGAACTACATACCACCCCTTTGCCATATATTTGATGCTCCCTGAAAGATTTACCCGCTCTTACAGACTGAGGAATAACTTCACGAGCTTCGTCAAAATGATATCGACCAGCCCCAGGTAAAACGCGGTAATGAAAGTCACGACAAGAACTACCGTGGTCGCGGAGATCGTCTCTTTCTTTGAAGGCCAGGTAACCTTTTTCAGCTCGACCTTGACTTCCCTCAAGAACTGCTTGATGTCCTTCGGTTTAATCATCTCTACCTCGTGCGTATGGCAGGCCAGGAGGGATTCGAACCCCCAACATCCGGATTTGGAGTCCGGCGCTCTATCCGTTAGAGCTACTGGCCTACTTGACTACTTGACCTCCTTGTGAAGGGTATGTTTCCGGCAAAACCGGCAATACTTCTTCAGCTCGAGTTTCTCCGTGGTCGTCCGCTTGTTCTTCGTCGTTGTGTAGTTTCGCCGCTTGCACTCGGTGCAGCCCAAATGAACCGTTATCCTCATCGATCTATCTCCAAGTCAACCCGAAACGCCGGGCTTATTCGATAACCTTGCTGATGACCCCGGCGCCTACCGTCCGGCCACCTTCCCGTATCGCAAATCGCAATCCCTCTTCCATCGCTATCGACGTGATCAATTTCACCTCAATCGTTACATTGTCTCCCGGCATCACCATCTCTACCCCCTCTGGCAACGTCACCACCCCCGTCACGTCCGTCGTCCGAAAGTAAAACTGCGGACGATACCCGTTGAAAAACGGCGTGTGTCGCCCACCCTCCTCCTTCGTCAATACGTATACCTCTCCCATAAAATGCGTGTGCGGCGTGATGCTCCCAGGCTTCGCCACCACTTGGCCTCGCTCCACTTCGTCCCGCTTGATCCCTCGAAGCAATACACCTATGTTGTCCCCAGCCTGCCCCTGATCCAAGATCTTCCGGAACATCTCCACTCCCGTGCAGACCGTCTTCTGCGTGGGACGTATCCCCACTATCTCTACCTCGTCCCCTACCTTGATTACACCACGCTCCACACGACCCGTCACCACCGTCCCGCGCCCGCTGATGCTGAATACATCCTCAATCGGCATCAAAAACGGCTTGTCTATGTCACGCTGCGGCTCCGGTATGTACTCGTCTATGGCATCCAAAAGCTTCAAAATCGACGGCTCCCCGTATTCCCCCTTGTCACCCTCAAGGGCCTTCAGGGCACTCCCTACTACCACAGGAATGTCGTCCCCAGGAAAATCATAGCTGGAAAGCAGCTCCCGTACCTCTAACTCCACCAACTCCAATAGCTCCGGATCGTCCACCATGTCCGCCTTGTTCAAATACACCACAATGTAAGGAACCCCCACCTGACGCGCCAGCAAAATGTGCTCCCGCGTCTGAGGCATCGGCCCATCCGCCGCGCTTACCACCAAAATCGCTCCGTCCATCTGAGCAGCTCCCGTGATCATGTTCTTGATGTAGTCCGCGTGCCCAGGACAGTCCACGTGCGCATAGTGACGCTTCTCCGTCTCGTACTCCACATGCGCCGTCGCTATCGTGATCCCTCGCTCCCGCTCCTCCGGCGCCTTGTCTATCTCGTCAAACGGCACAAAATCCGCCTTCCCCTTCTCCGCCAATATCTTCGTGATCGCCGCCGTCAACGTCGTCTTCCCATGATCCACGTGACCTATCGTCCCTATGTTCACGTGCGGCTTCGTTCGCTCATACTTCTGCTTAGACATACCTAAACCCCCT
>Ga0256833_1003930_pt1 | contig 10079 bp, 7 predicted proteins | sample 356284metaG_FD_190535 | JGI IMG/M metagenome (GOLD analysis project Ga0256833, IMG submission 190535) | Hydrothermal vent microbial communities from Mid Atlantic Ridge, Atlantic Ocean - 356-284 | ecosystem: Environmental > Aquatic > Marine > Hydrothermal vents | place: Atlantic Ocean: Mid...
GTGTCTAATTGGTGGGGGAGTATTCGCCTGCAAAGTGATACACGCTCGTCAAACCGTGTTCCTGAGTAATATTGTAGACCCGGGGTTCCGGGAGCTTTTGCTTCTATAGGCTCTAGGGACGGGTCTATTCTCAGCGTTTTCGATATGACGTACTCGTTTTCCTCGACGCCTATAGTGCATGTAGCGTATACCATTATACCGTTTGGCTTGAGGAGCTTGGATAGGTTGAGAAGCATTTCTATTTGTAGTTGTGAGAGCTTTTTCAGGTCTTCCATGCTTCTACTGGTCTTTCTCCGGGGATCCTTTCTTATTATTCCCTCGCCGCTGCAGGGTGCATCTAGTAGTATCTTGTCAAACGCTAGCCCTGAGGGTAGATTTCTAGAGTCTCCTCGCCAGAGTATGTGGTTTGTGAACCCCATCCTATTTAGGTGGCTACGCAGTGATTTCATCCTGCCGCGCTTCTTTTCAACGGCTACAAGTATGGCTTTATCCTTCGTGTATTGCAGGATCTGGGTTGCCTTACCCCCAGGGGCGGCTGCCGCGTCTAGTATCAGCTCCCCCGGCATAGGGTTCAGGGCGTCTACCGGGATCATGGAGGCTGGTCCCTGTATGTAATAGTACCCGAGCAGGTACTCGTGTAGATATCCCAGCTTGTCTCCTCCTTCAAGCGCCTTGTATCCGTGTCTTGTATAGGTTAGTTTTTCCAGTTTTACGCCCTTGGCTTCTAATCGCCTGACTAGTTCTCTGCAGTCTATCAAGTAGTCGTTGCAGCGTAGGGTTTTCGGCATGGGTCTATCATTATATTCTAATAACAGGAGTACCTCATTGTAGGGTAGCATGCGTAGATAGCGTTCAACCATATAGGGCTTGTACCCGTATTTACCGGCTAGCTCAAACGCTTCTTTGGATGGTGTAATATTGAATATATCCTCCCAGTTTTCCATCAGGTTTTCCTCCATGTATACACATTTTACTGAACATATAGAGTCTCTAATCTTTTATTTGGTGTAGAAGAGATGGTGCGAGGCGTTTTCCCAGGCAGATTCCAGCCTCCCCATTATGGTCATTTGAAGGCAGTTAAGTGGGCTCTAGAGAAAGTCGTCGATGAGCTAATTATAGTTATAGGATCCGCTCAGGATAGCTTCTCTCTTAAGAATCCCCTGACTGCGGGAGAGCGGTTTCTTTTATTGAGGAGTCTGCTTGAGAGTGAGGCACCTCACTACGTTGATCGGGTGTTAATAGTTCCTGTTATGGATATAAACAGTAATAAGCAATGGGTTAAATATTTGGAAATGCTGCTTCCGCCTTTTGATTTAGCAGTTTCAGGGAATCCTTTGGTTCAACTCTTGTTTGAAGATGCAGGTTACAGGGCCGTGTCTCCCCCCATGTTTAGCAGGGAGAAATGTAGCGGTACTCGTATTAGGGAAGAGGCAATGAGGGGAGGTGAATGGGAGGACTGTGTACCAGAAGTTATTCTGGATCGCCTCACTTCTATGGGTTTTGCTGAGAGGCTTCAGAGGCTATATAGGGGTGATGAGTATGTCTGAGGACGTTATTGTAGTTGATGGAAGTATGGGCGAGGGGGGAGGGCAGATTCTAAGGACGGCGCTTTCTCTCTCTGTTATAACGGGGAAACCGGTTCGGATTACTAATATACGGGCTAAAAGGAGCAGGCCTGGGCTACGTCCCCAGCACTTGACTGCTGTTAAAGCCTTAGCCGAGATATCGTCTGCTAGGGTGGAAGGCGCGTCCGTGGATTCTATGGAGATATCCTTTTATCCGTCTACCGTGAAAGGCGGTGTCTACAAGTTCGATGTGGGGACAGCGGGTAGTGTTTCCCTGGTTATTCAAGCAATACTGCCCCCTCTATTGTTTGCGAGGGATCCTAGCACTGTGAAACTGAGCGGAGGCACCGACGTCCCCTTCGCGCCGACTATTGACTACATTAGATACGTCTTCAAGCGTAACCTGTCACTAACAGGTGCCTCGTTTGATGTTGTTCTTCATAGAAGAGGGCATTACCCCAAGGGGGGTGGTATGGTTGAGCTGGTTGTAGAACGCACCGTTACCAAGTTCAAGCCTATAAATGCTGTTGAGAGAGGGGAAGTATTGGAGGTTAGAGGGGTTTCTCACGCTGTACGCCTCCCATTCCATGTTGCTAGCAGACAGGCGTTAGCAGCTAGGAATATTCTAAAGGAAAAACTGGGAAATGTAGGTATATCTATAGAGCTTGAGCATTATAGAAAGGATTGGGATCCACATATTGCCCCAGGCAGCGGCATTACTTTATGGGCTGTATGCGGTAAGACGCTTATAGGAGCGGATAGCCTGGGGGCTAGGGGGAAGCCTGCGGAGAAGGTGGGTGAGGAAGCGGCGGCCCGGCTTATAGAAGAGTTGTCTACGGGTAAAGCCTTTGACTCTCATATGTCTGATATGATTCTACTTTATGTTGCACTAGCAGAGGGAACGTCTAGGATTGGAGGATCGCGGATGACTTTGCATGCGAAAACACTGCTCGACCTGCTTGACCTCTTTCTAGGTGGAGAGGGCTTCTCTTACACCATAATAGAGGGGGGAGAGTTGAATGAGTCTTTCGCTTTAGAAATCAGGGGAGTAGGCTTAGCTGGTTTTTGAGCCTATTATGTATTTCCTCGCTATCTCTTCAATAAACACTTTCACTGAATGGGGATCGTTGGTCTTTACAGTGTATACTTCTTTTGCACCTGTTAACGATTTTATCTTCTCCTTGGCTTCCACGAGTTTCTTAGGTTTCACGGCATCCATCTTTGAGATAGTGTATATGAAGGGCTTGCTTCCTATAAACGATTGTATCTCTAAGGCTAATTCTATTTGGTTTCCAAGCGGTAGTGCCGCTGTTTCCGTGGGGTCTATGAGGAATACTATGAGCCCGGCGAGTTGTTTTAGAGCCGTTACGGCTTTAAGCTCTATCTCATTTCTGTCTTCCAGCTTTCTATCCAGCAGTCCCGGCGTGTCTATCAACTGTATCTTTACCCCATCAACAAAGGTGTGCCCAACGTGTATCTCTTTGGTGGTGAAGGGATACTCTGCTACTTCTATGTCTGCTCTAGACGCTGATGAGACCAGGCTTGACTTCCCTACACTAGGGGCTCCCCCGACTATTATTGCAGGCGCCCCCGGGTCTATTCCGGGTAGCTTGGAGATATAGATTACTAGGTTTTTCAGATAGAGAAGGGATTTGTTACAGCGTTTTAGAGGAGACAACATTCTCCCACGCGCCTCGGCGGCCTTGGCTTTTATCTTGGAGTTCTTCTCCTGCGCCATAAGTATGTATCTATACTTCTTGGCGAAGTCGCGTGCCAGTTTCCGTGCTCTGTATATGCAGTTTAAAGCCTTCCTTACCTCTTCTTCTTCGAACTCGAGATAAAGCAGGTCCCTATAGAAGGGATCCAGGTTTCTTATAAGGCTGTTTAACTCGCTTACAAAGCTGGTCTTTGCCTCTATGACGTCTGCTATCATCTGTATCCTGGCAAGTTCCATGTCGAGTAAAGGCATGCCTCTTCCTATCTTGTCGTATCTCCTCCAGATCTTCGATAGAACCTCCTTGTACTCGGGTACCTGAATAGACTTAGCGACCTCGGGCGGGGTCCTGTGTACTTGGTTCTTTTTCATTATTCTCTTCCCTTTCCTTTGCGGATAGGTATATTTTGAATGCTGTCCTTAAATTGTTCTCTCCTAGGTATAAGCGTTGTGCAGCTTTTTTGACCGCCATGCTTATGCTATACCCTTTTTCCTCGTGTAAGTAAGCCGCGTATGCGACTCCTAACCTTACTTTCACACTCCTACTTCTAAGGCCTCTAGTTCTCCCCGTCTTATCCAAGAACTCCTTGATAATACTTGTGTTCCTCTCGTATAGACCGATGAGGTTGTATGCAGCGTAGGAGGATATACTCATTAACTCCTTGCCCCGCCATACCATGCGTTTGCCTTTAATTATGTTGGCGCGGCGAAATTCTACACGTGGTGCTGCATGTTTCTCCCTTCTGACCCATCCAATCCTAGGCATGCCCCATACAGTCCATGCTTGTTCATCGTATATGGTTTCGCTTATCACGGAGCCGCATGACCTGCATACTATCACCCCGTTCCAGTAATCGGTCATTACATCCCCTGACCCGCAATACGGGCAGTTTAACACTATGTCCATCTCTCGCCTCCAACACCTTAGTATTAACGTGGAGTTATACATAGGCTAATGCCGTACCAGGGTTAAATAGTGGGAGAGGGTTTCCTGTAAGTGTAAACCGAGTCGGTGTAGGACGGGTTTCCGGTGTGGTTTATTATTTATAGGCGTTGCTAGAGGGCAGATAATAAGGGCAGACGGGAGTGCGGGGGTGCCCGAGCGGCCCAAGGGGGCGGGCTCAAGACCCGTTGGCGTAGGCCAGCGTGGGTTCGAATCCCACCCCCCGCACCACTTGATTTCCCTAGGAGGGTTCTGTGTTGACATTGGAGAAGGCTCTGTCCCTGGCTAGAGAAAACGCCGTCCTCATAGATAGGGATAACATTATTCCCCCCGATATTCTGGGAGCTTTCAGAGATGCAGGCTTCTATGGGCCCTACAAAAGCGTAGATGATGCTAGGAGTAGAATAGACCTGGGCAGAATACTTTCCAGAGACTCCGTTGGAGCTGCTAGCACCGTTCTCATAAACGCTAGTGTCCAGTTCCTGGTGAGCCATATTATAGAAGCCTCTCCCAGCGAGCCTATGGTAAGGGATCTTCTAAGGAATGGTATTGCCGCGGTTTCCCTCACCGAGGAGGGTGGGGGAAGTGATCTAACTCGTAATATAACAGTTGAAGCCAAGAGCATAGATGGTGGTAGCTATTGTTTAGAGGGTGAAAAGCTGTTTACAAGCAATGGTCTCTATGCAGACTACTTCCTTGTTCTGGCTAGGGAAAACGGTGAGCTGAAGCTATTCCTCACCGCTGATAAGGACAACATTAAGGCTGAGCCCCTAGATCTAGCAGTGTTCAGGGGGGCGGGGATATCGCGTGTCTCATATTCTTGTGCAAAAGCAGTAGAGTTAAAGACGCCTAAGCCGGTGAAGGCAGTGTTACACGCTATAAACCTGGGCCGGCTAGGCTATACCGCAATAGGGGTCGGTATAGCAGAGGGGGCAATCGGTGATGCCCTTTACTATGCAGGGCAGAGAAGGGCTTTCGGTAGGAGTATACTAGAGTTCCAGGGTATACAATGGATGATAGCGGACGCCTACAGTAGGCTTGAAACAGTCAAGTCCCTCTACAGGGAGCTCCTCTCCTCTCTCCCCGAGATAGACCCTATCCGCGTTGCTATAGCCAAGAACGAGGCGGCTCGCATAGCCCAAGAGGCGGCATGGATAGATGTTGAAATACATGGTGGACGCGGCTTGGAGAAGCATAGCAAGCCTGAACGGCTCTACAGGGATGCCCGGGCCCTAGATATAGGGGAGGGTACAAGGGAGATCCTCAGGAACCTCATAGCGTCTAGCCTAGCTAAGAACCACTCCCTCGTTACCCGTTGACGTGGAGTCCGAGAACACTCTCAGGTACTCCCTCTTAGCATCCTCCTTAACCAGATGCAGGTAAACCTGGGTTATCTTTATATCACTGTGACCTAGCAGCCTCTGGAGAACAGGGAGGCTCATACCCCTACGCAACGCCTCTGTCGCGAAGGTGTGCCTCAAAACATGGGGCCTAACAACGTCCGCCGGCAGCCCCGCATCCCTGGCTAGCCGTTTAAGCCGCTTGTAAAGTGCCTGATAACTAATACCGACAACCCTGTCATCCCCCTTCAACCCCTTCAACTCTATATAATCCCTTAGAATCCTCCTACTAAGATCACCTAGGAAGACTATCCTCTCCTTCCCATACTTAGCATTCCTGACTATAATTTCACCATTATCAAGGTCTATATCCCTCACCCTAACCCCTAGCAACTCACTGCTTCTAAGCCCCGTTTCAGCCAACAGTGACACTATCACCCTGTCAAGCATATCCCTCGACGCCCTCAGAAGCCTTAGAACATCATCCCACTGCAGCACACTGCTCATAGACCCCTTAGGCCGTGAAACCCTGGGAACCCTGGGCCTTACACCGCACCACTCGAGAAACCTACGTACAAACATGGAATAATAATGCAGAGTAACAAGGTAATCGCCTCCCCTCCTCCTCGTGAAACCCTTTCTCCTCCTATAGAGCAGCCAGTCCCTGACCTTCCTAGCCCCCTCGGCACATGGGGCTTCCCTCCCGGCAAACTCTAGGAAATCGTTTAAAGCAGCCTTATAGGCGCGAAGCGTAGAACGACTAGCCCCCGCGAGCTCGAGGACCCCTATAAACTCCTCCACCGCCTCCTCCAGCATCATATCCCTAGCGTAATCAGGCGCTTCTCCTAGATCGAGCCGGGGGGACATAATGCAGACCACGTGTACACTTTAACAAAGACGCCAAGATAACAAGTGCAACAAGGTAATACATCGAGTTAAGCGCCGTTTCAGGGTAAGCCCTAGGACGCCACAAGCCAGCCCATGCAGCGGGGAAGCCAAACCCCAGCCTCCCAGCCCCGGCTAGAGTCCCACAGCGGGCCACGCAGCCATATAGCGTGCAACCCGCCCCCAGGTGTGCCCAACAGCCTCGGGCGATTGGGAGCGGTGGGCTCAACCCCTCGGGCGAACCCTCGGGGCTTACACCCCCACCCCATCAAACCCGTCTTCTACGGGAGCCCTCGCCGTCGACGGGAAACCCGCCGACGGACGGCCGCCTCTTTTCGGGGAGGGGTTCCCGCTTAGATGCTTTCAGCGGTTACCCCCTACGGCGTGGCTACCCGGCGTTGCCCACCAGGACAACCGGTACACTAGAGGCCGCGGCGCCCCGTTCCTCTCGTACTGAGGGCACCTTCCCCTCAGGCGGCCGACACCCCCCGTGGGTAGAGTCCGACCTGTCTCACGACGGTCTAAACCCAGCTCACGTTCCCCTTTAATGGGCGGGCAGCCCCACCCTTGGAGGCTGCTGCACCTCCAGGATGGGAAGAGCCGACATCGAGGTAGCAAACCGCGGGGTCGATAGGGGCTCTCGCCCGCGACGACTCTGTTATCCCCGGGGTAACTTTTCTGTCATGCCCGGCCCCCACCGAGGGGGCACGAGCGTTCGCTAGGCCACGGTTTCCCGGCCGGACCCCCTACTGTTAGGGGTCCGGTCAGGCCGGCTTTTGCCCTTGCACTCTACGGCGGGGTTCTGACCCGCCTGAGCCGACCTTTGGGCGCCCGTGTTACCCTTTCGCGGGCGTGCCGCCCCAGCCAAACTGCCCACCAGACGCTGTCCCCCGGGCGTACCCGGGGTTAGGTGTCCGGGCACCAGTAGGTGGTGTTTCATTGGCGGCTCCACCGCCCCCGGAGAGACGGCTTCACAGCCTCCCACCTACGCTACGTACTGGTGCCCGGACACCAACGCCTGGCTGCAGTAAAGCTCCACGGGGTCTTCTCTCCCTACGGGGGGTTGCGGGACTGTGCACCCGCTCAGGGGGTTCACGGGGCCCCGGGCCGGGACAGTGGGGACCTCGTTGATCCGTTCATGCGCGCCGGAACTTACCCGGCAAGGCATTTGGCTACCTTAAGAGAGTCAGGGTTACTCCCGGCCTTCAGCGGCGCTTCGCCGGGTTGGACCCCGGTTTCACGGACCGCCAGTGGCCAGGATTCACCCCCCGTACACACCCTTACGGGCTAGCGGGGAGCTATGTTTTTATTAAACAGTCAGGCCCCCCTAGGCACTGCGACCTGCGGCCCCAGGTTTCAGCCCAGGGTCGCAGGCACCTCTTCTCCCGAAGTTACGAGGCCAATTTGCCGAGTTCCCTGGCCCGGGTTGACCCCCAGACGCCTTGGGCTTCTCACCCAGGGGCACCAGTGTCGGTTCTCGGTACGGGCGTGGGGGATCCTTCCTGGCCCCCTTTTCATTGGCCCTCGGGATCGGCGGAACCCGCTAAGGCGGGCCATTCCCTCCTTCGACCGGTTCTAACCATGACGGTATTCCCCGGTCTTCGGACGGTTAGCCAGGTCGCCTCCGCTTGGAGGCCCCTGGTCCGCCTACCCGAAGACGTCGGAGGCCAGGCTTTGCGTTGCCGCGAAGCGTACCCCCACGGCACTGGAATATTAACCAGTTTCCCTTTCCCGGGCACCGTGCTACGGGCCCGGTTAGGACCGGCTAACCCCCGGCTGACGACCATTGCCGGGGAACCCTGGCCCTTTCCGGCGGAGGGGATTTCCACCCCTCTTCGCTGTTACTACCGCCGGGATCCGCACTCGGAGCGGATCCACCGGACCTCACGGCCCGGCTTCTACTCCACTCCGACGCCCGCCTACGGCACGCGGCTCCACAGGAACCGCGGCCCGGGGTCTCGGCGGCCGGCTTCAGTCCCGACAATCTTCGGGGCCCCCAGCCTCGGCCGGTGAGCTGTTACGCACTCCTTAGAGGATGGCTGCTGCTAGGCCCACCTCCCGGCTGTCTTAGGCTGGGGACGCCCTTTCTTTGACACTTAGCCGGCACTTAGGGGCCTTAACCCCGGTCTGGGTTGTTCCCCTCACGGCCCCCGGGCTTATCCCGGGGAACCCCACTGCCCCCTTCTACGGCGGCCACGGGTTCGGAGTTTGACTGGATGCCGGGGGCCCTATTGCCCCCTGCACACCCAATCAGTAACTCTACCCCGCAGCCCGCCTCCAGGGACGCTGGGCTGAGACCCACTTCGGCGGGAACCAGCTATCACCGGGCTAGATTGGCCTTTTACCCCTAGACGGAGGTCAGGGGAACGAATTGCACATCAGAACCCTTTCGGGCCTCCACCGGGGTTTCCCCCGGCTTCACCCTGCCCCCGCCTAGATCGCCCGGTTTCGGGTCTCACGGCCGTGACTCCAGGCCCTATTAGGACCCCGCCCCTCACCGGCAGAGCCGGCTGCGGGCTTGTCGGTTTCCCTACGCCTCCGGGGTTGAAACCCCTTAAGCTCGCCACGACCGTGAACTCCCCGGCCCGTGTTTCAAGACGGACGGTGCAACCCCGGATTACCCCTGCTCGTACTCCCCGGTCGCCCGGGTTTCCTTCGCAGGGGTTACCTTGTGGGCCGCACCGTATGTGGCCGCCTGGTTTCAGGCTCTTTTCACACCCCTCCCGGGGTTCTTTTCAGCTTTCCCTCACGGTACTTGTCCGCTATCGGTCTCGGGACGTATTTAGCCTTGGAAGTCGGTGACTCCCAACTTCCCACGGCAGTATCAAGCCGTGGTACTCTGCTCCTCGGCCCGAGCCCCCTAGATTTAGCCTACGGGGCTTTCACCCTCTACGGCGGGCCGTTCCAGGCCACTTCGGCTATCTAGGGTAGGCTCGGCGGGCAGAGCCCTGCCGAGGAGCCGAAACCCCTCATCTCCCCATGGTCGTCCCATGGGGAATTGGTTTGGGCTCTCCCCCTTTCGGTCGCCCCTACTCAGGGGATCCCATGTTGGTTTCTTTTCCTCCCCCTACTAAGATGTTTCCGTTCGGGGGGTTCCCGTCCGGTAACCCGGACGCCGTGGGCTATTAACCCACGGCAGGAAGTCCCATTCGGGAATCCCGGGTTCAACGGCTGCATGCGCCTACCCCGGGCTTATCGCAGCTTGCCACGCCCTTCCTCGGCGCCCGAGCCGAGCCATCCACCAGGCGGCGTCGGTGCCGTTGGGCCCTGGGGCGGGACCCTAGCCTGGAGCCCGGAACCTACCGGTGCTCCCTGGGCTGAGAGGCTGCATAGGTGCCTCCCGCCCGTGGAGCCGGCTAGGGCGTCCGGGCTTACCCTGAAACGGCGCTCACAGGGGCCTAGAATCTTGAATGACCCCTAGCGCCCTTCACCCGGGAATCCACGATTCCCGGATTGCATCAGACGCCATGATTACAACGCGTAAAGGGTGCCTCTGTGGAGCCCTCCCCAGACAGCGCCATAGCTGTCACGAAGGGATCCGCCCCCTCCAGTGTCGGGAGGTGATCCAGCCGCAGGTTCCCCTACGGCTACCTTGTTACGACTTCTCCCCCCTTGCGGGGGGAGGATTCGAC
>Ga0256833_1003931_pt1 | contig 10079 bp, 7 predicted proteins | sample 356284metaG_FD_190535 | JGI IMG/M metagenome (GOLD analysis project Ga0256833, IMG submission 190535) | Hydrothermal vent microbial communities from Mid Atlantic Ridge, Atlantic Ocean - 356-284 | ecosystem: Environmental > Aquatic > Marine > Hydrothermal vents | place: Atlantic Ocean: Mid...
CCATGCTCTTGAAATTTGTTCTCAATCATTGCCAGTGCCAATGGTGTTCCCCAAATTGGGAATTGAAGCTCTTTAAACAGATAAGGCACAGCCCCAATGTGGTCTTCGTGTGCATGGGTAATAATAACAGCGACAATTTTCTCTTTAATCGCATGTAAATAAGAAAAATCTGGCACTAAAATATCTACTCCGTGCATCGTCTCATCAGGGAAAGACATACCCACATCAATGACAAAGGCACACTCATCATCTTCCATAACAGCCATATTCCCACCAATTTCACCTAACCCACCAAGTGGAGTGAAACGGACTTTGTTCTTGTTATCCATGTTAATCTGTTTCCATGGATTCATTCGTAAGTCGTTTACTTCATTGTTCTCCAAAATTGAAGCTTTCATCGCATCACTCATAGGACCTGGAACAAACTTTTTCGGTCGTCTTCCACCTCCACCGTTACGATTTGGCTTTTTATTGTTATTCTGTTTTGGTTTTTTACTATTTTGATTATTATGCTGAGGCTTCTTTTTGGGAGCACTTTTTTTATTATTTGGTTTTTTATTATTTGCTTCTTTTGGTGCTTCTTGAGTATCTCCATTAACCTCTTTATCTTGAGGAACACCATTTATAGGTTGATTGTTTGTTCTTGGTCGTCTATGAGGGTTCCCAGCTCTTCTAGGTCTATCTGGACGGTCTCTTCTTGGTCTGTTACTCTTTTGAGGTGTCTCTTTCGTTACGTTCTCTTGATTTTGATTTTCGCTTGATTGATTGTTTTTTTCCATCTATATTATCCTTGTTTAATTCAGTATATAAGTGATGATACATAGATGTCTCAGCTTCGTGAGGTCTGATAGTAAGATTAACCTCCAACTCTTGGAGTAGTGCCTCAATTCTATCTTTAGAGTAGTGTGAGGAGAGGTTTTTAGAGAGTTTTTTTCTTGGTTGCTTAAATGCAATTTTTAAAAACTCTTCAAATTCTCTATTGTCTTCACTACGATTTTTTACAATTAAAAGAATTGCAGAGGTAATATTTGGTGGTGGAACAAAGTTTTCTGCCCCCACATCAAATAGAAGCTCTCCAAAACCAACTGTTTGTGTTAAAACAGATAGTGCAGAGAAAGCTTTCTCTCCTGATTGTGCTGAAAACTTTTCAGCTACCTCTTTTTGAACCATAACCAATATGGATTGGCACCGTTCATCTTTTAACGCTTTTAAGATAATCTTGGTGGCAATATAATAGGGTAAATTAGCAACTAGATGATAATCTTCATCTAATAATTTATTCTCTCCCCAACGCTCAAGCACATCTCCACAGTGTATCGTTAGTGTACCTGTGTGGAGTGGTTCACTAAATACTGTTTGAAGATGCTCACATAATCTTTTATCAACCTCAAATGCTGTGACATTTCGAGTTAATAGTAACTCTTTGGTTAAATCACCTAAGCCAGGCCCAATCTCTGCAACTATTAAGTCGTCATTGGGAATCGATTGGATGATTTGTTTTATTATTGCATCATTTTTTAAAAAGTTTTGACCATATCTTTTATTGGCAAACTCTGATAGATTTTCAATTTTGTTCATTTTACACAATTCTTACTTAAGATTTCGTTTATATTTACTATATAAACAATTTAGATATAATTTTAACATAAAAATACTTCTTTCTAGTTCTAAACTTGAGAGAGCTATGAGTAAGGAAACAAATGGAATATTTTGCAAAACGTATTATCCCTTGCCTTGACGTTGATAATGGTCGCGTAGTTAAAGGGGTAAACTTTGTAGGGCTAAGAGATGCTGGTGACCCTGTTGAGGTGGCAAAACGTTATAACATTGAGGGAGCTGATGAGATTACATTTTTGGATATTGGTGCAACTCATGAAGGACGTGCCACTATTGTTGATGTAGTTAAAGAGGTGGCAAAAGAGGTTTTTATACCGTTAACTGTTGGTGGAGGAATTCGTGAACTGAATGATATCTATAAGCTTTTAAATGTTGGGTGTGATAAAGTGAGCATAAACTCAGCAGCGATTAAAAGACCTGAATTCATAAATGAGGGAGCTAAACGTTTTGGGTCGCAATGTATTGTGGTTGCCATAGACGCTAAAAAAGTAGCTGATAATAAGTGGAACATCTTTACCCATGGTGGACGAAATGATACAGGGATAGATGCCATTGAGTGGGCAAAAGAGTCTTATGAAAGAGGAGCAGGGGAACTACTCATTACATCAATGGATTCAGATGGTACTAAAGCAGGTTTCGCTAATGACCTTAACACTCGTATTGCTGAAGTGGTAAATATACCCATAATCGCAAGTGGTGGTGCAGGAACAATGCAACATATAAAAGAGGCTTTTACTAAAGGAGATGCAGATGCAGCTTTAGCAGCTTCTATCTTTCACTTTAGAGAGATTGACATTATGGATTTAAAACATTACTTGCGTGATGAAAAAATCCCAGTAAGGATATAAGATGTTTATCTGTGCAGGAGAGAGCGAAACTTTTAGTTTTGCTAAACCCTTAGGTATAGGAATGGTTGATATGAGCATTAATTTAACTAAGTTATGTATAAAAGAGAAACCCTCTTTTTTGTTTTTTGTTGGAACAGCTGGTTCTTATGGAAAACATAACATCTTTGACATTGTTGAGTCAAAGACAGCTTCTAACATTGAGAATGGTTTTTTTAATGCCAAGGCTTATACCCCAATTGACAACGTGATTTCTGCTTATGGTGGTGCTGATAGCACATCACCTTCGGTTCCGAACCTACAAAGAAGCAAAAATGTTTCTTCGTTTGACGTTTCTCATGTTTCACGTGAAACAATTGTAAACTCATCGAATTATATTACAACAGATGAACATTTATGTAAACACTATTTATCAAATAACATTTACTTAGAAAACATGGAGTTCTTTGCTGTACTAAAAGTTGCCAAAGCCTTTAACATTCCTGTAGCTGGGGCGTTTATTGTGACAAACTACTGTAACTCTAAAGCACATCAAACTTTTCTTGACAACCATAAGGAAGCGATGAAAAGATTAACAAAATATATATATGCTTCACAAGAAGATTAATTTCCATAGGAGAGAGAAACAGTGAGAACCGAACCAAAACCATGCATACAAGACTTTACACGCGAAGAGTTGTCAAGTTTAATTAAACCTGCTTTTAGAGCCAAACAAGTTTACTCTTGGTTATATCATAAATATGTAAACTCATTTGATGAGATGAAGAATCTACCCCAATCTTTAAAAGATGAGCTAAAAGAGAAGTACCGAATAGAGCCGTTGAAACTTGTCAAAAAAGAGCAAAGTCAAGATGGGAGCATCAAGTACTTGTTTCAACTTGAAGATGGTAATACTGTTGAAACAGTTTTACTACTTATGAAGAAAAAACTTTTTAACGAAGATGGCTCTGTCAAGCAACAAGAGAGATATACAGTCTGTATCTCTTGCCAAGTTGGGTGTAAAGTAGGGTGTGCTTTTTGTCTAACAGCGAAGTCTGGTTTTATTGCAAACTTGACAGCAGGTGAGATAGTTGAACAGATACGCTATTTAAAAAGAGACAACAACATTGACGCAAATAGACGACTCAATATTGTTTACATGGGTATGGGTGAACCCCTTGACAATTTAAAATCTGTAGCCCAAAGTTCACGTGTCTTTGCTGACATAGATGGTATGGCAATTGCTCCACACCGTCAAACTATTTCAACCTCAGGGTTGTCTAGTAAAATTGTCAAATTGGGTAAAATGGAATTGGGTGTAAACTTAGCAATCTCTTTACATGCTGTTGATGATGAGTTAAGAGAACAGTTAATGCCTATTAACAAAGCTTACAATATTCAGTCAATTATTGATGCAGTCAAACAGTTTCCTGTTAATGATCGTAAACGTGTAATGTTTGAATATTTGGTTATTAAAGATGTCAATGATGATATGGCATCAGCAAAAAAACTCTTGTCACTGCTTAACGGAATCAAGTCAAAAGTTAACCTTATCTACTTTAATCCTTATGGTGGAACAGAGTTTAGGCGACCAGAAGAGAAAGATATGAAAGCTTTTCAAGAGTATTTAACTAAACATGGACTACACTGTACTATTAGAGAGTCAAAAGGACTTGACATCTCTGCTGCATGTGGTCAACTACGTGACAATGAATTATAGGAGAATTAAATGGAAATATTAGATTGGGTAATGGTAGGATTTATATTTGTAGTAGTTGTTGTTTCAGCTATTGGTATTTATAAAGCTTTAAAAGAGGATTGATAATATAGGGGCGACCTCCGTGTCTGCCCTCTATTTGTATGAAATAATATCTATTATTTTATTAATGTTAATTCATTAGTATTTGTAGCAAATGGCAGACACGACCAGTGTTATTTAAAAAACAACCTCTTCTCTTTTGGACAAATTTCCCCTTTTACCTTAAAAAAATCAACCTTAGAAAAGATACTATATCTGTTTCTATATGAAAAGTGTAGTGCATTGGCATGTAACATTAGGCGTGTTGCTCCTGTTTTAATCAATCGTTCCTCTTTTGTCATCTTCATGTCTAGGTAGTTGTTAGATACTTCAAATGATGTTCCGTAAAGAGGGTCTCCAAGTATAGGATGTTTCACGTGAAACAAATGTAAACGTATCTGATGTAATCTCCCTGTCAATGGTTTACACTCTAAAAGAGTAGCGTTAAGCTCTTTATCATACTCAAGTGGTCTAAACTCTGTTTTGGCATATTTACCATCTTTACATATCTCTACTTTATGTTTATTGGTGCTGTAATCGTTACGAACACAAATAGACTTTTCTACTACAAATGGTTCCTTTACCCTACCTGTTACCCATGCTAAGTAGTATTTCTGAATGGTTTTTTTCTCAAAAGAGCCTTTTAAAAAGCGTTCTGCATTTTTATGTCGTGAAGCTAAAAATAGTCCAGAGGTTTCCATGTCTATTCGGTGTGTGCCATTGGCATTTTGTCCTGAATGTGTACGCACTTCGTCAAGCATGGAGTATTCTGTTGACATGGTATTGGGGTGAACCAATACCCCTGATGGTTTGTCAAAGATTAAAAAGTCTCTGTTTACAAAGATGGGTTTTACTCCTCGGCTCTTTGGTTCAAAATAGACTATCTCCACTTTCCCCTCAATAATTGCACCTGTATGGTAGATTGACTCACCATTTACAATGACGCGTCCTTTCGCAACAAGTCGCTGAGCTTCTCCTTGTGTAAAGTTGAATTCTCTCATAATAAATAGAAAAGCTTTAGTTGGTTTTTTGACCATAAAAGGACGTTTTACAAATGGCATATTTTCACCTCATTTTTACTCTAATTGGGTAGAATTCTAGCATAATAATCTAATAGGAATCCTCAATATGGTAGAACGATACGCAAGACCTGAAATGGCAGAAAAATGGACACAACAAGCACGATATGATGCATGGCTAGAAGTTGAAAAAGCAGTAGTAAAAGCATGGAATAGAATAGGGCTTATTCCAGATGAAGATTGTAAGAAGATAGTTGAAAATGCATCTTTTTCAGTAGAGAGAATAGAAGAGATAGAAGCGATTACACGACATGACCTTATTGCATTTAATACAAGTGTTAGTGAAAGTCTTGGAGAAGAGTCAAGATGGTTTCACTATGGAATGACAAGCTCTGATGCTGTTGACACAGGTGTAGCATTACAGATGAAATCCTCTTTAGAGATTATTATTGATGATGTTAAGATGTTTATGGAGTCTATTAAAAAGAGAGCGTTAGAGCATAAAATGACACTTATGGTTGGACGTTCACATGGTATTCATGGTGAGCCTATTACCTTTGGTTTGACTTTAGCTGTTTGGTATGATGAGATGGCTCGTCACCTAACAAACTTAGAGCAGACAATGGAAGTTATTGCCGTGGGTCAAATTAGTGGTGCTATGGGTAACTTTGCTCATGCACCATTAGAGCTTGAAGAGTATGCAATGGAGGAGCTAGGGTTGAAACCAGAGCCTTGTTCAAATCAAGTTATACATAGAGATAGATATGCAAGATTAGCATCTGCTTTAGCACTTATGGCATCATCTATTGAGAAGTTCGCTGTTCAAGTAAGACATCTTCAAAGAACAGAGGTTTATGAGGCAGAAGAGTTCTTTGCAAAAGGTCAAAAAGGGAGTTCTGCTATGCCACATAAAAGAAACCCAATCTTAACAGAGAACATAACAGGTCTTGCACGAATGATTAGAGCTTATGCTACTCCTGCAATGGAGAATGTTGCTCTATGGCACGAGAGAGACATTAGTCACTCATCTACAGAGCGTTTCTGGTTACCTGATGCTTTTATTACTTCAGATTTTATGTTACATAGAATGAACAATGTTATTGCTAACTTAACAGTAATGCCAGAGAATATGATGAAGAACTTAAACCTCACAGGTGGGCTTGTTTTCTCTCAAAGAGTATTGCTAGAACTGCCACTTGCAGGAGTAAGCCGTGAAGATGCGTACCGTATTGTTCAACGAAATGCCATGAAAGTTTGGGAAGAGATTCAGAAAGGTAAACCTTCAACCAATGAGAAAGGTGAGTCACTATATCTTCAATATCTATTAGCAGATGAAGAGTTAAGAGCATCACTAAGTGAAGAGCAGATTAGAGAGTGTTTTAATTTTGATTATTATACTAAAAATGTAGATGTAATCTTCAAAAGAGTTTTCAAATAAACATGTAGGTCGGGATCTCCGTACCCCGACAATCAAAGTATTAAAAATAAGTTATTAAAATATAATTAAATAACAAAATTAAATATCACTATTTTTAAAATAAAATAAGTGATTTTTTAGTAATATGAATATAGATATTTAAAGGAGAAATTATATGATTAGAGTTGTAAAAAGAGATGGTCGTGTTGAAAGATTAGATATTACAAAGATTCAGAAAAATACCTCTGCTTCAGTAGTTGGTCTTGAAGGTGTTAGTCAAAGTGAACTAGAGGTTGACGCTAAGTTACAGTTTCAAGATATGATGAGTTCTGCTGATATACAACAAACACTTATTAAAACAGCAGTGGATAAAATTGACATTGACAAACCACATTGGACATTTGTTGCTTCACGACTCTTTCTGTATGATCTTTATCATAAAGTAGGTAGAAATGTAGGTGGAGAAAAAGGTACACCTTACTTTCATCTCTCTAAATATTTTGAAAGAGGAGAGAGAGAGGGGCGAATTCTTCTTGGACTTAAAGATAAATATGATTTAGATGATTTAAATGACTACTTAAAACCTGAACGTGATTTACAGTTTAACTACCTTGGCATAAGAACGCTTTATGACCGTTATCTACTTAAAGATGCTGATGGTCAACCCATAGAGTTACCTCAACAACTCTTTATGGGGGTTGCTATGTTTTTGGCTCAAAATGAGTTTGATTGTCAAACATGGGCAAAGAAGTTTTACGACATCTTGTCAAAATTTGAAGTTATGGCAGCAACCCCAACTTTGTCAAATGCACGAACACCACGACACCAATTGTCATCTTGTTACATTGGGTCAAGCTCTGACAACATTGAGGGTATTTTTGATGTTTACAAAGAGATGGCACTCTTGTCAAAATTTGGTGGTGGAATTGGTTGGGATTGGTCACAAGTGCGTGGTATGGGTTCTTATATTGACGGACACAAACACGCAGCAGGAGGAATTGTACCCTTTTTAAAGATTGCCAATGATGTTGCCATTGCTGTTGACCAACTTGGTACTCGTAAAGGGGCAATTGCTGTTTACATTGAACCTTGGCACATTGATGTAAGAGACTTTTTAGACCTTAAAAAGAACTCTGGTGAAGAGCGAAGACGTGCACATGACCTATTTCCTGCATTGTGGTTAAATGATCTATTTATGAAACGTGTTCAAGAGGACGCAAAATGGACACTATTTGACCCTTATGAGACAAGAGAGTTGACAGACCTTTACGGTGAAGAGTTTGAGAAGCGTTACATAGAGTTAGAGAATAATAGTGATAATATTGTAAGAGATGTTATCTCTGCTAAAGGGTTGTGGAAAGAGATTTTACGCTCTTATTTTGAGACAGGTAATCCATTCTTGACATTTAAAGATACAGCTAACAAATCGAACCCAAACAAGCACGTGGGGATTATTAGAAGTAGTAATCTTTGTACTGAGATTTTTCAGAATACGTCACCAAATCATTATAAAATTCAGTTGACATTTAGTGACGGTTCTGTTGAGGTTTATGAAGAGGAGGAGATGCTAACTGTAGGTAATGGAACAACCAAACCAGCTAAAAAGGTGACAGCACTTGACACACTGAATGGTAAACAGATTTGGATGGTTGATAAAGAGAAACAAGATGGTGACACAGCTGTTTGTAATCTTGCTTCAATTAACCTCTCTAAAATTAATACTACAGAAGATATTGCAAGAGTTGTTCCAACAGCCATTAGAATGCTTGACAATGTTATTGACTTAAACTTCTATCCATTGTCAAAAGTTAAAAAGACCAATGAGAAGTCTCGTTCAATCGGTTTAGGTGTCATGGGTGAAGCTCAAATGTTAGCAGAATCAAAAATAGAGTGGGGTTCAACTGAACACTTTTTAAAGATTGACGAAGTGATGGAGTCGGTCTCCTATTATGCCATTAAATCCTCTAGTGACCTAGCTCTTGAAAAAGGGAAGTATCCAACATATGAGGGGTCAGATTGGTCAAAAGGTATCTTCCCTATTGACAATGCCAATGCTGAAGCGTGTAAACTTGTTGAGCGTGGTGGACTCTTTGGCTACACACATGACTGGGATAAGTTAAGAGAAAAAGTAAAGTCAGATGGTATGCGTAATGGCTATTTAATGGCTATTGCACCAACTTCGTCAATCTCTATCTTGACAGGAACAACACAAGCAATTGAACCTGTCTATAAGCGTAAATGGTTTGAGGAGAATTTGTCAGGTCTTATTCCTGTAGTTGCACCAAACTTGTCACCAGATACTTGGGCTTACTATACACCAAGTTATAATCTTGACCAAAATATACTTGTAAAAGCAGGGGCTATTAGACAGAAGTGGATAGACCAAGGGCAATCACTTAATATCTTTATTACACTTGACAAAGCGAGTGGTAAGTATCTTAATGAGATTTACATGAATGCTTGGAAGTTTGGTTTAAAGTCAACGTACTACCTAAGAAGCCAATCACCAGAAGCAAACAATGATGTAGAAGATAGAAGTCAAGAGTGCGTTGGGTGTCAGTAGTGCTATAGTAGATAAAAATTTGCTTTTGGTATTCCATTAAACTTAGTCATCTTAACCATGCTGTAACCCATCATGTCTTCAAAGATGACTTTTGAGCCAACTTTTAGCTCATTTTTAAAAAAATACTCACCAATATGGTCATCTTGAATACATGAGTTTCCTGCCAACTCATAAAAATATGGGGTTGAATCTGCTTGAGTTCCTTTGACTTTTAGTCGTAAGTTTACAATAGCAATATCAAGCAGATGGGTTTCAATTGAGGTGTCTAATATGACAACCCTATTACCTGCAATATTGACAATATCTAAAACAGTGCAAACAAACTCTCCAGACCCCTTAGTTACAGACTTTACAGGTTCAAAAATTAGTTCTATATTGGGGTAATTTTTTTTAAAGTTGTCTATAGTTTTACAAAATATGTCAATGTTATAATCAACATTTGTAAAGTTGTGTCCTTAAATCTATCCCATTGTCCTAAAGATTTAAATGATATGGTTGAAATATGTTCTACCATCTCTTGAAGCTCATCTTTTTTAAATGCAGGGGCATATAGGTGAAGATGTTTAGCCTTGGCTTGTTGTGCTAGTTTTAGCTCTTTAAGTTACAATTGCTCCAAACCAACATCGTTATATTTTAGAACCTCTCTAAGTGCCATACCTGCAACAAATAGATTTAGTAGTCCAAAGAGAAAAGATGTTTGCATAAGTCCTAATTTGGGAACTAAAACTAAGTAGTAGAGTTAGACATTAATGGATTGCAGAAGAGATAATCATATAAAATAATTCACTTGATTAGTTTATCAAATGAATCTAATTTTTAAGATTTACACAGTTTATTTTAC
>Ga0256833_1003932_pt1 | contig 10078 bp, 9 predicted proteins | sample 356284metaG_FD_190535 | JGI IMG/M metagenome (GOLD analysis project Ga0256833, IMG submission 190535) | Hydrothermal vent microbial communities from Mid Atlantic Ridge, Atlantic Ocean - 356-284 | ecosystem: Environmental > Aquatic > Marine > Hydrothermal vents | place: Atlantic Ocean: Mid...
CCAATGCGGACGAACAACCACTATCTCCGTCTCCGGATCCCATTCGGGTAAAACAAATTTGTCGTCTAAAGTAACCGAGATATCATCTTCATTTGAAATATCCGATAAAGTATCTTTTACCTTAAATTTTATTTTAAACGATGTTTTAATTATTGTTCCGTTTCGTGGATAAATATCATAAATAAACGGCGCTATGGTATCCAATCCGACGAAAAAACGTCCCAAAGTCGATGTATGCACGCTAACCGTATTTGTTAATGTATCAACTTTGCCGCCGATAAAAGAAAAGCCTTTGGTCGGTTTAAGTTTATAAATTCCCAATTTTTTCGGATAGCGACATTCACCGAAGTAGGCTATTGTTAATTTAATATTACCCTTTAAAATTTGATAATTCGGTTCAATATTAATCAATGGGCTTAATAGAGGCATTTTAAATTTATTTTTATTAATATTATCTCTCCGCAGGTGAATAAGAGTCGTATCGTAAAAACTATCCTCGAAAGATTTTAAACGACATAGGCCGTTTTGCAAAACTGCGCTGTCTGACTCAGCTTGTTTAAATACCGAATAAAAAAGCGTAGTATCAATGTATATCTTATTATTAGAGTTTACCGTCAACGATAATGAATCTGTACCGAAAAAACGGGCGGAAAGCATCTTTTCAAACTTTTTATCATAATATTTAAAAGGAATCGTTAACCTGTTTTTGCCGGAATGCAGCCTTAGCATATAATTAAAATGGCTCATTTTATCAGAAAAGAATTGCAGCGCCAAGTATTTACCGAAACTTTGCGCATTAAGCTTCATCAGGTTGTTTTGAGGTTCCGATGTTGTAACGAAAGATTCTGCCCGCCCGATACCGGCTAAATACTGCGCCTTAAAGTCATAACACTCGGAACAAGGAAGATCGGCTCTAATAATAATTTCTTCGTTGTTTTTACTAATTTTTCTGTTGAGAAATTCATAATAGTTTATCGGTTCCCAAAGCTGCGTTTTATTAGCTGCGAACAGTTTGAGAGATTTTAATCCGGCGGGGACAATCAGTTTAAAATAAATACTGCCGTCAGCTTTGCTTAAAACAAAAAAATTATCGGCCGGTTTATTCACAGGCAGCAAAACGCCTTTAATGATGCTCGTATTGCCGAAATAATCGCTGACAACTATTTTGAAGGGTACCGGGTTATCCGTAATGCTTATAATCCCGTTCCCCAACGAACGGTCATAATATTGCAGAGTCGTATAAGGCTCGATAAATAATTGATGATACACTTTTTGGGTTGCGGCGCACTCAGGATAATAAATTTCCAAATCGACTTCTTTGGTATTTTCAAAATTCATCCAATCATATTGTAACCGAAAGATCTTTTTATCTTTTACAAACAGCTCGGTTCGATAAAAAGAAAACGCATTATGCACGCCGTTAGCCCGGTCGTAACCTTTTACGGCTAAACCGATTTTTCCTTTTGAATATAATGGTTCTTTTATTATGTATTTATTCTCCCCTATGGAATGCAAGGCGACCTTTTTTGGAAAAAACGATCCGTTTACGGTGCTGTTTTCATCCCGCGGAACCACCATCAAGGATTGTAATACCGGAGCAATATTATCTTTAATTTTATCTTTATAAAATATTAGGGGGTTTAAAGGGTGTTCCAAACTGTCGCGGATTTCAAAATGGAGATGCGGTACGCCGATGCCCGTTTGTCCGCTATATCCGATAATTTCGCCTCTTTTGACAAAAATTCGTTTTTGCAAATACCAGTTCAAGGTATATTTTTTATTTTCTATCTGTTTTTGACGAACCATTTTTTCTATTTGCGGGCTAAAACGTTGCAAATGAGCGTAAACGGCAAAATGTCCATCCTTCAATTTAAGATAGAAGGCCTTGCCGTAACCGACCGTTGAAACTCTTAATCGATAAATATATCCGTCGTCAACAGCGTAGCAGGGATAGCCTTCCCTGTTCCATGTTTTGATATCAATTGCCGAATGATAATGCCCGGGACGGTATTCACAAAATGTGGAGGTGAGAAATTGGCTGGCATTGGTCGGCCAAAGATACGTTTGCGCGTTTAATAACAGCGGCAAAAAAAATACAAGCAAAATATATTTATTGAAACGAGTCATAATGTCATTTCTATATGTTAAATTCCAAAAAGTGTGGAAATTACATTAACAACGCTATTTAATCAAATTTAATAATTGTATACAATTTTCAATCGGATAGAGAAATTTGTTTACTTGACGGTTTTATACGATCAATGTCGGAAAGGGTAGAAATATTTATTGTATTTTTTAAGTAAGTTGTTTAATTCGAGCGAAAAAACAGGCGAGAGGACCTTTTTGTGATCGCAAATTTCATTTTCAGACTACTAATAAAATTATTTTCTCCTGTTTTGCTGTATAACGTTAGGCCATAAATGGTAAGAATATTTATGAGAAAGTACAAAAATAAATATCGCATAGAATCGACAAGATTAAAAGGATACAATTACGGTAACGCCGGTTTATATTTTATCGCCATTTGTACGAAAAATCGCGAACATTATTTCGGTGAAATAATTGACGATAAAATGCAAATATCAAATATTGACATTTTATCGGATGTTTTTTGGCATGAAATAAAAAAACATTTAAAAAATATTTAATTGCACCAATTTATGGTAATGCCGAATCATACTCACGGTATTTTAGAAATTAAGGGTAATATTGATAACGGCAACGGTGGCGACATTGTTGGTGACGTTGGTAGAGACGTTGTATACAACGTCTCTACTACAACGGATACAACGTCACAATTAATGAAAAAACAAATGTCCAAAATATCGCCAAAATCAGGGGCAATTGATCGTATTATCGGATCATACAAAGGCGCGGTATCAAAACACGCACATCGTTTAGGATTACAATTTGGTTGGCAATCGCGATTTTATGATCACATTATCAGAAATGGGAAATCATTAGAACGCATACAGTCTAATATAATAAATAATTCTAAAAATTGAAAAAAAGATAAATTCAATCAAAATATTGTAAATAATTCCGATTAAATTAAATGAGAAATTATTGTAGAACTTTTGATTTTACGCTATAAGTTTAAAATTATTATAGATAATGGAAAAGAATAATAGGGGAGTCTTTGCTGTGTATAGCTAAATCGTTATGGTTCGATTAGATAAATTTTTGAAAATACATTAATATTGATTATTTTTCAGTATCATTTATAACATTTTATTAAGGAGTAATATGAGCCTAGTCCGTTTCGGCGTATCCTTGCCAAAAGAACTGATTGAACGTTTTGACGCCTATATTCATCGTAAAAAATATACCAACCGCTCCGAAGCCATCCGCGATCTGATTCGCAGAGCGTTGATCGAAGAAGAAATTACCACCAATAAAAACGTGATAGGCGTTTTACACATCATTTATGATCATCATCAACGGGATTTGAGCGATAAATTAAATGATATCCAGCATGATCACCATGAACAAATTATATCAACAACACACGTACATCTTGATCATAATAACTGTCTCGAAGTAACTTTGCTAAAAGGCAATGTAGAAATTATTCGTTCTCTTTCCGAAAAAATTATTGCAACCAAAGGTGTAAAGAATGGAAAACTATATTTAACTTCCTGCCTTAAATAAAATCATTTTTTTTTAATCATGCCCTTGTTTTTTGTTATGAATAGTGTTACATTTAAAATATTAATAACACGATACCTGTTCCGGCGGACTTTAAATCTGCTTTTGTTGATAAAAAAGTGGCGGGTATTAAAATTTTTTTATGTTATGGAATTTTTATCAACATTTGTTTTATAAGTAATTCGGCAATGCACGCACGAAGTGTGCATAATAGACGTAATCGTTAACCGTTTTGGGAATCCCGATATTAAAAAATAACGCAAGGATGGCTATGGATTATTTAACGAGACTTGATCCTCGTAGCAAAATGCTTTTTACTGTCTTTATTATTACAGGCGTCTTGCTTGTTGATAGGTTTCATTTTATTTATCTCCTATCTTTTATCGGGTTCTTATTATTTTTAACGATTTTTAGCGGCAAGAATTTTACATATTACATTGTTTATCTTTTAAAAATTTATCCTATGATTTTTCTAATCACTTTTTTATTGCCTTTTCAAAGCGCCGCGGGTCAATCCGACAAACTAATAGTCTTAAAACAGTTCAATATCTATAAATCGGGGATATTAAATTTTACAATTATTAATTTGAAATATATTGCTATTGTCCTTTGTACATTGTTGTGGACAACCACAACGCCCTTAGACCGTATAATTAAAGGTTTCGAAATACTTGGCATTCCGGACTGGTTTTTATCCGTTATGACCTTTATGATGCGTATGATATATCTTTTAAAAGATGAAATCGGAAAAATGCACAGAGCATTTCAATCTCGTTATATATCGCTGCCTTATTTTTCAAAAGTAAAAATTCTGGCGCAGATGAGCGGTATTTATTTTGTTCGTGTTGTCGGACGAAGCGAACAGAGCTATTCTTCCATGATAAGCCGTGGTTTTACGGGGCGATGCCCGTCTTCCGTAAAACTAAACTGGCAATTTCAAGATTCGCTACTAACATTTAGCGGTTTTCTTTTCACCGCATTAATTTTAATTTTGCAATAAGTATTTTTCAGGATAATAAAATTCCTTGTTAACATGTGTAACATGATTTTAAATTAATTGACACAAAAGGAGCGATCATGTTTTTATATTCAAAAAATAATTTGCCTATATTTTTATTGCTGCTTTTTCCGCTGTTATTAACGGCGCAGGCCGAGCAGAAGAATTTGCCGCAATATAATTTAAACGATTCCATTATTGTCGTGGCAAATCGCTATCAGGTTACCATAAAAAATATTAGCGATAGCTATGAAGTCATCCCCGGCAACCAGATTAACGCTTTCGGCAGTCATTCGGCGCTTGAACTGATTGACGTCAACTACCCGTCGGCCTTTGTGCTTGACAAAAAAACCATCGGTTACGGCGTTGGCGCGGAGGGCGCCGGTCAAGTTTATTTGCGCGGACAAGGCGGGCATCCCAATACGGGCGTTCTTGTTCTTTTAAACGGCCATCCGGATTTTATGGGTATTTTCGGTCATCCATTACCTGATGTTTACGGTGTTGACGATATTCAACAAATAGAAGTGCTGGCCGGCGCTAATTCCACTGTTTTTGGCGATCATGCGCTTGGCGGCGTTATAAATATCGTAACCCAGCCGAATTATAATAATTTTATGAAAATTTCGGCCGAAGGAGGATCGTATCATACCTACAATCTTGGTATAAACCTGACAAAACAGTTTGGACGCAATGGATTATTTTTTAATATCAGAAAGAAACGTTCCGACGGTCATATGGCTTATACTTCTTTTGAATCGCTCAATATTCAAGGCGGGTGGGCTTACCAATTTAATCCTGTGTGGAATCTTTCCGTCAACGCTCGTTATGTTCCCTATAGTTATGATGATCCCTCAAGAGAAGGCGAAACCGATAATGCTCAAATAGGAGCCTATGCCAACATTAAGCGGGGTACGGGCGAAATAATTTTGAGAAACAATTATGATAAATTAATCGGTTCTACCCAGCTTTATACAAACCTTGGAAAACATCTTTTTTATGACGGTTTTGAATCCAATGATTATACTTACGGATTTTCCACCTATCAAAATTGGCTCTATACCGATAAATTGAATTTTGCAGGAGGATTGGATATTATTAACTACGGCGGTAAGGCTAAGAATGATTTTGCCAAGTTTCCAAACGGTACGCCTATTGTAAATGAGGCCAAACATCAACTAACGTCCTACGGATTTTATCTATTAGGATTTTATTCTCCTTTGCAGATTTTACATATCAAGGCCGGACTGCGTTATCATTATACAACGGAACCGCTAAACGATAAGATATCGCCCGTTATCGGAATTGCCGTAAATCCTTTACAATCATTAAAAGTTTTTGCTAATTACCAAAACGGCTTCCGCAATCCGACTATCATGGAATTATATCTCTTCCCTTCGGCAAATGATAAATTAAAAGAAGAATCGGTTAACAGTTATGAAATTGGAGCGTCTTACGCCTGGTGTCACCATAATTCTCTGAGAGTAACGGTCTATAAAAACGACGTAAAAAATATTATACAAAGTCTGCCTAATACGCCGCCCCCGCCGCCTTACAAATTTGTTAACAGCGGCAGCGCCGCTCAATGGGGTATCGAAACAAAATTAAATATGATGTTAATAAAAAATACGGGTGTAATGCTAACATACAGCTATTTGAATCCGGATCAAATAACGGCGTATAACCCCAAATATCAATTAAAATATATGTTATTTTCAAATTATAAAAAATTCGGACTAAAAATTTACGGCAAATACATTAACGGCTTATACGCTGCTAATAACTGGAAAGACGCATTGCCTGATTATAATATTTTGAATCTATATTTTTCATATACCATGAAATATTTTGAACTTTATTTTAAAGGATTAAATCTTTTGAATCGGCAATATTATGTCTTACCCGGATATATGGCGCCAGGTTTTCAAGCGAGAATAGGAACAATTATTAAATTATAAAATAAAGTTATTTTAGAGCTTAGAAGAGATAAAGTTAAGCTGACTTTAATTGGTAATAAAATTTTATTTCTATAAAAAACGACACTATAAATTACTGGCGCTATTTTGCTATATCAAAAATTTGAATCAAAACAACATGAATAAAAAAAGAAAAACTATCAATGAAGAGGATTTAAATCAAATTCCACGCGCGGCCTTATTTGCCGCTTTAAGCGTAATTTTACCGCAGTTTTTCCATTTGGTAGGTCTCGGCGCAATATTTTTGCCGATGTTTTTACCGGTTATGCTGGGAAGTATGCTGCTAAAACGTCGGTTTGCTTTTTCCGTTGCTTTTATCTCACCGCTTATTTCCTGGATATTAACCGGAATGCCTCCGCTGGCGCCTCCCGTTCTTCCGGTTATTACATTAGAATTAACCGCCGTTTCATTAACAATATCAACCTTGCGCGTTCATCATCATAAAACGGTTATGTTATCCTTAACTGCAGGCATTCTTGTTGATCGTTTATTACTTTTTATTGTTGTAATTTTAATTTCCCCCTTATTCGGCATTGATAATTCGTTTTTTTCGCTTGCGTTGGTCATGAGCGGCATTCCAGGTATTATATTGCAATTGATCGCCATACCTTTGGCAATGCGTCTGATTCAACAAAAATTTCCGCAATATCGGTAAAGTTTTTAGGATAAATTATGTCTTCCCTAACAAATACCCGTACATTTTTCAATAACCATTCGCAAAATTGGGATAATGAAACAGACGAGCGACAAATAACGCGACTATATGAAATATTCAATAAAAAATTATCGTTTATACGCCCTCCTTTTCTCGACCTTGGGAGTGGGACGGGTGTTATGATACCTATCTTAAAAAATTACCAAAAAACAAATTGTGATATCATTGAATTGGATATTGCCTTTAACATGCTTCGGAAAGCGCGGGATAAATATAAATCCGACGGATTGCATTATCTGCTTGCCGATGCCCACAATATTCCCTTATCATACGATTATTTTAATACGGTTCTTTGTTTTCAGGTCTTTCCCCATTTTAACGATAAACTTATGGTTACGCAGGAAATTTACAATTTGTTAAAAAGCGGCGGTTCGCTTATCATACTTCATCTGATGGGACATAAACAGTTAAACGAATTGCACCGTAAAGCGGGCAGGGAAGTTGCAAACGACCGTATCCTTGCGACAGATAAACTGGCGGAACTAATTATTTCGGCAGGTTTTCACATTCAGCATGTGGAGGAAAAAAATGATATTTACCTAATCATCGCTCGAAAAATATAAATGGCATTCTATTTTTGCATGGCGATTAACTTATCAAGAAACTGAAGTTTCTTTTTGTACCGCTCATTATCCGGATCTTCTTCGGAGAGTTTGGCAAAAACACGGCGCGCTTCTTCAAACTTCTTTTGAGCAATTAATATTTCTCCAAATGTCGGCGTTACCAAACTATCATTATTCATAATCTCGTTAATATCGCCTTCCTCTGCTTCCGATTCTTCAGCGTCTTCCCGTTTCAAATTTTCAATGGCGATTTTTTGCGGCGGGACTTCTTCTCTGTTTTCCAATTGATTTATTATTTTAGATAATTCATCTTGATTTTCATTTAATTCCTCAGTATCCGTGTCCTCCGTCAGAACTGTATCGGAGTTGAGCTCCTCTTTGGGCGATATTTGCTGCGATTGTTCTTCCGTTTCTTCCAGAAGATTGATTTCAGGTAATTTTTCGGGCTCTTCCTGCGGTTCCACAATTTCAATCTCTTCCCCTTCCGGTTCCGTGTAGTTCGGAGGATTATTAAATAAAATTGCCGTATTGCCAAAAGGCTTTTCTTCCGCAAGAAGTTCTTCTTCAGCGCTTAAAGTATCGTCATTTTGTTCTTCATCATCATTTTCCATGCCTTCATTCAGGGTGTCTTGAAAATCTTTTTCCATGGAAGACAAAAGCGTAGAAAAATCATCTTCAATATTGGCATATTGACTTAAATCGAGTTTATTGGCTTCAACTTCGGAAATATTTTCGATTATACTATTAACCTCAAAAGCTTCCCTAGAGTGATCAAGTTCCAAAGCGGAACCGATTGTATGCGAATCTTCCGCCTCCTTTTTTTCCAGAATATTGTCTTCCTCTTCAGTTTTAGAAAATAAGACTTCCGAGTCGATAAAAGCAGTATCATTCGCCGTATGTTCCGTAGGGGGCGTTACTTCTTCCTCATAGAATCTAATATCAGAATCCGTTTTTTCCTCTTCTACTTCGGAAATTGTTTCCTCGGCTGTTTCCATCGGCGGATAAAGCATAGCATAAAGGCCTTCTTCTTTCAGATATTCGTGCAATTCATAATTCAGCGGATCGTTCAAGGCTACCGTAAGCAAATATTCATCGGCAATATTTTTTAATTTCTTTTTATATAAAATGAACGCCAGTGAATTCAAGGCTTTTAAATGAACGGGGGCAAAAAAGAGGGTGCGTTCAAGTTCGTTTTTTGCTTCGTCAATTTGTCCCAAAGCTTGATAACAACGTCCAAGGATATAATGACCTTCGGCATAAAAAGGAAAGTTTCTTACGCCTTTTTCGCATACGTCTATAGCTTGTTTAATCTTTTTCTCTCTCAATAAATCCTGACAATAACGGGCAAATAAAATGGTGTCGGCAGGATTTTGGTTTATTTTTTCCATTTACTCCTCCAATGGTTTCAAACAACCATAGATGAATTGTATTTATACTTGGCAGCGAATTTTTTTAAGTCTCGCCTAATTTACAAATTTAATAAGCTACCATGCCGCGAGAGTCGCATTAAGGATATCATTAGTAATCTGTTCTAACGCCGTTAAGATAGCGGCATTATAAGCATCGGGCGAACCCGTGGCTTCCATCAAGCCGAAGTTTGAAAATGTTTTATCAAATAAGGCTTTGGATGTTTTAACATTTTCACATTTTACTTTAACGGAGACGGTTATTTTATATTCGCTGACAACCTCTCCCTGGGCTACATTTGCCGCCGTCTGCCTAATAGACAAAATCGTACCGGATATTACCAAATCGGCCTTTGATTCGTCCACTACGCGCAACGTTCCGTCGAATACAAAGCTATTCACGACGGAGTTTGTCAAAATCTCCCTTATGTTAGGATAAGAGGTGCGATCATTAAATACGGTTACGGCAATGGTCTTAACATCCGGCGGCAGCGATCCTTTAAAAGAATATATACCGCAAGAATTTAATACGATTATTAAAAGCAATGCAACTTTTTTCATTGATCGGTTCCCGCTTTCTTTTATAATCCGTATTCTTTTATCTTACGGTAAAGAGTTCGTTCGCTGATTTGTAAAGCACGCGCTGTTTTTCTGCGGCTGCCTCCGTACTTTTGCAGCGTATTTTTAATCATCTCGCGTTCCATGCCGTTAATGGTTGTCGGCTTGATCTCTTTCAAATTATCAATACCCCCTTCGCCGTCAAGCGGTTTGGCAGG
>Ga0256833_1003933_pt1 | contig 10077 bp, 10 predicted proteins | sample 356284metaG_FD_190535 | JGI IMG/M metagenome (GOLD analysis project Ga0256833, IMG submission 190535) | Hydrothermal vent microbial communities from Mid Atlantic Ridge, Atlantic Ocean - 356-284 | ecosystem: Environmental > Aquatic > Marine > Hydrothermal vents | place: Atlantic Ocean: Mid...
CAGTGCATGTAAAGGAGGAAGATGAAGTGAAACCATCTGGCTCTGCGTTTTCCGAGGAAGAGGGTGTTATGGAGGATGAAGGTGGAGAACTTGTGGATGAATCACCTCTGGAGGAGAATCCTGAAGAACCTCAAAAAACCTGTATCTTGAAGTGGGTTGATGGAAACCTCAGACCACATGAGGTTGAGATAAGTGACGATGTGTATATAGGTAAGAGAAAAGACAACAATGTTGTTTATCTGAAGACCAAGGATGGACGTGTTACCATTCCTCTGGGTATCGTTGATCTTGAGGATGAGATATCAGAGAAGCATCTTGAGATTCACCGTGAAGGTGGAAAGTGGTTCATAAGGGATCTTGGTAGCGAAAGGGGTACCATTGTCCGTGGAGATTACCTGCCTGGCTGGTCCCGTGGAAAGGAGAGCGAATATCTTGAGCTTCAGGACGATGATGAGATACTGATAGGTAAGTATCTCATTACTGTTAAGATACAGTGATGTCTCTATGCTTAGGCTAACAAGGAAAATCGCAACCACAAAGATGAGCGAGGTCTGGGAGGGATTCTTGGACGGCCAGCATGTGGCAGTTAAGAAGCCTGTGGACGACGAGATGCTCAAACTAATACGCTTTGTAAAAGAGGCAAAATACTGGAAAGAGGTAAGCGATTTAGAAATTGATGGCGTTGCTAAGGTCGTGGGTATTGATGAGGACGAGCCATGGTTTGCAGTTGAGTTCATAGAGGGAGAGACCCTTGATAAGAACCTCAGGAACGCTAACATAAGGGAGATAATGTCACGAATGCTGGAGGTTTTAAGGATACTTTCGGTAGTCCATAAACACGGATACCTTCATCTTGATATAAAACCCAGCAACATTCTCATTGATAAATATGGTGATGTGGTCTTTCTTGATTGGGGTCTGGCGGCAAGGATATTCAGAAAGTTAAAGGATGAGAAGTATACTTTCATAGGCACACCTTCATATGCACCTCCTGAGATGTGGGATCCCGATAAATACGGGACACCCGATCAGAGAAGCGATGTATATGAGGTTGGCACGACTTTTTATAGGGTGATAGCTAAGCAGGTACCATTTCATAAGAAGAGTGAGGTTCTAAGCGGAAAGATTAGGCCATTTCCGAAGCATGTACCTGAATGGGTTAAAAAAGTGATCCTTAAAGCTATCGCACCTGATATGAGCAAGAGGTATCAGAGTGCCATGGAGATGTATAGGGATGTACAGAAATGGCTTAAGAAAGAGAAGGTTCTGTGGAGAGGAATTTACAATGTGCGTTTCAGAAAATCTCTGCTAATAACTGCAAATCACGGTTTTAATTTTGTGGCTGATCAACCGAAACAGAGAAAAGCAGGAAAAGTCAGGGTGCCCATACCTTTTCCTGTGGACTCTATCGGTAAAATCAAAATCGCCGAGATTGAAGGGAAGAAAATCAAAGCATACAGAGAGGGTGTCTCTTTGTATTATGGCCTCAAGAAAACACTGAAACCAAACGAAACAGCAGAGCTATATCATGGGATGAAAATTCTCTATAAAAAAGAAGATGTGGGAAAACTTGACTATGGTTACAGGAATGTGGTATATGTTGACTTTATATCTGCGGATGTTGAGGTGGCACGTAAATATTTTGAATTTTTAAACTACCTTAGGGAAAAGAAAATAAAGTACCGTATAAAGCGTGGAGATGGGATTATCAATATGGTTGCTCATAAAGTGCTTATAAGGGGAGAGAAGCCGGATGAGAGAATTGATACTGTTGTAAATATCAACGATAGACGCATTCATTTTCGTCTATCTCCTGAGCTTCCCCTTGATTCAGACCTCCAGGTTTACGATCCAATCCGCAGAAATGCGGATATATTAAAAGACGCAATGAGGTGTGAAATATGAGAGTGTATGGGATTAGTGATGTGGGGCGCAGACGGAGGAACAACGAGGATTCCTACCTGATAGACAGGGTTGAGATATTTGAAGATGGGAAGAAGAGGGTTTTCTATGTTCTGGCCGTGGCAGATGGTATGGGTGGTCATGCCGCGGGGGAGGTGGCAAGCGGTCTTGCAGTTGAGCGTCTTACAGCGGCACCTCTTACCTATCTTGCTGGAGATGTTGAGGGAATACGAAAGATAATAGAGTTTGTGAACAAGAAGGTGCATGAGAGATCTGAGAAGATGAACAAAAAGATGGGTACTACACTTGTTGCAGCGCTTATAGAAGGCACCACAGGATACATATTCAATGTGGGAGACAGCAGGGCTTATCTGTTCAGGAAAGGAAAACTGAGGAGAATAACAAAAGATCATTCTGTTATTCAGGAACTTCTGGACAAAGGACTTATTACCAAAGAGGAGGCTGCAACTCATCCAGATAGACACGTTATTACGATGGCCATAGGTACAAAAGATCATGTAAATCCAGATACTTACACAATTCACTTTGAGAGGGGCGATCTTCTCATGCTTTGCAGTGATGGGGTTCATGATATGCTAAACGATGAGGAGCTTGAGGCAATTATGAATGAAAACACGCGTCTAAGCGATATTGCAGGAGAAATAGTGAAACAGGCAAACGAGAAGGGAGGCAAGGACAACATCACGGTGGTTCTAGCTAGAATCTGAAAATATAATATGGGGGTGCGCCAATTATCCCCCATGATTCTACCCTGCAATTTAGAATCTGTGGATGTGATTGAGGAGACCACCAGGCACGAGCCTGTGGTGATTCCTACCGATACGCTTTATGGCCTTGCTATGAGCATATATGGAGATGTATCCTTGATATATTCTCTCAAGGGCAGGGATCTGAACAAGAGGATACCGGTGGGTGTTAGCGATGTGGAGATGATGAAAAACATAGCATTTGTGGATGAGATCGCTATGAAAATTGTTGGCAGTTTTCTGCCAGGGGGTGTTACCCTGGTTTTAAGAAGCAAGATTCCTGAGATCACCGGTCCCACGGTGGGTGTTCGTATTCCCGCTCACCCCATACCCATTGAGCTTGCGAGAAGAGTTGGCCCAATCACACTTACAAGTGCAAATATATCAGGAGAGAGGAATCCAGTCAGGATTGAGGATACCATGGGGTTGAAGGTAAAATATCGCATTGATTGCGGTATTCTTCCAGGTACACCATCCACCGTGATTGAGGTTATTGACGGAATTAAATTAATAAGAGAGGGTGTAATTCCCTTTTCAGCGATCCTAAATGTCCTGGAGGACTGAATATGGACCTTAAAAAGTATGTTGAGGCTGGCAAGATAGGCAAGGAGGCCAGAGAATACGGTATTGATTTGATAAAAGAGGGTGTTTCATATTATGAGGTGGCCGAGAAAGTTGAGAAATACATTATTGATGCGGGCGCATTTCCAGCATTTCCAGTTAATATTTCTGTAAATAATGTAGCAGCCCACTATACGCCTGTTAAAAATGATGGTCTTGCTTTCAAGAGGGGCGATGTGGTCAAGCTGGATCTGGGTGCTCATATAGATGGGTATATTTCTGATACTGCGGTGACCGTGGAGGTTGGCACTAACAGATGGGAGGATCTAATTGAAGCTTCAAGTTCTGCCCTGAAGGAAGCGCTAAAAGCGCTACGTCCGGGAATTGAGGTCAGGGAACTGGGACGAATAATTGAAAATGAAATAAAGATGCGTGGATACAATCCTGTGTACAATCTTACAGGGCATGGTCTTGCAAGATATGATCTCCATCACGGTATAAGCATACCTAACTATGATGACGGATCCAGAGCCACTTTAAGACCCGGGATGGCTTTTGCCATTGAGCCGTTTGCCACCAATGGAAAGGGCCAGGTACGTAATGGAAAGGGAGGCAACATATACATGCTTCTTCGTTTCATGAATCTGAGTGGCTTCTATGAGGAACTATACAGGCGTTTCAGAACCCTGCCCTTTGCTGCGCGATGGTGTGATTTTCATGAGGATTATGAATCTCTTCTTTCTCGTGGTGTTAAAAAGGGTTTTCTGTATCATTTTCCCATACTACAGGAGAGAAGGAAGTATGTGGTTGCACAGACAGAGCATACGGTTGTAATGCTTGATGACGGTCCAATAATTACCACCGAATAGCGAAAAATCGCGATAATATTAAATATTCTTTTGCGGATACCTCAGTATGAATAAGATACTTCTCGTGTCCGGACTGGTTTTTGTTATAATAGGTATAGTTTTACTGGGAACCTTTCCCTGGGCATTTTATAAAAATGCTAAGGATGTGAAACTTGATGATTATAAGGAGGGAGACAAGGTTACAGTATACGGAAAGATAACGGATGTTGAATACAGCGATCTTATAAACAAGACTGTCATAGAGCTTGAGCATAATCTAACCGTTTATCTTGACGGTAAGCTTAAAGGCTATGATGTTGGAGATTTTGTCTTCATGACCATTGAGAAGAAGGATCTCGTTCAGTTCGGAAATTTCAAGATAAGTGGCTGGCACACTGTGGCAAAAGACATTCATAGAGTTAGCGATATATTGCTCTATTTCTACGCCCTGATATTCCTGGGAGTTGTTATAGCGGTGATAGCCATATTTATCCGATAATTCCATATATGGGTATCCATTTCTTTTTTTGTGTATCTTGGCATTGATGACACCGATTCTCGTGAGGGAATGTGCACGACGTATGTGGGTTTAGTGAGCATTCTAAATCTAATTGAAGATGGGTATTATATTATTGGCTATCCCAGACTTGTCAGGTTGAATCCGAATATCCCATGGAAAACCCGTGGCAATGGTGCTGTGGCTATACGGTTCGGACGTGGTGCCGGTGAAAGAATAAAAATAGGAACTTACAAAGGTGAGGATATTTATGCGTATTCCAGAGAGAAAAAAGGATCTCCGAGATTTCGTCTGGAGGAGTTTGCAGATCACATATCTGGGCTGTTTGTTGTTGAGGATGAAAACACAAACCCTGGGATTGTTTTTTCTGAGAAGAAGCTCCGTGAATTTCTGTACTGGCGTGCTGTGAGAAGCGTGGTTGAATTGGAGGAAGTTGAAACCTTGCTGATAAATTCAAAAGCAGAATATCTTAAATTCAAACTTGGACGTGGAATAATCGGAGCAGCGGCTTCAATAGCATGGAGAGCCCGAAGAAAAACCTATGAAGTACTCACCTATTCCAGGGAATCCGACAGATACGTATCCCATGAAAGCGCTATTGCTCTTGATACTCTCTTTCCGACAACCTTTGACAATTACGATTATCAGAACGAATATCTTGCGATAAAGCCCAATTCACACACTCCTGTTCTGTTTGGAATTAGAGGAACAGTCCCCGATGATTTGTTGAAGGCCGTTGAAACTGTGGAGAGTAGCCCATATGAGGCATTTCTAATTTATGAAACAAACCAGGCAAGTGATGATCATCTGGTCAGAAAAAAAATAAGGGATGTAAGGCCCTATGAAAGTGTTATACTTCGTGGCAGGGTATTGAGCAAACCCAGAAGAATTCCTGGTGGTCATGTTATATTTAAAATTGGTGATTCCACAGGATCCATAGAATGTGCTGCTTACGAGCCCACCAAGCAGTTCAGGAATGTCGTAAACTCCTTGGTTCCAGGGGATACTGTGGAGGTTTATGGTGGTGTTAGAGGTGATCCCCTTACGGTGAACCTTGAGAAGATCTTCATTGAACATGCCCCTCCTTACAGGCTGAAAATTGCAAACCCAAGATGTCCTGTATGTGGGAGGAGGATGGAGAGTATTGGAAGAAACAGAGGATACAGGTGTAGAAGATGCGGCACCCGTGCCGGTGAGTCTGAGGCGGAATATGCGGTGGTGGTAAGGAACATTGAAGGATTTCATGAGGTTCCTGTTATAGCAAGGAGGCACCTATCCAGGCCATTGAAGCTTATGGAATTGAGAAAACAATGAGAAATCTTTTTTAGGTTAAGTGCATTTTGCAATTATGAAGTTACCAAGTGGCAAACTTGAAAGAACAGTATTTGGTGGTGCAGGTTTTGAGGATCTTATAAAAGATATAGAGAATTCTGGCTTCACAGGTTATTTAAAGATCATCCATTATGGAAATGGCACAAATATTGCTCAGGTGGTGTATGAAAATGGTGTTCCTGTTCTGGGTTCGTACCGCAACTCCGAAGAGGAGCGGGGTGATGATGCTCTCAGACGAGCAGTTAAACTTGGTATGCAGGAAGATGCCATAATTGAGGTGCGCTCTTTTTCTTACAGCTCCTCAACAATTGATATAACTTTCATCCTTAACAGTTATCCTGAATACAGAACCACTGTTCAGAGCCTCAGAGTTTATATGCGGAAAGATGATATCATTTTTGATTCTACCGATTTCAATCTTGATATTGAAATTCCCGAGATTAATAGAGAAAAGTGGGGAGAGGAGAATACAGGGAGAGGCGAGAGGGACGATCATCTGAGCTATCAGATTGTAAGAAAGCTTGCAGAGATAAAGGAAAGAGAGAGGCTTCTCAAGGATAGGGAAAAAGAGCTTTCTGCAAGAGAGCGGGAGGTTGCAGAAGCCAGGGCAGCCATTGAAAGGGAGCGTGAGCGGTTGGAGGGCATGCGGGCCAAGCTTGTAGAAAAGGCCGATGAATTAAAGAAGATGAAATCAGAACTTGAGTCAAGGTACAGGAGTATTGAAGAAAGTTTTCGGAAGATAAAGGCTAAAGAGCGCGAAGTTACCGCCAAGCTAATTGAACTCAGAGAAAAGGAAATGCATCTAAATGAACGAGAGCGGGAGCTCAAGAATCGCGAGGAAGAATTGCTTAGCCTAAAAAGAGAACTTGAAAAGGAGAGGGATAGAATTAACGAGCAGCGTAGCTGGATAAATTCGCAGATACGTGAGTTGAGAGCCAGGGAGGGGGAGATTCAGAGGAAATCGGAGGAACTGAAGATCAAACTTGATGAAATCAGGAGGAGGGAGGAGGAACTGGAGAAGATAAGAGCTGAACTTTATAAGGAAAAGTCTGAGGTTGAAGTTCTCAGAAAGGAGCTTGAAAGTGAAAAGGAGCGTCTGGATAAACTATCCAAGGAACTTGATGCGCGTGAAAAGGCCGTTGAGCAGAGAGAGAGAACAGCTGAAGAATCGCTGATTGCCCTTAAGAATATGGAAGAGGAGATAAATAGAAAGAGAGAGGAACTTGAGGAGTGGGAGCATTTATTGAAATCCAGAGAGGATGAGATTGAAAAGCAGAGAGCAGAGATTGAAAAGCTCAGAAAGAATCTAAAAGAGACTGAATCCAGGTTAAAGAAAATGGAAAAAGAGCTGAAATTGAAGGAAGAGGAGCTGGAGAAGAGGGCCATAGAACTTAAAAAGAAGGAGGTTGAGGTTGATACAAAGCTTTACGATCTCCAGACAAAGGAAAAGGATCTGGAAAAAAGAGAAAAGGCTCTGGCAAAGAAGGAGAAAAAGATTAAGGAGATGGAGAATAAATTAAAGAACCGTGAAAATGAGCTAAAAGAATGGGAAAAGGAGTTGGCTGCTAGAGAGAAAGAAATCAATGAGAAGGCAGTGGAACTGGAATCAATGAAGAAGGAGGCTGAGGAAAAGATAAGAAAACTTCAGGAAATAAAGGAAAGTTTGAAAGTAATATAACCAGACAATTTTGGATATTTTTTGTGTAAATTTTATATCCTGTTATTTCATATCTAAACTTTGATTGCGGGTGATGTTATGTCCGTTCGTGAAGTACAGGAAGGATTGCTGGAAGGAAAGCATGTTTATGGCGGTACATTTGTTGCCCTTTTAAAGGCACTTAAAAAAATGAAGGGTATGGATGCCATAAATACCCTTATGAAAGATCTGAAGCGCTATGGATACACTGCACCCCTGAGAATTGAGGATTATAAATTGAAGAAAAAGTACGAGTTAAGTGACTATCTTCTGTTTTTTGATAGGTGTGCAGAGCTGTTCGGAAGAAATACTACCGATGAGATGTCGCGTGAAGGTGCGAAGAAGGAAGGCATATGGGGCTGGTTTGTTAAACTTGCGGGGACCCCTGAACTTGTTATGAAAAATGCTGGAAGATACTGGAAAGAATTCTATGATTTTGGGGAGATGAGAGGAGAGATGGTTGATAATCATACGGCCAGGCTATACCTTAGAGATGGTTGCTTTACAGAGGTTTTGTGCAGTGCTCATACTGCATATTTTGCGGGTGTGATGGAGAGTATAGGTAAGAAAAATGTTAGGGTAGTCCATGAAAAATGCACATTGAGAGGAGATGAGATGGGGGTCTGGAAGATCACCTGGGATTAGATTTGAGAATCCAGAATTTCAATAACATCGAGGTATACAACTTCCACATCCCTTCCCAGGATCTCTGCAAGAGAGGGTCTGGTTCTTCCCTCATCCCCATGCATAAGCTCCTTTATGTATGTGCCACTTTCTGCAAGGATCTCTATTACCCATGCATCGTTTTCTTTCGCCACGAGATGGATGTCGTACACCTCACGGACCCTCAATTTGTCTGCTCTTCTGTGCGCCACTCTTCTGGGGGTTCTCTGGCGAATTTTGCCCTTTAATTTTTTAAGTGCGCTTTTTATCTCTTCCTCACTCGCATCTACCCTTACCGCAACTCTGTACCTCTTTTTAGCCTTTGTCTCTTTGATTTTTCTGATGTCTTCTTTTGTAGCAAATTTCAGGTCGGTGACCTCAACCTTTCCTTCAGCATATCTGTTAATTATTCTTTCCAGTTCTTTAAGATCCAGAAACCTTTTTCTCGGTCTTTTGATCTCTATGACGAATGGTCTTCCGTTTCCTAGCATCCTGACATCAATATCTTCCCGACCCATCCCATGCAGAGCATGTCCTGTGCCACCAGTGATCTCCATTATGGGTCTAGCTATGATTTCCTCCACGCTTTCCCTGTATTTCCCTGAGGGCCATTTGGTCTGTGGCAATCCCCTGACCAATTTTCTGTATCTCCCATATATCAGCAGAGGTTTAATTTCAAGATGGACGTCATCGTATATGGTGTCCACTATAACTGTTATATCTGGATTGGAGATATTAGCCTCTTTGCCAGTCAACATGGATATGCGTTTTCCAAGTTCTCTGTTGAATTCTCTCCCTATCCCTTCCGCATACTCTGGAGAGGAAAACTCTTCAATTATTCTTTTCTCCCTTTCCAATATCTCTTCTGAAAATTTACTTCCGACGGAGAATGTGCTGTACTCGTATTCATCCAGAATTGTGGAAATGTATTTTGCATATTCATCAAGACGGGTGAATATGCCCCCGCAGAGTTCGCAGAGTTCATCGTGTTTTTTAGGCAAATCTTTGTTTTTTTCCATGGCATACATAATCCTTATTGCCTTCCCCCTTTCTGCATTGGTTAGACCGTGACCCAGCATACCGTAAATTCTTCCCAGGCAATGATCGCAGAGTTTAAGTTCTGCAGCATTGAGATTTATCTTCTCGGCCATGCTTGGGCATGTGGAAATTGTTATATACCTTTTCCCGAATGTATGCGAGTGGGAGAACTGAAAGAAGATAGTTACGCTGAGGAGTATTACGTGGCTACAGAAAATGATGAAGATGAAAGATTGGAGGGACATGAGAATGCGGATAGAAATGCTCTGAAAAAAAGAATCTCCATCTTCTTCTATGCCTCTTTGATTATTATGTGGGGTGGATTTATTCTTTACATATCCTCTTTCTATGGTCATCCTGAGCTGTTGTCTCCTGGCTTTGTTCTCTATGAATTTGGTCTATTCTTTATTTCCCTTTCTATCCTTTACATTGCTCGTGACACACAAGAAACCTTCAAAAGGGTAATTCTTTACATCATAGCAACTCTCATAATAATCGCGGGAGTAACGTTCATAGTACCCGTTCTCAGCTCTTTTGTCCCAACGATTCTCTAATATTAAAATCTGCAGAATGGATTCTCATGACCCCATGGCTCATACATGAGCAACTATTTTAATTACATCCCCGTCTTTTAGCTGGTAGTCCTGTCCTAGAACTCTTTTTGTTCTTCCATCAATGGCCCTTATAAAATTATTCCCAAGATCTGTGTGAACCTTATATGCGAGATCAAGTGCTGTGGAGCCTAACTTCATA
>Ga0256833_1003934_pt1 | contig 10076 bp, 9 predicted proteins | sample 356284metaG_FD_190535 | JGI IMG/M metagenome (GOLD analysis project Ga0256833, IMG submission 190535) | Hydrothermal vent microbial communities from Mid Atlantic Ridge, Atlantic Ocean - 356-284 | ecosystem: Environmental > Aquatic > Marine > Hydrothermal vents | place: Atlantic Ocean: Mid...
TTTAGATATGCCAGCATTTAATCAGCAAGAGGGGACAACAACAAATATGAATAAGAGAGTTGTTCCATTTAATGCCGCATTAGAGTATAATGGATATACACTAAATGATATTATGAATAAATTGGGCTTTAACAATAGATATACAATTGATTGGACAGCTAAATTACCTCAAGATAAGGGTTATCAATTTGTAAACTTTGATGATTTACCAAATGAGTTTACAAACCAAAAAGAGGAAAAAAGAGGTTATAAGTTAGCTAACTTAAGTGTCGAAAAAGAAGAGATTAAGTTAGAAGATTTCGCTGATAGTGGATTAGAGGGCGATATTGCTTATAGATGTAATCCTCAAAGACAATTTAATGACTTTACCGATAAAGCTCATCAAATATTTGAAAAATTTGCTCTTTATGCTTCGAAAGAGAAGGCTCAAGAGCTTGGTGAGTGGGTTAAGGTTGAGTTTGAGAGTGGTGATGCCTTAGAGCTTCCTGTTGAAGTTGATGATAGAATGAGTGGTGATATAGTAGAGGTTCCAGACTTTAAAGCAGACTTAGATATTTATAGTCTATTTAAAGATAGTAGATACTCAAAAGTAACAATTACAAAGGTGTAGGCGATGGATGGATATATAATTGCAACAGTTATTAAAGCTATATTAATTTTAGCTGTTATCTCAGCTTTAGCTGGGTTTGGTACATATATAGAGAGAAAGATTCTAGCATTTATGCAAAGAAGGCTTGGTCCTATGCATGTTGGACCTTATGGTATTTTACAAATTGCAGCCGATGGTATAAAACTATTTACAAAAGAGGATTTTATTCCAAGTGGTGCTAATAAAATAATATTTATGGTAGCTCCAATTATTACAGCTGCAACTGCATTTATTGCATTAGCTGCTGTGCCACTACTACCAGAGTTTACACTATTTGGAGTAACAATTAGACCAATAGTTTCAGATATGAATATTGGTTTACTATTTGTAATTGCTATGATGGGTGTTGGACTTTATGGTCCACTACTTGCTGGTATGGCTCAAGAGAATAAGTGGGGTATTATTGGTAGTGCAAGAACTGCAATACAGTTTTTAAGTTACGAAGTTGTAACAGGGCTTTCTCTATTAGCTCCAATTATGATGGTTGGTTCACTATCTTTAATTGATTTTAATGAGTATCAAGCAGGTGGTATTAGTAATTGGATAATTTGGACTCAACCAGTAGCATTTGTCTTATTTATAATTTCAGGATTTGCAGAGACTAACAGAACACCATTTGACCTTTTAGAGAATGAAGCAGAGGTAATCTCTGGTTATGCAACTGAGTATAGTGGTATGAGATGGGGAATGTTTTTTATTGGTGAGTATGCAAATATGATTACAATAGGTTTCTTGGCATCATTAATCTTCCTTGGTGGATTTAACCCATTATGGATTATTCCTGGTGGTTTAGCAATTATATTAAAAGTTGCATTCTTCTTCTTTTTAATGTTATGGGTAAGAGCTGCTTGGCCACATGTTAGACCAGACCAATTGATGTGGCTTTGTTGGAAAGTATTAATGCCTCTAGCTGTGGTAAATATCTTAATTACTGGCATAGTAATGATGGTTTAAGGAGATTAAATGAGTATAGATAATTTAAAAAATAGAAATGTAGGTGTTCAAAACTATAGAATGCTAGACCTTGAGCCAACACCAAAAAGTGGCTGGGGCAAGTTTAAAAGAGTTTTGAGTCGCTCTGTTAAGTTAGAGTTATTTGTAGGGCTTAAAGTTACAATTAGAGAGATGTTTAAAGCTCTATTTATGGGTGAGATGCATACAGTTAAGTATCCATTTGAAAAGTTACCAATAAGTCCAAGATATAGAGCAATTCATGAGATGAAAAGACTCTTAGAGAGTGGTCATTATAGATGTATTGGTTGTGGTCTTTGTGAAAAGATATGTATCTCTGATTGTATCAAAATGGATACAAGATATGATGAAAACCAAAGAAAAGAGGTTAGTGAATATACAATTAACTTTGGTAGATGTATCTTTTGTGGTTATTGTGCAGAGGTTTGTCCAGAACTTGCAATCGTTCATGGTGGCAGATATGAAACAGCAAGTGAACAAAGAGCTAGTTACTCTACATTTGAAGATATGTTAACTCCAATAGATAAGTTAACAAGTCAAAAAGAGTATCCTGGATTTGGTTGGATTTCACCTAATGCAGATGAGAATATCAAAAAAACACCACTAGCATATTAAGGAGAGGTGATGGAAGCTATAGCGTTTTATATATTTGGAGCCTTAATAATAGGACTCTTTATGGTAACTATACTAAGCCGTGATATACTCTACTCTATGAGTTCACTAGCAGCTGGTATGGTTTTAATTTCGGGTCTATTCTTTATTTTGGGAGAAGACTTTTTAGGTGCAGTTCAACTTGTTGTTTACTCTGGTGCAGTAATGGCACTATATGCATTTGGGATGATGTTCTTTGATGCTACAAGAAGAGTAAAAGAGAAGAATGGTTCAGGATTGTTAGTATTTTTACTAAGTGGTGCTAGTGCAGTTATTTTAGTAATTATATTTGCAGCTCCTGCGATTGGTAATAAAATAACTCCTCTTGTTCAAGGTAGCAAGGGTCTTGATAATCCACATGCAATTGGTGAAGTTTTATTTACTAAATATTTAATTCCATTTGAAGTTGCTGCTGTAATGTTACTTGTTGCAATGATTGCAGGTATTATATTAGCTAGTAAAAAGATGGATGAGTCACTATCTGAAGTATATATAGATACAGACCCAGAGACTGAGAAAAAGGAGCAAAAATGACACTAACACTAACGCACTATCTAGTATTATCAGCAATTATGTTTACCATAGGGTTAGCTGGTGTAATTAGAAGAAAAAATCTTTTGATGCTATTTTTTGCAACAGAGATAATGTTAAATGCTGCAAATGTTGCTTTTGCATCTATATCGGCATATATTAACGATTTAAGTGGTCAGCTTTTTGCTCTATTTATTATAGCAATTGCAGCTAGTGAGGTTGCCGTAGGACTTGGATTATTGATTTTAATCTATAAGAAGTATGGTACATTAGACTTAGATAACTTAAGCATAATGAAGGGGTAGAGATGGAGAATTTGGTATATATAGCACTTTTTGCTCCACTTGTTAGTTCTTTGTTTGCAGCACTTTTTGCTCAAACTCCAAAGAAGATTTTAGTGGGGATTGTTACATCTATACTTATAGGTATATCGTTAGTAGCATCAGTTACTTTAGCTCTACATTTGATGGAGAATCCAACACCAATACATGTTGAGTTAATGGATTGGATAGTAGTTGGTGATATGAATATAACATTTGGATTTACAGTGGATCAAGTAACAGCTGCTATGATGAGTGTTGTTACGACAGTATCAACAGTTGTTCATATCTACTCTAACTACTATATGGAACACGATAGAAGCTATAATAGATTCTTCTCTTATCTATCAGCTTTCGTTTTCTCAATGATGGTGTTAGTAATGAGTGATAACTTCCTTGGTCTATTTATTGGTTGGGAAGGTGTTGGTGTATGTTCTTGGTTACTAATTGGTTTTTGGTATCACAAAGAGGATGTTACAAGAGATATTAACCCATCTATCTCTCCATCTTGGGCAGCAAATGAGGCATTTATTGTAAACAGAATTGCTGACCTTGGAATGCTTGTTGGTATTTTTTTAATTTACTGGAATTTAGGAACTTTAAAATATACAGAAGTATTTGCACATTTAGATGTTTTAAGTCATGGAATGTTAGTTGGTATTGGTATTGCACTATTTATTGGTGCAATGGGTAAATCGGCACAATTTCCACTACATACTTGGCTAACAGATGCAATGGAGGGACCAACTCCAGTTTCTGCATTAATTCACGCAGCAACAATGGTAACAGCTGGTGTTTATTTAGTAATTAGAGCTCACCCTCTATATCAAGAGATTCCAGAAGTTAGCTACTTTATTGCAGCACTTGGAACATTTGTAGCAATTTTTGCAGCATCAATGGCACTTGTAAATAGAGATTTAAAGAGAATTATTGCTTACTCTACACTTTCACAACTTGGTTATATGTTTGCAGCAGCTGGTCTTGGGGCATATTGGATTGCACTTTTCCACTTAGCAGCTCACGCATTCTTTAAAGCACTACTATTCTTAGGTGCAGGTAATGTAATGCATGCAATGCATGATGAGTTAGACATCTTTAAGATGGGTGGACTTAAAAAGTATATGGGTTGGACTTTCTTGTTTATGGGTCTAGCATCTTTAGCACTATCTGGTATCTATCCTCTAGCTGGTTTCTTCTCGAAAGATGCAATTTTAGAAGTAGCATTTAACGAGCATACATATGGAATTTGGTTTGTGCTTTGGCTAACAGCTGGTATGACAGCATTCTATAGCTTTAGACAAGTATTTATTGTATTCCTTGGTAGTGAGAGATTTGATGTAAAAGAGGTTCATCCACACGAAGCTAAACCATATGCACTATGGGCTATGAGTGTTCTTGCAGTATTAGCTGTAATTGCTGGTTGGTTTAAAGAGGATTTTATGGAGTTTGCAACTAAGTTCTTACCAGCATATGAGATGAGTGAACACACACACCATATGGTATGGATATTAACAATTGTTACAACAGCAGTTGCAGTAAGTGGTATTTTAATAGCATACTTTAAATACTCTAAAGGCTTAAAAAGAAGTCAAAAGGTAGAGAACTCTTTTGTTTATAAGTTGCTTTATAACCAATACTATATTCCAGAGTTTTATGAAAAAGCAATTACAAAACCATATGATGAGTTATCTACAATTGCATGGAAAGAGATTGATATGCAAGTTGTAGATGTAACAGTAGATGCAATTGCAAAAACTATACATACAGGTGGTGATGTAACTAGAAAAGCACAAGATGGTAACCTATCGAGCTATCTAAAATGGATGACAGCAGGTTTATTAATGATAACAGTAATTGCAGTTATAACTGTAGTTACAAATTAAGGAGAGGGCAGAATGAGTAATATTTTAACAGTTTTAATTTTCTTTCCTCTAATTGCAGCAATTTTTGGTTTTATGGTAAACCAAAAGAGCATTAGAGTATATGGTATAACTGTAGCAGCCGCTGAGTTTTTACTTTCACTGTGGCTTTGGGCATCATTTGATGCAAGTAACCCTGGAATGCAGTTTGTAGAGCATTTAGATCTTATTCCAGAGTTTGGAATTAGCTACTTTTTAGGTGTTGATGGAATAAGTCTATTTATTGTAATTATGAGTACACTTATGACTCTAATTGGTATTATTGCTTTAAGTGTTAAAGAAGATGTAAAAAATATGATAATTACACTTCTATTCTTAGAAGTGGCAATGATAGGTGTATTTGTATCTTTAGATGCAATACTATTTTATGTATTCTGGGAATTTAGTTTGGTTCCAATGTTATATATTATTGGTGCATGGGGTGGTAATTTAAGACTATATGCATCTATTAAGTTCTTTATCTATACATTTGCAGGTTCTTTAGTAATGTTAGTTGGTATGTTATATCTTGCATTTGTTTTCCATGCAACAACAGGACATTGGAGTTTTGCTCTAACAGATTGGTATGCATTAATTTTACCATTTGATGTTCAAACATATCTATTCTGGGCATTCTTCTTAGGGTTTGCAATTAAAGTGCCAATGTTCCCTTTCCATACTTGGTTGCCTTACGCACACGGTCAAGCACCAACAGTTGGTTCGGTAATTCTAGCAGCTGTACTGCTTAAGATGGGAACTTATGGATTTGTAAGATTCTCTTTACCACTATTTCCAGATGCATCGGTAGCTTATATTGTGCCAGTTGCAATTTTAGCAATTATTATGATTATATACACAGCAATGGTTGCATATGCGCAAAAAGATATAAAGCAAGTTATTGCATATAGTTCAATCTCTCATATGGGTGTTATTATTATTGGTACATTTGCAATGAATACAGAAGGAATTGCAGGTAGTGTATTCTTAATGTTATCTCATGGTATTGTATCAGGAGCTCTATTCTTACTTGTTGGTGTAATATATGATAGAAGACATACAAAATTGATGAGTGAGTTTGGTGGATTGGCAAAATCTATGCCTAACTTTGCAGTTATATTTGGTGTAATGACAATGGCTGCAGTTGGTTTACCTTTAACAATTGGGTTTATTGGAGAGTATCTATCTTTAGCTGGTTTCTTTAAAGTATCTCCATTTATGACAATTTTAGCAGGAAGTTCTATTATTTTAGGTGCAGCTTATATGCTTAGAGCACTCAAAAATACATTCTTTGGGCCAATTACAAAACCAGAAAATGAAAACTTACCAGATTTAGATGCTAAAGAGTTAACAGCACTTATACCTTTAGTTGCAATTGTTATTTGGTTAGGTGTTTATCCTAAACCAGTTTTAGGTCCAATTGATACGACAACAAAAGCGTTAGTGCAAATGATGCACGAAAAAGCTCAAACCAAAGAGGCTAAAAAGACTATTTTGGTTAGCAAAAAAGCTAAGGAGGCAAAATAATGGCGCCTATTTCTATAGATTTTACTACACTTAATTTAGGAACACTATCACCAATGCTAATAACTCTACTTGGTGCTTTAGTGATACTTTGTATTGATTTGTTTAAATCAAATTTAGATAAAACACTCTATGTTACATTAACAATATTAACACTATTTATTGCACTTGGAGCAACACTTAGTCTTGATATAAATCAAAGAGGTCTATTTAACACTATACTGATAGATGGTGTTTCAATTCTTGGGCAAGTGTTAATTTTGGCTGGTTCTATGCTATTTATTCCATTAGCACTTACTAAGAGAAAGTTCCATGACTTCTCTTATCCAGAGTTTTTTGCACTATTCTTATTTATGGTATTTGGTTTCCAATTTATGGCTGCTAGTGATAATTTAATCTTAATCTTTGTAGGTTTAGAGACAGCATCTTTATCACTATATACGCTAATTGCAATGCATAATACTAAATTAGCACATGAAGCTGCAATTAAATACTTTACAATGGGTGCAATGGCAGCAGGTTTTTTTGCAATGGGTGCGGCTGCAATTTATGGAGTTACAGGCTCTGTAGAGCTGGCTACTGTTGCTAAAATTTTCCAAAGTAAATTTAGTGAACCAGAGATTATGGTTCCAATTATTGGTGGTGCTTTACTTATGGTTGTTGCAATTGGATTTAAAATATCTTTAATTCCATTCCATATGTGGACACCAGATACATATGAGGGTGCTAGTGCTCCAATGGCTGGATATATGTCTATCGTTCCAAAAGTAGCGATGATGGTAGTTGCTATGCGTTTATTTGGTATGTATATAGAGTTAGATATAACTATTATAAAATATACAATTATAGTTTTAGCAATTATTACAACAACTTTAGCAAATATGATGGCACTTGTTCAAAAAGATGTAAAAAGAATGTTAGCTTATAGCTCTATCTCTCATGCTGGTTTTGTATTAGTTGCTTTAGCTCTTGATACAACTAAAGGTTACTCATCTATCTTTATGTATTATGGATTATTTATGTTTACAAACCTTGGTGCATTTACAATGTTATGGGTAAGTCGTCATAAATATAATATTCACCATGATAGATTCCACCACCCATATGAAAAATTTGCAGGTATGATTAAAAGAGCTCCAATATCGGCTGTAATTATGGCAATCTTTATGCTTTCACTTGCAGGTGTTCCACCATTTAGCCTATTTTGGGGTAAATTATATGTTCTTAGTGCAGTAGTAGATTCAGGTTACTATACAGTTGCAATTATCTTAGCATTAAATAGTGCAATTGCAGTTTACTACTACTTAAAGTTAATTATATATATGTTCTTAAAACCAGAAGATTTAGCACAAGGTAAAGTTACATATGCAAACCGTGCATTCTCTTTAGAGGTGGTAATTGGATTAGCAGCACTTGCTACTGCAGCATCAATCTTCTATGTTGAACCATTAATGCAATATATCACTAGATTATTAAGTGCAAGTGGATTTTAAACTTAAAGGCTTAATGCCTTTAGTTTTTTTAAGTTTAATTTAATACTATTTAAATATTAAATATGGTGCTGCTGCACTAGAGATAACTTTTGTTACGGCTGATAAGTTATCTGCTGATACTTTCATCTTTTTCCATGAGTCTGGTTGGACATATACAATATCATTTGGATGTAATAACATATCACTATTTTGCATACTATTAAAGTTTGTTAAATCTACTTTTCTTAAATTCATTTTACCATTATAAGCTCTACTTGCTATTATTACATTATCTCTTATAGCATTATCTGTAAAATCACCTGCTGTAGATATAGCTTCTAAAAGAGTCATATACTCATGATCTAATTGTATAGGACCTGGTTTTTTTACTTCACCTAATACATAAATTCTTTTATTCATTACTTCAACTGTAAAAGATGGTTCTTTTAAATATTTTTTGTATAACCTCTCTAACTTTTTTCCTGCTTGTGATTGTGTTAATCCAGAAACTTTAACTCTATGAATTAATGGTAAAGATATATATCCTGATGAATCAACCAATATACCATGTTCATTCATATTTGTAGGGATTAATTCTGGATAGTTATATGCTGTAATTTGAAGCCTATCGTGTGGTTTAATTGTATATTCAAAATTCATATAACCAGTTGCAGGTCTTGCCTTTGCCTCTATAGGCGTATCAGTTTGCATTAAAGTATAATTTTTAGTTGTACATCCTGAAAACATCAAAATAGTAATACTAATTAGAATAAAAAACAGTTTCATTACTTCTCCTTATTAAAGTGTTGAATTTAAAATATTATTTCTTTCAAATAATATTTGCCATAAAGATTTATCTAAAAAAACCTTTTTTAAGTTATTTAAGTGCCTTTGATTATGTAAATCACTACCTACAAAGTCTATCCACCCTTTTTCGACTAGAAATAGAGCTCTATCTTTAGCATCTTTGCCATAAAAACCATTGAGTGAATTTATATCTAACTGAAAAAATACCCCTAATTGTTTTAATTTTCCATACTCTTCCTCCAAATTTTTAATATAAGAATATCTCTCTGGATGTGCAAATAAAGGAGTATATCCTTGTGAAAAAACTTTATATATAATATATTCGATATTTATTGGGTTAGCTATATGAGATGTTTCAAATAGTAGATATTTACCCTTTATTATTAATGGATTATCTTGTAAATATCCTATAAAATCTTCATCTAAATAGTACTCTGCAGCAACTTCAATTGTCATATTAATTTTTTGTCTATTTAACTCTTCTTTTAAATATGAAGCTTTTTTAATTATATCTTTTTTATTATTTGGATAAATTCTAGATACTATATGAGGAGTAATAATTAATTTTTCATATCCTAACTCTTTTAACTCTTTGATATAGTTAATACTCTCTTCAAAACTTTTAGCTCCATCATCAATAGCTGGTATTAGATGTGAATGTAGATCAACTTTTAATTTATCAATAATATTTTTATAAATTATACCTTTATCTTTTTTAAACCAAGTAAACATTATTTCCCTCTATATTATCAATAATAAAATTATACCAAAATGAAATATCATTATATTATAATATTTCTTATATTGATTTACTTTTTTTATTATACTTATATTTATTATAATTTTATTTCATATTAATATTTTTTGTTTGACAATTATAGTAATGTGATAAACTTACGCAATATAAATTAAATATTGTAGGATAAAATATGATAATTCAAAGTTCTTTTTTACAAAATAATTTTTTAAATAGTATAAAAAACATTTTGCTATTAGAAGAGCAAAGCTTGTATAGTAAATCTAATGATAAAATAGATTATATAAAATTTGCAAAAGAGGAGTCTATTCCTTTATATTTACAACCTTGGTGGTTAGATAGTGTATGCAGTAGTAGTGATTTAAACTGGGATGTTATTTTATATAAAAAAGGTGAACATATTTGGGGAAGTTTTGTTTATATAACTAAATATAAAATGGGTTTTAAAATTATGACTACTCCTAAACTAACGCAGATAACTGGCTTATATATTAAATA
>Ga0256833_1003935_pt1 | contig 10070 bp, 7 predicted proteins | sample 356284metaG_FD_190535 | JGI IMG/M metagenome (GOLD analysis project Ga0256833, IMG submission 190535) | Hydrothermal vent microbial communities from Mid Atlantic Ridge, Atlantic Ocean - 356-284 | ecosystem: Environmental > Aquatic > Marine > Hydrothermal vents | place: Atlantic Ocean: Mid...
TGAGGCGGGAGCGACGGGAATCGAACCCGCGATCTTCGGCTTGACAGGCCGACGTGTTAACCGCTACACTACGCCCCCTTGCCTATTCAATTACGTGGGGCATTCTAGCCCATTTCCCGGCGTTTGTCAAATACGCTAGCATAAATTTCCGCCACAAAAAACTTGCAGCGCCAACCGCTCACTTAACACCTTTCAGGGGATACTGTTTGGGACTTCGTCCAATTTGAATACCAACAACGCCCGCGGAGGGATTGACAGGGGAACGTATTTCTGCTAAACTGTGGCATCGCCACCATCTGATCGAAACCGTTGTAGTACCACCACTACACAAATTATGACAGAAATCGCCATCGGACGAGACGGCAACGGCGTCAACCACTCCGCCAGCTCCCTCGCCCGCATCCGCAGTCGATTGCCAACCTTTGCCACTGCAGAGCAGAAAGTCGCTTTGTGGGTGCTTCAACACGCAGATGATGTGGTGCAAATGTCGATGGCGCAGGTGGCGCGGGAATGCGGGGTCAGCGACACCACAGTGTTACGCTTTTGTCGGGCAGCGGGGTTCCAGGGTTACACCGATATGAAACTTTCCATCGTGCAGGACATGGCCAGCCCCACCCAACTGGTGCACGATGACATCAACGAAGACGACGACGCCATCACCATCGCCCGCAAAGTCTTTCTTTCCAACATTCAGGCCCTGCAAGACACCCTGGAAGTTCTGGACGGACAAGCGCTGGCCCAGGCCGCCGATATGATCGCCGACGCCGAGCAAATTCTGATCATTGGTGTGGGCACCTCGGGCCCCATCGTGCAGGATATGTACCACATGTTCTTCCGCCTGGGCCTGAATGTGCGGGCGCAGACCGATTCCTACCTGCAGTTGATGGAGGCGGCCCTGGTCGGCGAGGGGGATATCGTCGTAGGCATCTCTCAATCGGGCAGCTCCACAGATCCCGTGCTGACCATCGAAGAAGCAAAACGCAACGGCGCCAGAACCATCGTCATCACAGGCAATGCCGAATCGCCCATCACCAAATACGCCGACGTGACCCTGCTGGCCGTCTCGCGCGAAACCCGTGCCGAGGCCATCGCCTCCCGCATCGCCCAGATGACCCTGGTGGACGCCCTGTATGTCATCGTCTCCATGCGGATGCTGCCTGTCACAACAGAAAACGAAGCCAAGATCTGGAGAGCTGTAATCAAAAAGACGTTTTAGTAAAGGAGGTTGGCCACGACAGAAAAACATTTGTCAAACATCACTTGCCTGCGAGACAATTTTCAGAACACCACCCCATCCATTTCTTCTCTCACCCCAAAAGGAGCCCCAAAATGAAGAAGATTTTGACCATTGTCATTCTCATCGTGCTGCTGGCCATGGCCATGAGCGCTTGCTCTCAGGCCAAGCCCGCCACCCAGGCGCCCGCCGAGGAAAAACCGGCGGAACAGGCCCAACCGGCCGCCGACCTGGAAGGCGTGCCCGAGGTTTTCACCAATGGCAAGCAGATCAAGGTTGCCGTCATCCGCAATCTGCCCTCCGACGACCACACCAAACAGTTCCTGGATGGCGCCCGCAGCGAAGGCGAATCCTTCGGATTCAAAGTGGATACATTCATCGCCGATAACGACGACGCCAAGTTCCAGGAATTGGTGGATCAGGCCATCGCCAAAGGCTATGATGGACTCATCATCTCTCACGGCAAGAAGGACTATTCCTACGACATGCTGAAGCCAGCGGTGGACAAAGGCATCAAGGTCGTCACCTTCGACACCGTTATCGAGAAAGATGGGCAAGGCCTGCCCGAGATCACCCGCACCTTCCAGGATGACTTCGCCCTGGCCAAGCTTTCTCTGGGCGTCATCAACGAAGTCGCCGATCCTGCTCGCATCATCAAACTGTGGTGGGGCCCCGGCGTGCCGCCCCTGGACCGTCGCGAGACCATCTACGCTCCCCTGGAGAAAGAAGGCCACCTCATCACCCTGGAAACCATTGGGCCCACCAACTTCCAGGATGTTCAGGGCGACATCGCCGCCAAGGTCAGCGCCGTGCTGCCCAAATATCCCGAAGGCGAAATCGACGCCATCTGGGGCTCCTGGGACGAAATGGCAAAAGGCGCATACACCGCCCTGAAAGACGCCGGTCGCACCGACATCAAACTGATCTCCATCGACATCTCCAACCAGGACATCAACCTGATGCGCGAACCAGGCAGCGTGTGGATCGCCACCGCCGCCGTGGACGCCCGTCTCATCGGCCTGGTGGACATGCGACTGCTGGCCAAGAAATTCGCGGGCGAAGAAACCCCCGACGAATATGACCTGGAAGCCCGCCTGGTGCGCCAGAGCGATCTGAAACCGGACACCAACATGCAGAACCTCAGCGAAGTCGTCGAGGGCTGGGGTCAGTCAGACGCCTTCAATAAACCCTGGATGGACAAGTTACGCGCGGCCAACGCCGGCAAATAAACCGGCCTCAGCATCCTGACATCGACATAGCAGACGTCAGGCGACAGGATGGCCATCTTTGCCCTCGGGCGAGGGTGGCCATCCCCCTGTTCACACACAGGAGGCATGCAAAGGCATGGAAGCCAAACACAGACTGGAAATGAAGCGCATTTCCATTGAATTTCCAGGCGTCAAGGCGCTGGACAACGTGAACTTCAACGTAAAAAGCGGTGAAATCCACGCGTTGGTGGGAGCCAACGGCGCCGGAAAATCGACCTTGATGAAAATCCTGGGGGGCGCTTACGGACATTATGTCGGGGACATCTTTTTTGATGGGACGAAGGTGGATATTCGCAACCCTCACGACGCCAAAGAATTGGGCATCGATGTGGTTTATCAGGAAGTGGACATCGCACTGATCCCGTATCTCTCAGTGGCCGAAAACATCATGCTGGACAAAATGGCCAATGAGATGAAGGGCAAACACTTCATCCGCTGGGGCAATATCCATCGTTCGGCCCGGGAAATATTGAAACAGGTAGGCATCGATCTGGATACCCATACGTTGGTGCAAGACCTGAGCCTGGCCGAGAAACAGATGGTGCTCATCGCCCGGGCGCTGGCCACCAACACCAATTTTTTGGTGCTTGATGAGCCCACAGCGCCCCTGAGCCAGACCGAAACCGAAGAATTGTTCCGTCTGATGCGAGATCTGGCCGAAAATCAGGATGTGGGCGTTGTCTTCATCTCCCACCGCCTGCCCGAAATCTTTGAGGTGTGCGAAACCATCACCATCCTGCGAGATGGCCAGGTGGTGGCCGACGCCACCATCGACGATATGACCCAGCAAAAACTGGTGGAGCTGATGTTGGGGCGTCGTTTCGAAGAAACTTATCCCAAGATTCGCGTGCCTATTGGTGACGTCATCTTTGAAGTGAAGAACCTGATTGAGGAAGCTGGCCGGGTTCGGAATGTGAGCTTTTCGGTGCGCTCTGGCGAGATCGTGGGCATGACAGGCCTGGTTGGCGCAGGCAAGACCGAATTGTGCAAGACGTTATTTGGCGCTTACCCCATCAAATCAGGCGAGGTGCTGCTCCACGGCAAATCCCTGACAATGCGCTCTCCCCACGCCGCAGTCAGCCAGGGCGTGGCGCTGGTGCCCGAAGAACGGCGCAAGGAAGGCATTCTGGTGGATGAACCGGTGTTCATCAACCTCACCCTGCCCAGCCTGGACAAATTCACCAGGGGCCCCGATTTTGTCAACACCAGAGCGGAGCGCACCATCGCCCGGCAGGTTATCGACGAATTGGGCATTGTCACGCCCAGCGCAGATCAAAAAGTCGCCTATCTCTCGGGCGGCAATCAACAAAAAGTGGCGGTGGGCAAATGGCTGATCGCCGATGCTGAAATTTATATTTTCGATGAGCCAACCAAAGGCGTGGATGTGGGGGCCAAACGAGATATCTTCGAACTCATTGGGAAATTGGCCAAACAGGGCAAAGGCATCATCTACGCTTCCAGCGAAATCCCCGAGATCCTGGATATCTCCGACCGCATCTATGTGATGTACGATTACGCCATCGTCAAAGAATTCGAAACGGCTGAAGCCACAGAAGAGGAAATTCTCTTCTATTCCGCCGGAGGTCAATAACTTATGACTGCTGCAACTGAAACAACCAACAAAAAACGTCTCTCTGGCATCATTGATTTTCTCAGCAAATGGGGGACGATTATCACCATTTTTGTCTTGCTGGCCTTTTTCTCCATCGCCATGCCCTCGTTCCGCACCCCGTCCAACATGGTCACCATCATGCGGAGCATTTCCATCGTCACGGTCATCGCCACCGGCATCACCGTCTCGCTGACAGTGGACGGCTTCGACTTGTCCGTGGGCTCGGTGGCCACTTTCACCGTGGCGCTGGTGATGTCATTCTTCGTCTGGTATGGATGGGGAACTCTTCCAGCCATCATCGTTTCGCTGCTCATTGCCCTGATTGTGGCAGTTGTAAACTCGTTCCTCATCGTCAAATTACACATCTTCGACCTGCTGGCCACCCTGGCCACCATGTTCATCTTCGAGGGCGTGGCCATGACTTACACCGGCGGCGGCTCCATCAGCCAGGGGATGCCGCGACTGGACGGCACGCCCACCACCGGCGCCATCCCGGCTGGTTTCCGGCTCGTTGGCCAATCCCCCTACATCATCATCATTATGCTGGTGATTGTGATGCTGGTGCATGTTTTCTTGAGCTACACCAAGCACGGGCGCTATCTCTACATCGTGGGCGGCAATCGCGAAGCGGCCCGGCTTTCCGGCATCCCGGTCAACCGCTATCGCACGCTGGCCTATTTCCTCTCGGCGTTGCTGGCGGGCATGGGCGGCATCATGCTGGCGGCCCGCATTGGCTCGGCGCAGATCAACGCCGGCGCCGGCTATCTGATGCCTGCCGTGGCCGCGGCCTTCATCGGCTTTTCGGTGGCCGGCGTCAAGAAGCCAAACGCCATTGGCACGCTGGTGGGCGCCGTGCTGGTGGGCCTGCTGGAAAATGGCCTGATTATGATGTCGGTGCCTTACTACTCATTGAACATTATCAAGGGACTGGTGCTGGCCATCGCCCTGGCCATCACCTACTATCGCAAGCATGACTGATTACCGCATCCATCAAAACAGGAGCAAGGCATGAACGTTCATGGCAAACACTATCGCACCATTTGGGTAAAAGAGAATAACGATGAGGTGGTTCAGGTCATTGATCAACGCTTTTTGCCCCACAAATTCATCATCGAAGACCTCACCAATGTAGATGAAGCCGCCCGGGCCATCAAAGAGATGCACATTCGCGGCGCCGGCCTGGTGGGCGCCACCGCAGGCTTTGGCATGTATCTGGCCGCGTTGGAGGCGCCCAAGGACTCACAAGAAGCCTTCACCGCCTTCATGGAGGCCGCGGGCGAGAAACTGAAAGCCACCCGTCCCACCGCAGTCAACCTGGAATGGGCAGTGCAGCGCCAGCTCGACGCCATGGCGCAGGCGCCGACCGTGGATGAAAAAGTGGCCGTCGCCTTCCAGACAGCCCAGGATATCGCAGATGAAGATGCGGATTTTTGTCGCCGCATTGGCGAGCACGGCGTCAGCATCATCGAGGAGATCAACAAAAAGAAAAATGGCGACGTGGTGAACATCCTCACCCACTGCAACGCGGGCTGGCTGGCTTTTGTGGATTACGGCACCGCCACAGCGCCCATTTACGAAGCGCACAACCGGGGCGTTCCGGTGCACGTATGGGTGGATGAAACCCGCCCGCGCAATCAGGGCGCCCGGCTCACCGCCTGGGAACTGGGCCAGCACGGCGTGCCCCACACCGTCATCGCCGATAACGTGGGCGGGCATCTCATGCAGCATGGCATGGTGGATATGGTCATCGTGGGCACCGACCGCACCACCTACACCGGCGACGTGGCCAACAAAATCGGCACCTATCTCAAAGCCCTGGCCGCCCATGATAACGACGTTCCTTTTTATGTCGCCTTACCATCCTCCTCCTTCGATTGGACGATTCGAGATGGCGTGCGGGAGATCCCCATCGAAGAGCGGGGCGAAGATGAGGTCAAGTTCATCCAGGGCCTGATGGCGAACGGCGAGCTGGGCAAAGTGCTGCTGACGCCATCCGACAGCCCCGCCACCAATTTCGGTTTCGACGTCACTCCCCGCCAATACGTCAGCGGCCTCATCACCGAGCGAGGCATATGCGAAGCATCGGAGCAAGGCGTGCTGAGCTTATATCCCGAAAAGAAAATTGTCTAACAGTTCATCTCACTGCAAGGAGGCAGGCATGCCCTTCTATCCACTCAACGAAAACAACATCCTGGACTATCTGCAGCAGCGCCCGGCGCTGAAGGACTTTTTCCCTGCTGATGCGCCCGTCGCCATTCGCGAGGTGGGCGACGGCAACCTGAACTTCGTGTACATCATCGAGAATCAGGATGATCCAGAGAATGCCATGGTCATCAAACAGGCCCTGCCCTATCTGCGGGTGCTGGGAGAATCGTGGCCGCTGACTCAGGAACGGGCCCGCTACGAGGCCCAGGCCCTGCAAGAGCACAACAAATACGCGCCGGGCCTGGCTCCTGAGCTCTATGATTTCGATGATGAGATGTCCACCATCGCCATGGAGTATCTGGGCAAGCACGCGATCATGCGCAAGCCCATGGTGGCCCGGGAGAAATTCCCCAGGTTTGCGGAGCATATCTCATCCTTCCTGGCCCGCACCCTCTACTTCACCTCCGATTATTATCTGAGCGGGCCGGAAAAGAAGCTATTGCAGGCCAAATTTGTCAACGAAGAGTTGCGCAAGTTGCAAGAAGATTTCGTCTACACCAATCCCTACAAGGAATCGGAAGAGAACAACTGGAATCCACTGGTGGACGATGAGGTGCAGGCGGTTCGTGCAGATACGGCGCTAAAGCTGGAGATCGCGGCCATGAAGAACAGCTACATGAATCACGCCGAGGCCCTCATCCACGCGGACCTGCACACAGGCTCCATCATGCTCAACCAGGAAGACACCCGGGTCATCGATCCCGAATTCGCATTCTTCGGGCCCATGGGCTACGACATCGGCGCGGTGTTGCAAAATCTGGTGCTGAATTATCTCTCCCATTACGGCCACACGCCCGATCCCGAGGCCCGGGCCGATTATCAGGCCTGGGTGCTGGAAACCATCCGCGAGATTTGGAACCAGTTTGCCGCCAAATTCGATGCGCTATGGGCCGAAAACGCCCGCCCGGACAGCGAACTGATGCCCCTGGGTTATTGGGATTATCCCGACGGCCAGGAGGCCTTTGCCGCGTACCGCCAGCGCACCATCCAGCATATCCTGGAAGAGACCGCGGGCCACGGCGGCGTCAAATTCCTGCGCCGCATGATGGGCGTGGTCAGCGTCTGGGACATCTCCAGCATCGAAGACCCGGCCAAACGGGCGGTGGCGGAACGAGCCGCCATTCACATCGGCAAACGCTGGTTGATGGAACGCAAAGCCATCTCCTCCATCGACGATCTCATCGGCATTGTGCAGGAAGAGACCAAAGACATCGTTGTGTGACGCGTCCGCCATCTTTCTCACTCCCAACAATCATCCCATGGCCCTCACCATCATCGGCCCCAACGATCCGGCGCTGGATGCGCTGGATGCAGCCCTGGCCGCCCGACCTGACCTCGACGCCCGTCTGCACATCATCCCCTGGCCCGACTATCGCGACACGCTGATGACGGGCCTGGCCGCGGACGAAAGCCCCTGGCAAGCCGCATTCATTCCCGGCCACATCTGGCTGCCCGAACTGGCGGAAAAGGGGTTACTGGCTCCCCTGGGACCGATGATGGCGGAGGCCTCGGAATCGGCGCGGGCCCAATACGCCGCCGGGGACGTCATTCCCGCCGTGGCTGCTGAATGCCGCTACGCGGATGCCGATTATCTGCTGCCCCTGTTCAGCGATGGACACATCTTGTTCTATCTCGAAAAATATTTTGATTTCTCAGATCGCGGCCATCCACCTGTCATTTCTACAAGAGAAATCGCTGCATTGGCGTCCAGGGCGCACCGTCCGCCCCATCATTTTGGCCTGGCCCTGAAGGCTGACGTCAGCGAGATCTTCACCGACTGGCTGCCCTATCTGTGGGAAGCGGGCGGCCGCATCTTCGACGACGCCGGGCGGCCCGATATCGCCAATCCCGTCAACATTGCCGCGCTGGAGGCCTACTGTTCGCTACGCGCCCATTGCCCGCCCGAAACCCATCGCTACGGCAACGCCGAAATCGCCGAAGCCATCCGCAACGGCTCCGCAGCTCTGGTCGCCACCTGGGGCGGGCAGGCCGCGCCTATTTTTCTGGATGGCGCTCCTCCTCACCACTATCACGCCGCTGTATTTCCCGCGCCCTGGAATGCAACCTGGGGCGCGGGCATTCCCGCCAACCAGGCCCGCGCCTCCCAACAACAGACCATCGATGCGTTGATGCGAGTTATGGGGCCGGAGACCGACCGGGCCGTCATCCGCACTGCGGGCAGTCCGGTGCGGGAGAGCAGCTACACGCCCGAAGCCCTGGCCCGCTATCCCTGGTTGGCCGCACAACGGGCCATGCTGGCGCGGGCGCGGCCGCTGCCAGCAGATCCGCGGCTGGGGCTCTTTTTGGGCGACTTGTACGAATTTGTACATCGGGCGTTCACGGGCGAGATGACGCCCGCCGCCGCCTTGCAGACGGTGCAGAAACGGGCGCAGGCAGCGCTGGCTGAAATATAATCCGCCACCGGGCGAATGGAACGCAAGGCAGGGGACATATCTGGATCGCCTGAAAAAAACTTTATCTCACGCAAAGACGCCGAGGCGCAAAGAGAAATGTCAAGGTTTCGCCAAGAAAATCTGGCTGAAACCCTGCCATTCTTGCTGTTTTTCCGAACGTCATTGCTGACTCAGGCCTTTTTTCAGGGGAGCCATATCTGGCCAGCGGGGATGAAAATGAATGAGGCGCACCACAGCTAAAAGACATCGGGAAAAAGAAAGACCTCGCCGGATCTCGACGAGGTCTTTCTGTAAACGGGAAGGGGGAAGGGGGAGCGATTAGGAGTGCATGACCCGGCGGCGTCGCCACAAGAAGCCGCCCAGGCCCGCAATGCCCATCAGCAGCAAGCCCATAGCCCAACTGAGAGACGCCGCCGTCGCATGAACGTCGCCCAGGATGACGGCATTGGGGCCTTGCGTGTTGTCGTACTGTTCCTGAGTCAGGAAGCCAAAGTCGACGGTCATGTAGGCGCTGTCGTCATCATATCCCGTCGGGTCGCCGCTGTCGCCAGTGTCGGCTTGTCCATTGACCGTGGCGGCGAAGGGCTGGCTGACCACATAACTTCCCGCGGGCACGCCGTCGTCGCCATCCGCAGCGTCCTGGTCGCCGGTGACATCGGGATTGTGAGCGCCGCCAGCGCTGCTGTAAGCATATCCGGCCGCAGTCACGTCCGAATTGACGACGGCCACGCAGTAGTTGCTGCTTGCATCGCCAGTCACACTGGGGGTGACGCTCAGGAATTGATAGATGCCGCCGCCCGAGGTCGTGGTCGTTGCCACTGGCGAACCGTCATCGCCCTCCGGCTCGCAGACGCCGTCGCCATCCGCATCCCGGTACAACGCCACCGTGATGCCGTCGATGCCGGCTTCGCCGCTATCGTACTGGCTGTTGCCATCGGCGTCGTTCCACACAAAGTTGCCAACGGCCACCTTGGGGCTGGTGAAGCCGAAGTCACGACTCTCGTCCACCTGGTTGTCGGGGAAGTTGTTGGGACCCGCAGAGGGCGCTACATCACCGTTGCCGTCCTCGTTCACAGGCAGCGTCGTTACGTCGGTGATGGTGAAGTCCTCACCGTTCACCGGGCTGCCCACGCCGCCCGTGGCCGCACCGTCCGAATCCTGATTATCGTTGCCGCCGCTATTGGGCGTGACAGCCTGCAGGCCCGATGGCCCCGTGGGTATCTCCGCCCGATAGGTGGCGGGCGTGAGACCGCAGAAATCGTAACGTCCGTTGGCGTCGGTGGTGACAGTGTAAATCTGGTCGTCGTTCTGCGCTGTGGCGTCGCTGGCGCTGGTGT
>Ga0256833_1003936_pt1 | contig 10068 bp, 10 predicted proteins | sample 356284metaG_FD_190535 | JGI IMG/M metagenome (GOLD analysis project Ga0256833, IMG submission 190535) | Hydrothermal vent microbial communities from Mid Atlantic Ridge, Atlantic Ocean - 356-284 | ecosystem: Environmental > Aquatic > Marine > Hydrothermal vents | place: Atlantic Ocean: Mid...
AATAGTTATCTACAATTTTTCAGATAAATACCTTCACCCAAAAGGTAAAGATTTTTTTTGCTTAAAAAACTCAAACATTACTTCTTCGAGGGAGCTTGTAATCACTGGCACATAGGGTCAAAATATGAAACAATAGATAGAAGTTCTGTCTTTTGCTACAACCTTGAGATTCGTTTGTGGCAGAGAATGAAAAACATTTGACCCAGGAGAACAAAATGGCAGATATCCCCACTCATCACCTCATCTATGGCACATGCACCGACTATCTAACTGGTAATCAAGTAATCGATACTGATGATGAGCGTTTCCGGCAAAAGATTGCCAGGTTCCTTGTGGAGGAATTGAGCTGGCCCAAGGATGCCATAGAGAGCCGACGCACCATTGATACTCTATTTGCAGGAAATTTTGTGCAATCCACCATCGATTTTGTTGTACGGCACAATGGAAAACGATTCATGATAATACGCTACGGCCCTGGCTCATTGGTCACAAGACAGCGGCCGGCCATTGCCGCAGCCCGAGTGCTTGACCCAGATTACCGTATTCCCGTTGCAGTGGTCACCAATGGTAAAGATGCCGTGGTCTTGAGTACAGCCGATGGAAAGGTACTTGGAGAAGGCCTTGACGCCATCCCTTCTCCACGCCAGGCGGCAAAACTGGCGCAAACCCTGGGTTTTGAGCCCTTTCCTGAAGAAAAAAGGGAGCGGGAGCTAAGGATATTGAACGCATGTGATAAGGAGATATGCTGTATAGGAGATCCATGCCCTATTCCAGGAGCGCCAGAAGGATAAAATGATATGGACAGGAAAAAGTAAAGGCCCCACTTCAATGCCCTTTTATCTTCCAGATCATGAAGTCCATAAACTTACTGAAGATATGAGGCAGAGGGGGGGTACACATATGTACTTTGTGCCCTCAAGTGCCTCAAGAGTGCTCACGAATGGGACTCCACCTTTTGGGTGGAAATAAAATGGGGGCAGATGCATGCCAATCATGCAATCGTGCAAATAGATCACTTTCTTCACGCTGTTGAACTGCATGACCTGGGTTGTGCCCTGCATTTAGAAGACCTGAAAGATAGACATCATTAGGAAGAAGATGCCAGAAGTGTCGTTAATGGCACTTCTGGCATCAATATTTTGCCGTTGGGCGTTAAAGGCCATTCCCTTTCCAAACCAAACTACAAGAGTCCTGTCTTTTTTAAAAGTATGAGCGAACCTTGTAGAGAAACGGCAATCGTCACTATCCAGCAAACTATGAGAAATGCCTGCATTTTGATCCTCCTTTTGTCTTAATCCTCCTGATCATACAGTTCACCAGCTTTCCGAAGATGTAAGGCAGGATGACACGATATGTACTTTGTGCCCTCAAGTGCCTCAAGAGTGCTCACGAATGGGACTCCACCTTTTGGGTGGAAATAAAATGGGGGCAGATGCATGCCAATCATGCAATCGTGCAAATAGATCACTTTCTTCACGCTGTTGAACTGCATGATGATCTGGGCTAATAGCCTTCTTCAGCCTCAGGGCCTGCCACTTCAGAGGCCTCCAGTTTTTTTCTATCCATTACAAACCATACATATGCAATGTAGGCTAATACCAAGGGTATGATGAAGGCCACATATGTCATGGCAGTAAGGGTATAATGAGAACTTGAGGCATTGTATATGGTGAGACTGGATTGTAGGTCAGCCTTTGAAGGATAGAAAGGTGTATTGTTAAAAGCAGCTATGGAAAATATGGAAAGGCCAACCAGCACTGTTCCGAGCCCTCCAAACCAGATACCTGAGTCCTTTTCCTTGAACTTGGCTGTATAGACGGAAAAGATCACCAGACCAAGCCCTACAAGAAGCATGAGAAGCACAGGTGGCATTGATATAAGATTCTTCAAATACTTGAAGGGGACCATGTTCACGTGGCCAGTCACCGGGTCTACATTGAATCCTTTCATGGTCACAAGCCCAACCAATACTATCAGCAGAAAGGGCAAGGCGGCGATGAAATTTGAGAATACGGCATTTATAGTCCTTTTTCTAAAATCGTCCATGTCAGAAAAATCAATGTTGTTCAATAGGTACATGGCACCAAGTACCCTTGCATTAAAGACCAAAAAAAGCCCGAGACTGATGTTAAAGATATTGCCAGCAGCCTCCAGCCCACGCAAAGGAGTAGTCCATTTAACCAGATTGTATTCGTCTAATACAAAATTGGAGCCGGTAAAAAAGGTACCTACTGCAGTACCTATGAGAAGAATACCCACGGAGCCATTTATAAATAGAAATACCTCATAGATTGTAGATCCCAAGAAGTTATCTGGTTTCTTTCTATATTCAAAACTAACTGCCTGGACGATAAAGGTAAACAAAATGGCTATCCAGACCCAGTATGCCCCTCCAAAACTCGTGGCATAGAACTTGGGAAAGGCAGCAAAGAGCGCCCCACCAAAGAGTACCAATGTTGTGAATGTCAGCTCCCATTTCCTGCCTATGGAGTTTATGACAAGAGATTTTTCTGTTTCGTTTCTGGCCAATTGCCAGATAAGGGTTTGCCCTCCCTGCACAAATGTCAAGAAGAGGAAGAGGGAGCCGACTATGGATGCAAGAATCCACCATAATTCTTGAAGAATGGTCTGATCGAGACTTCCTATCATTTAGTTCACCTCCTTTGGACCAATCTGGATCTGCTTAAACATTATCTTGACCTCTGCTATCAACAGAACAGTGAATGTTATCAAAAACATGAAGAAGGTAAGCTTCACGTTAACCGGCGCTATATCAGTCCTGGCAACCGATACTGGCAAAAGCCCTTGTATGGCCCAAGGCTGCCTGCCAACTTCTGCCACGACCCAACCTGCCTCACCGGCAGCATATGCCAAAAGGAAAAAGATTATTCCAATGGGATAAAGCCATGTATTACGATCGAGACTCCCTTTGGCTGTAAAAAATAGATAGAGGATAAAAACGAGGATCATGGCAGAACCAACTGCTGCCATCATATGAAAAGAATAAAAGGTGATGGGGACAGGAGGCACTACCTCATCAGGAGATTTTAGATGCCCGTAACCCAAGTATTGTTTATACTCGTTGAACTTTGCAAGGGCTGTAGATGCCTTTTTAAGATCCCCCTCTTTACGGGCCTTCTTGTATTCAGCAAGGTATTTAATAGCCAACTTGCCCTTTTCTATCTTTGTTACAGCTCCCATGATGGCCCTTTTCTCATTGCCGAAAACCAGGTCGTTTATGCCAGGCACAAAGCTACCTGCCTGCCTATTTGCGAGGAGTGAAAGTAGCCCAGGAATCTTGACTTCGAAAACGAAAGGTTCATGAAAATCACCAGGCTTCTTCATACCATTTACTATCCCCAGGGCAACTATCGGGGCATTGGTCTGGCCATCCCAAAGGCCCTCCATGGCAGCCAGCTTCATGGGCTGATGTTTGGCATCGATAAATGCGGCCTCATCCCCTGTGAAGGCCAGCATCAATGAGGCCACAAGTCCAAATACAGAGGCCACAGCAATGCTTCTTTTGGCCATGAGCACATGGCGTCTCCTGGCAAGATAATAGGAGGACACTGCAATTACGAAAAAGGACGACAAGGCAAATCCAGATGTAGTAGCATGGGTAAACTTACTGATGGCATAAGGAGAAAAGACCAGATCGAAAAAACTCTGCATCTCGAAACGCGCTGTATCTGGATTAAAGGCCATACCAGTGGGGAATTGCATCCAACCATTTGCAACGAGTATCCAAAGGGCCGAAAGATTAGATCCTATTGCCACCATCCAGGTCGAAAAAAGATGAAAACCCTTTGACACCCTATTCCACCCAAAAAACATGACAGCGAAGAAGGTGGCTTCGAGGAAGAAGGCCACTATACCTTCTATGGCCAAGGGGGCTCCAAAAATATCACCCACCATCCAGGAGTAGTTGGCCCAATTGGTGCCAAACTCAAACTCGAGGATGATGCCTGTTGCAACACCTATGGCAAAATTGATGCCGAAAAGCCTCATCCAAAACTTCGTGAGTTCCTTCCATTCCTCACTGCCTGTCTTCACATAGATGGTCTCGAAAAATGCACACAAAAAGGTCAACCCCAAGGTCAACGGTACGAACAACCAATGGTACATGGCTGTTAGAGCGAATTGCGCCCTTGCCCAGTTGACCAGGCTCAGATCTACTTGTTCAAGCATAACCTACCTCCTATCAAAAAATTTGTCGTCCTCATGGGATATATGGATACTGTCAACAGGTGCCCGGGTTAGGACCTGGATAACATGATCAGCCCTTTGGGCATCTGTGCTGAAGTATTCTTTTAGGAGATCTGGGAAAAAAAAGAATTTAAAAATACAAAAAATGATGAAGAGCTTGATAGCTATGATTTTCCAAAGGGTCCTTCCAAGGCGCATGGAACGAATACCTTCTACGTAAAGATCGGCTATGCGTCTGATGAGACTTCGTTCTTGGAAATCTTGTCCGTCTTGGTGAATTGAGCCCCTCATCATGTCGAAATGGGATATTTTCATGTCTATGCTTGGCAGCAACTAAATATTAAGATAATTTTTATCTTATTTTCTAAAATATGTCAAGACAAAATAAAAAATTACACAATGTCTCGAAGCCATATAGATGCACCATCCCATTTTTAAGCCTATGATATATGATATATCCTTAGCGCTGTTTACTTCAAGGATGGATTTGGCTTCTCACCAACATGGCGTCAAGGAACCAAGAATTGATATCTTGGCCAAGTCGTCTTAGGTATAAAGGTGGACAACATCATTAGTAGTGTATCGAGCTGAAAACTGGATAGGCGGCACTCTATATTAATGAATGTACGACATAAGAATATGCGCTTCATAAAAGGTCCTCGGGCAGTTGAAGCCACAAGGGCTCACAAGTTGCCAAATCTGTTTTGTCATCGAACAGCTGAAGTACCAAAGTACAGATAAGTGGCCTCTGCTTCACATCTTCGGCATCTTATAATCGTCACAATTCGGGATTAAGACCATGGATATTACTCGAAAGGTTCTATAAACACATCTCACGCCAAGCCAAACCAAGACTTGTAGCCACCAGGGGTAAACCTTGATACATAACCCATCAACGGGTCAACACAAAATCGAACTCTACTGCCTCGTCCTTTCCTGAGGTGTGCTGCGCATAGGTCTGCAATACCCACTTCACGCCTTCCAGCATGGAGCCAAAGCCATCCTTTTTCATGACCTTGGGTTGGAGGGCGTATTTGATCCTGTCATTCAAGGACGCGATTATGTCTCCATCCTTTCTTATTACCTTGCCTGCAAGTTCGAATTTACCACCAGTGCCAGCTACATAGACTAAATTTTCGTTCAGCCCCCCTTCCAGCCTGTATTTCAGGGTAGATCTTCTTACATATTTCTTGACAGCCAGTCTTTGCCTTACGATATCGAGCCTTACTCTACAGGCATCTTGTATCTCTGCTATTTTTTCATCATGCGCACTACTGGAGGCAAGCTTCCTCGCTTCCTCCAAGGCCCGTTGATACCATTGTTCTGCACGTTGGTAATCGATATCCATACCCTTACCGTAAAAGTAATAATCTCCCAGGAACAGGGCTGTTTCCCAATCTTTCTTGGTATCCCAGGCCTTTTTAAACCATTTTCTGGCCTGCTGATAGTCACCAAGGGAATCGAAGGCCTGGGCCAACAAGAGCATGGCTTTGTAATTGCCAGAATTAGCTGCCCTTTCAAGCCAGTGCCGTGCCACTTTGGCCGATTGTCCAGAGGATAGGATATCATGGGCATATAGGAGATAGATATTGAAACAGAGTGCCTGGGACACCTCTCTCCCCGCTTCTATTTCCTTTATTGCCTGTTCGAAATATGAAATTGCCCTCTTCCTATCCGGCCTTACATCGCCAGCAAGACAGGCCTCTACCTTGGGAAACGTCCTAATATAACCCTCGGGCAACTTTTTCATATAGAGCTCTGCGAGTAGAAGCCTGGCACTGAACTGACCCTTTTCTGCTGCCTTTTCAAAAAAATTCAGGGCTGTCAAACGATGATCCCTATCCTTGTCACAGGCATATTCCAACCCTCGCTGAAAATAGGTCTGAGCCGTACAATTGGGGCAAACTTTGTAACCGATTTGCCTGTAGATCAGGCTGGCTATCACGATAACGGATATCAGTGCCAAAATTATATAAACTCCAAGCTTTCTCATGGCTAAGAGCCTCCAGTCCTTGCATAAAACTTTCCTGAATGGATATTGGCCATCATCTCACTTCTGCCCTGCAAGTTCCAAATCATGGGGATTGCCATGGCAGTCCTGACAACTCTTGAACCCCTTTAAAATAGATTTGGGATGGGGGACACCGTGGCAGTCCTGGCATTTTGGAATCTTACCATGCCTATCTGAGTGACAGAACACGCAGCGAAGTCTGGAATGGGCCTTGGTGCCTGAACTTAAAAGCTGGGCCTCCTCCTCGTGACATCCTGCACAAATATCATTTGGTACCAAAATTCCTACGAATATCTCCTGAGGCATGTGGGCTGGATGACATTGCATGCATCCCTTGTTGCTTTTGTACTTGGTGTGAGGAGTATCATGGCAAGCAATGCATTTGGGTATATAGCCGTGGCCTTCATTATGACAATCATTGCAACTAAGCTTGGAGTGACTTCCGGGATGCGTCTTCAATTGTCCGGCAGGTCCAGAATGACATCTGCCACAATAAGGTGACAACTGTTCGATATCGAGACTCTTTAATGGTGCATGAGGCTTCTGATGACAAGTCTTGCAAGAGACCATGTCTTTGGAATCCCCGTGGGGATGTTCATGGCAGTCGATACATTTTGGAAGAACTTCTTCATACTTCAATCCTCGGCGAAAACTGTGAAATGTCTCGTGGCAGTCCCTACACGGAAACCTATGTGCCCCCTTTCCCTCCCTTATGGTCATGAAGATATCATAATGACACTTGGCACAATCGATGGTGGTCATCTCTTTTGACATCTTTTTCGGGAGCTTGCTGTATACATCCCTTTCCTGAGCCTTGGCCACATGTGCCAGGGGCAACGCCAGAAAACCTATTATATACCAGATTAAAATAGACAACTTACCATCCCTAACACTCATATCATCCTCATCTGTCTAAAGAGTTGCAGCCGCATGGCTTCCTATTGCTCTCCACCGCTTAGGTGATGGGGATCGTTATGACATTTGAGACAATTGGGGAAATTTCGATGTAGCGGTGCATCATGGGGTTTGCCGTGACACGTCTCACACTTGCGAATCACTCTGTGTCTCCTTGTATGACAATAAATACACTGCAATCTGGCATGTTTGCTCTTGTCTGTAAGCTGAGCCTTGTATTCCTTTTGGTGACAACTTCCGCACAGCTTGGAAGGCACCTTTTTGGCAAAAACAGGCGGTTTGGGGTAATGAGGTATGTGACACCTTAGACAATCGCCATATTTCATATCCTTGCTGTGGCCCTTGTGGCACTTGAGACAGCTCTTGTACTCGCCATGGATAGGATGACACTTGTTACACTGGAGCTTGGCATGGAAAGAGGGGTGCCTCTTCATGGTCTTTCCAACATTGGCATGACAACCCAAACATATCTTCCTGACGGATTTCAGGTGAGAAAAATCAACCTTCTTGGGCGAATGGGGATCGTGACACTTGGTACAGCCTCTTTGAGCATAGTGTTTCTTTGCCTTCTGATCATGGCACTTGGAACACTTGGGAATTACACCCTCTTGCCTTGGAGGATGTGCACCATGACACTTGGTACATGAGAGCTTTTTCGCATGACCTGCGCCATTTTTGGCAAACTCCGTCACTATATCTCCATGACAGGCCCCACATTGCGAATTTTTTACAGGATGATCCCATATATATCTCGTTGGCTGATGGGGTTGATGACAGCTCAAGCAGTCTTGTAAGCTCAGGCTTGGAGCATGCTTGTCATGACAATCTAAGCAGGTATCAGATTTTCCCTTGCCAAGGCCATGGGCATGGTGGCAAGCTGTACAGTCCTGTCCCGAATGTGCACTTGGCCATTGTTTCATCTGCTGATCGATATCAGCATGACAGGTTATACAAATAGGACGAGCCTGTCCTATGTTTGCGAAGCTGGTCACCAATGGGGCATGGGGATTATGACAGGCAGTGCAATTTGCAGATGCGAAATGAGGGTTGTCTCCCGGATCGTGACACTGGGAACACTTGGGAATTACGGCTTTCGCCATAGGAGGATGCCCTTCGTGACAATCAAGGCATGCAAGCTCTGTCCTATGAGCTGAATCCTGGCTGGCCATGGTCTTTACCACCTTGAAGTGGCACTTGATACAGTCGTTCTGACTGAGCTCCATAGGCTTTACTTCAGCCTGTCCCCATACAGCTGTCCAGTGCATCAAGACGAACAATAAAAAACCGATAAGTGGCTTTTGTTTCATCCCTGTTTCCCCTTCGGTCTCCATGTAAATAGGCAGACAAGAAACTTCTAACAAACAACATCATAAGAAGGCTGCCCCCTTAGACAGCCCTCATTACAAACACATTGGATTGACTATATGATCCCCATTGCCTATTTGGCCAGGTTATGTGGATCCCGGTGACATTCAAGGCACTTGGGGAACTTATCGTGGATATACTTGTCATGGGGCATATCATGACAATCCACACATTTGGGAATCTTGCCATGTTTAGAATCGTGACATTCCACGCATGTCATCTCGGCATGTTGCGTCTTGGATTTTTCGAGCACAGCTGCAATATCGTTATGACAGCTAGCGCATAGAGGAACGGGCACGTCACTTCCATATGTGATGTCCGTTGGGCTGTGAGGCTTATGACACTTCAGACAGTCCGAAACCTTCATCTCTGGCGAATGGCCCTCATGGCAATCCAGACACGTCTGATACTGCCCCTGGCCAAGGCCGTGCTCATAATGGCAGTTATTACAGTCCTGCTCTGAATGGGCACTCGGATGGGCCTTCATCTCTTCTCCTTTGTCTTGGTGACAGGTTAGGCAAGCGGGTTTTGCCTCCTTGGCCTTGGTGAAATTGACGAGAAGCGGCTCATGGGGATTGTGACAAGAAGTACAACCCTTAACTGCAAAATGCTTGTTCTCAGAAGGATCATGACAATCTGCGCAGGAAGGAATTACATTTTTACCCTCTGGCGGATGTTCCTCATGGCAACCTAAGCAATCTACTTCCTTGTGAGCCTCTCCATGGGAATCAAATTCCTTCACTATTGCGAAATGACATTTTACACAGTCTTGATTAGTAAGAGGTACTGGTTTAAGACCACTGACTTTCGCTGACTCTTTGACTTCCTTTTTCCTGGCCTCTTCCCCCTTCGCCGACTTTTCCACCCCAGCACAAACATGTGGCAATATATTTTCACATGGCAACTTCACACTGGTGGCATTTGTTCCATTTGTGGCGTTTGTGTCACCTGTGCCAGGCTCTTCTGCCATAGAAAGAGCTAACGACATAGAGATCCAACATACGATTCCGATTAAAAAAAGACCTTTTTTCATTTTGCTACCTATCCCCTTTCATGCCAAATTGGGGGCTTTGCAGAGTGTAGACTGAGCCAATAGGATAAAACACACAGCTAACCTGCAAAGACTTGCTTTAGATAAATTCAAACCCCTTCTCTAAACCCTATATTTTTTTCATTTTACATGCCCAAGAAAAATTTTTGCCGAACAATTAATAAAATGCTTTGGAGGCCATTTATTCGAGCATGTGCACATCCCCCAAATGCACGTTCCCCCATTTCCCCTGTCTTGAGCATGAAAAAATGAACTGCTATTCAGTAACTATCAAAAATCCTGGTTAAAAGCAAGCTCATAAGAATAAAAAATCACAAAGAATTGAAATCCATCACGCACTTAAACTCCTCTTTTACAGCAAGACACGGGAATTAGAGGATTTTAGCAAAAAAGTTCAATGATTTCAGGGGGTGGTTTTGGGAGCCGGAGTGAATGTAGTGCCACAAGTGAAGTGGGCCCTTTTTTTAGACAACAGGTATTGTTCGCCTTTGCTGTATGAGGTAAGCAAAATACAGTGAAA
>Ga0256833_1003937_pt1 | contig 10067 bp, 6 predicted proteins | sample 356284metaG_FD_190535 | JGI IMG/M metagenome (GOLD analysis project Ga0256833, IMG submission 190535) | Hydrothermal vent microbial communities from Mid Atlantic Ridge, Atlantic Ocean - 356-284 | ecosystem: Environmental > Aquatic > Marine > Hydrothermal vents | place: Atlantic Ocean: Mid...
AATTTGATAACGATAAGGTTGTTAAAGTATCGTACAATCCGGTTTTCGTAATTCCAATAGGCACATAAGTTATTTTGGAATTGTTAGGCAGATTTTGATTTACAATTAGTTTCTTCCAATTTGTTGCGGGACCGATTTCCGGTGTTATCATAGAACCTTTATCGGCAAGAAATGCTATTGTTGTATCAACGGTAACCAAACCCTCCCCTTCGTTAGAAAACGCTTCCGGCATTGAACCGGGTGTTGCTCCTTTTTTACCGATGAATGCCCAAGAACTTCTAAACTTTACCGAATCAATTAGAACACTTCCGAATTCTTTTATTTTATTCTTTAACGTTGTCGATAAATTATTTCCGCCTTCATCTATTATTGAAAATAAAACAAAAGTATTATTGCTTATTGTATCTAAAAAAGTTATATAACGTTGAGCTGATTCTTGCCCACCGCCAAGGAGATCAAAATAACTGTAAGAAATTACCTTATAAGAAGAATCATTTATAACCGCAACGTGATGGCCTCTTAGAGCGTTATTTGAAATTATATCTACACCATTTATCAATAAAAGACCGGTTCTACCATCAGAAAATCCTGCAGAAGTAACCTCTAATTTAATTTTAGTTGTGTCAATACCAAGATTATTTTCCTTAAAATAAACGTTACTACGATTAGTCATATTAAAACTTAAACTATCTGCCAAATAAAATTTATCTCCGTTTTTAATAAACGAGAAAATAGATGAATAATTTTCATCCCCTTTAATTTTGGTTCTTGCCCAATATCTTTTATTTTGCTCTAACTCCATTAAATTAAATCTTGATATTATTGAATCAAATTTAATTTCGTAATCTCTTTTGTTGATAAATTCATTATTCTCTGAAAGTTCTAAAATTATTGATTCTCGTAATGGTTTTGTTGAAGGATTAATAAATTTAATTTTATTTTTAATACCATTTAATAATTGTGAACTTACTATCGGTCGAATTGAGGAACTAAAAACATAAAATGAAAACCTTGATATATTATCATCTTTATAAATTTCATCAATTTTATTATCCGGGTCTAGAAGAACAGTTAAAGTATGTTCTCCGCTTTTTGCTTTTGTTACAATATTTACAAATATAGAATCAGCAAAATCTGGTATTTTTTTATGAACTAATATTGTGTCTAACCGGTTAGCGTATTTATGTAATACAATTATATCCAAAGAATCGTTTATAACAGCACCATAATTATTAAATTTAATTTTAATTTTTACACTATCGGTTAAATCCGTAATTAATTTGTTCTTATGTTGAAATGATTTTTCAGTAATAACAAAATTAGGTTTTTCAGGTATGGACAAAGATAATATTGGATCTCCAATAAAAACATTTGTTAATGCAGATAATTGGTAAACCCCGGTTGAACCATATAAATTCAACATTTCTATTTTGGCTTGTTTATGTGCTTCGCTTACCCTATGAATATTTTCTTTAAGAATTTTTTTATAGAATAATTTAGGCATAAGTAAGGCCGTTGAAAGAAAACCGAGAGAAGAATTTCCGATATAAGCTAATGCTTGTCCATTTGAATTAAGTGTAAATAATTGTGAAAAAGAAGTAACATCGGGTTCGGCAAATTTACCTGTTGAACAACCAAAATCCGATACTATCGGATAGCGATTTTTTTTATTTGCCAATTGTTTAGGAGAAATAATCGAATTATCCCAAGTTTGTGTTCCGCTATGGCCAAGATACGAAATAAAAATTCCCCCTTCGTCTATTGAATTTTGTATGTACTGTTTAGAATACGGTCCGAAGTTAGTAATTGGATTTGCAGTTTTATAAAAATGCTCTGCTTTACCGCCAATTGGTGAAGGCAAAACATAGTTATCAATCACAAATTGGTTTGCTAATTTTAACGAATTAAGTTCACTCGGCTTCTTTTCGTCTCCACCCGAGAAGAATAAATATTTTTTATTCCATTCATCATACTTTTGAGTAATGTAATTTCGATGTTTTTCAAAATACCATTCCAATTCTTCATTAGTTGTAACCGGTATTCTACCTATATTCATTTGCGGAATGTATGCTCCGGTTGTATCCCAACTAACAAACCAATTATCACTAACAGGTGCGCCAAAAGAAGGAACATAATTTTTTACACGTTTGATTCCGAAATTTTTATGTTTATTTCCATAATAGTCATAAGTAGCACCACCTATTAAAAAAACATATTTGGGGTAAGGCTTTTGCCAATTTTGATGTGTTGTTTTTAGAAAATCTTTAATTACTTCCGGATTGAAAAAACCATAAGCAAATTCATCATAAACATCATCAATATCTATTAGAGCTGTTTTTACATTATAGTTGTTAGCAATAAATTGTAAATAATCGTTAACTTTACTTTTAAATTTTTTATGTGTAATAGCTAAATAATCTGCTTGATTTAAATTATTTCTTAAGTTTATAAACTTCTTTAAGTAGTAAATTTTAGGTTTTTTAATTTTTGATTCATCCACATAAATAAATTTGTCTTTATTATCAATTGTATCGGCAAAAGAAATATAATCCTCTGTTCTTACCGGATTAAATTTTTTATATTTGTTACCATATTTCCAAATTACGAAATCATCGGATGTAGTGTTTTGTAATTTAATATTTTTTACAACTGCATTTTGAAGAAAAGGAAATTGAAATTTTAAGCTATCGTTTATAGCATTTAAATATCTTGGGTATTCTACTTCGTACCAATCAAAAATACAAACATTTAACGTTGCTTGTGTTGGCATTGAATTTATACTAAGATTATTATTCCCCTCATTGAGTAGGTTTGAACTTAATTGATTCTGCAAAACTATTTTTTTATACTTATCAAAATAAATCGAATCCCCCCAATTATCTGAATTTAAACCGAGTGACACAAAATGAGCATCATTTGTTATATTAGAAGCATAATCTTGAAATTTGGCAAATAGCTTAACAGTTTTATCCGGTACAACATTTGTGACCCTAAAGCGTTTATTGTTTACTCTTACTTTAAGTCCACCTTCATGCCATGTTTTATTTTCCGTCCAAAACGGTTTTTCTCTTTCAACTTGATTTGAACTAGAAAAATCAAACCAATTGTTTTTTTCATAATGGTCAATTTGGGAATAGTAATTTAATGTATCACTAGCTGTACTTTCATTTCCGGCAAATAGCTGAACTCGTTTCCCATTTTTACCGTTCCATGTAAGCCAATAAACTGTTGTATCAGAATAACGATTTAAATATTCGTTATAAGGTTGACCAAAGTTACTTATTTCTCTATGGTGTCCTCCGTAATTTTTTGTTCCGACAAATTCAATAAAATCATTTGTATCAAAGTTTAAGTCATTCTCACCCTTAATATAAATAGGAATTTCTTTGCCACGTAAAAACAGTCTAAATGTTTTCGGATTAATTGAAGTTGTAGTAACTCCAAAAGATTCCAAATCTTGCTTCGTTATTCTATAAACACCGTCATCGGATGTTCCTATTTTTATATATTTTTTTGAATAATCAATCCAAGAACCATTATTGCTTAATTTGTATTTATTTTTAATATCCTTTATTTCAAAGCTATTGTTAGTGATAAAACCATTATTCTTTTTCTTGATAAATTTAGGGATATCATTTTGAAATTGAAGTTCTATATTAAATTTCTGAAGCAATTCTATTTCACTTTGCGAATCAACAAATATAGCAGGAGTAATTTCTATTTGCAGACAATATTTATCTCCAATCCACAGATAACCTTTGATATTAAAATGCTTGGTGGTTAAATTTTTGATAGTTTTGCTTTTTTTATAAATTACTTTGTGTTTTTTTATTGTAACTTGAGGATTAAATTCAGGAATAGCATTAATTCTTTGTTGTGTAATAGTCAAAAATTTAATCCTAGGTTTTTCTATAAAAGGTAATGAAATAAAAATATTCTGAGAGGGTAACTTTACATTTCCCGGTGAAGATTCATCTTGATAATCCTTTATAAAAAATATATTCTTGTTAGCGCCTTTTTTCAGAGAATATTTTAACGAAGAAATAAAATTTAATTTTAATTTATTTTCTTTAATGGTTTCATTTTGTAAAATTATCTGACCGTATTGCAAAACAGAATGGAATAGTAAAAGAAATAAAAGTTTCTTAATCATAATAACCTATTTATTTTTAAAATAGTAAATAATCATGCCAAATAAAGACATACAATCTAATTACAAAATTCTAAATATAGAAATTCATACATTTAGTTTAAATTATTTGAAATTATTTTTAGAGAATTTATTAAAATCGAATAATTCCACTTTTTTAATAACAACCTTTAACTTGGACTTTTTAAGAATAACCACAGTCGATAAAGAGTTTTTAACTATTTGTCAAAAAGCATTATTAAATTTACCTGATGGTTACGGTATTCTTAATATAATAAAAAAAAAATATAACGAAAAAGTTACTCGAATAACAGGCACGGATATTTACCTACTGTTAATTTCTATTGCCCAAAAACATTCAAAAAAGATTACAATTGTTGGGGCAAGTAAAAGTGTATCACAAAAAACAGAACAAATTTTAATAAATCAATATAAAATATTACCTGCTAATCTTTTATGCATTTCACCGGAATACAGATTTGAAGAAAATGAAATACTTAATAATAAAATTATTGAAGAAATAAAAGATTTCCAACCAGATATTGTTTTCGCGGCATTAGGATGTCCAAGGCAAGAAAAATGGCTTTATAACAATATGGAATCTTTAGGAAGCACAATTAATGTAGGTATTGGTGCAACTTTGGACTTTTTTACAAATACTAAAAAAAGAAGTCCGCTTTTTCTCCAAAATTTAGGATTTGAATGGTTATGGCGACTGGTTAACGAACCAAGTAGATTATTTAAACGATACATAATATATGACTTACCTTTTTTTCTAAAAATCTATTTTTCAAGAGAACTCTAAATTTTTCTTAGTACGGCTATTAGTGTCATTGAAAAATGTTTTAAAAAGCTTTTTTCAACGCTAGTGGAAAATTTTCTTAAAATGCTTCTACCAAATCTAAAATAATCGAACGGTGGCATCATATATTCGGTTCCAATTACTTCAAAACCATATTTTATAAAATCATTTCGAATATTTTTTTCAGAAAATCTTCTTGCAGTTCCTATTTTTTTATGAAGTGAATCAAACATACAAAGAAAAGGAACATATCTACCTTTGATATAAAATTTACCAAAGTGAACCATATGCGTATCTAATGGAAAATATTTATTGGGAATCGTAATGAATAACAATCCGTTTTTTCTTAGAATTCTATTTATTTCTTTTAATGTAAGCTCCAAATTTTCTACGTGTTCAAGAACTTCAATTGAAAAAATAGCATCGAACACTTCATCTATTATTGAAATATTTTCTGCGGTTGAAAGAAATATTTTGTTACTATCTTTCGGATTGTTTTTAGGAAATTCTTTTAAATATGAAAATTCACCATCAAACGCATATAAAGTTTTTGAATACTCTTTTAACCTGGGGTAATAAGCCCCGACTCCGGTTCCCAAATCAAGATTCATTCCATAAGGAATTTCTTTTATTTTTCTAAGTTTTTCTATGCGTTTTTTAATACCGCTAACCCCATATTCCGAAGGAGCTCCTATATCAATTTTCATTGGTTTACTAATTCGTTAAATAAATTGAAATATTTTTCTTTAATTATTTCTAAAGAATAATTTTTTAAATTTAAAAAATTTATTTCGCCCATTTTCTTTTTCTCTTCTTCTTTTAAAACAACAAGCTTTTGAATTGCTTTTCTAATTGCAGCTACGCTATTATCAAAATAAATAACACCTTCGGCATTCAGAATCTCTTTAAATACATTAAGATTAGAAAGAATCAAAGGTTTATTAAAATAAGATGCTTCAAAATTTACAATTCCAAATGCTTCAAATTCAGTTGGTAAAATTAAGGCTTCACAAGTAGCCAATAAATTTTGTTTTTCTTTTTCCGGTACTCTTCCGAGCAGATGAATCTTTTTATTTTTCGTTGCAATATTTTTTAATTCATCTGATATTTCATCTTCCGAAATAGTTAGTAGCAATTGATATTCCGTGTCTATTTTATCAAAAGCTTTTAGTAATAAATCTATTCTTTTATTACGTTCACCTCTTCCAAGAAATAAAAAAAACTTACCGTAATTATTTCTTGTATCCGGTATTTTTTCAATGTCGAAACTAAAATAGTGTGGAATAACTACTATTTTATTTCCAGCTTCAGGGAAATTCGATTTCCAAAACTCGGTTTCGTACTCTGTAAAACATATTATTTTATCAACCTTATCAAGTGTTCTCGGGACAATTATTTTATGATGTAAATCTTTTATTAGCTTAAATTTTTTAGTATGAAAATATAAATGCGGTGTTAGTATAATTTTTTTACCCTTGCCATAAGCAGCATTTACAGCTTGATAAGAATAAAAATAACTTAATTGATTTACACTTAATACATCATAATCATTTTTCATAACATTCGGTATAGAAGGGACGATTTCGTAAGGAGTATAACTTGGTAGATAAATAACATCGTTCAATGTTTCGGTTGTGATTTTTTTCTCGGAATGATTTGTTGTAATTACTTGATAATCAAATCCCAGAGATTCATATATTTTCAATCGATCGGCAACAAACCTTTCCATTCCGCCAATAGAAGGATAAAACGACCGTGTTAGTTCAAGGATTTTCACTTTGTATTCATTTGTCCCATCGATTAATGGCAACCAACGTTTCTTTAAATGAATTTTTGATTAATTTATTTTTGCATAATAATATATTTAAATAGTATTTTATTCGTAGTTTAACATTGCTTAATTTGAAAATTTCAATATATTTTATTGGTAAATACGTTATAAAGAAGGCTAATAAAATTCTTGGATTATAAAATAACAAGCCATAATTCATCCAATATTTACGGGCTTTTGAAGGTTCGCCGAAAAAGTATTCTCGCCATCCAAAATATTTATTTTGCTCGAGTTTATTATTTATCATAAAATAAAAAGATAAATTTTTATAATATGAAGCTTGAATGTTATAAATTATCCTATTGCCGTATTTTGAAAAACTATTCGACAAAGACTCTTTTCTAATCCGGTAAAAAACTAAATATCTGGGAACTAATTTAAAATTATTTTTATGAAGTAATCTTAACCAAAGATCATAATCCTCAAAAGCTTTTAATGATGTATTGTAGCCACCATTAGCCAAAATAAAATCTCTATTGTAAATTACCGATGAATGAGAAATTGGAGAATGAAGAACAAAATCTTTTTTAATATTTTCAATTTCACGTGTAGTCTTATATTCAAACAATATTTTACCATCTCTAAAATATGCCCCTTTTGAAAAAATAATTTTAGTTACATCTTCATCAATTAGTTTAACTTGCTCTTGTAATCTATTTGGATGAGAAATATCGTCCGCATCCATTCTTGCAATCCAATCATAGTTAGCATGATTTAACCCAAAGTTTAAAGTATCCGCTAATCCTGTATGCTTTTTGTATATATATCTAATTCTTTTATCTTTAAATTTACTAATAATCTTTTCGGTTGAATCTGTTGAACCATCATCAATAATTAATAATTCAAAATCTTTAAAAGTCTGATTTAAAATACTACTAATTGCCTCGACAATATATTTTTCAGAATTATATGTTGGTAATAAAACTGTAATCATCAAAGTTCATTATAAACAGAAATAGTTCTCTTAAGCATTTTATTTATATTAAAAATTTTATAAAATTTTTTATAACTTCTACATATTTTTTCTTTGTGACTTTCATAGTTATTTATTGCTTTTATTAAGTACAATGATAATCCTTGAACATCGTTAATTTCAAATACAAACCCATCTTTTTTATGTTTAAAATATGAATTAAGTCCTCTAAAATTAGAGGTAATAACTAAATTTTGGGCTTGTACAGCTTCAATAATTGCATATGGAAATCCTTCCATTGCCCATCTTGTTGGCATAACAAAGATATGACTACTTTTAAGCAAATTATGTACATTGTTAATAGTACCAACAAATTTTATATTAGTATTTAATTGATTATTAAGTTTTTCTAATTCTTTTCTGTAATTACCATCACCCGCAATTATAAACTCACATTTTCTTTTAAACATATTTTTACTTAGCCCAACAGCTTTAATAAATATATCTATCCCTTTCTCATAAATTAACCGCGAGACAACAATAACCTTAATAACATCTGTGCTTTTAGGATAGATATTTTCTCTTGGGAACGAAAGTCCATTGGGTATTGAATATAATATTTTAGGATTAACTTTAAATTCAGAAACAGCTATTTCAACTATATCTTTATTGACAACAATAATTTTATCGGCAATAAATTGAGGTAATTTCCCTTTGGGATACACATTATGTTTAGTTTGAATAGTTTTTAATCTAAGTATTTTTTTTACAACATTAGCAATATTCGCTACATAATAATTTTGTGAATGAATAATATCTATTTTGTTTTTTCTGCAATAGTCTAAAACCATTACTACATTTGAAATAAAGGTAAAGATATTTTTATTCTCATAAGCAAATCTTTCTGATATCTGAATATATTTTGTGATTTTCCTAAAATCTGCGACTCTATTCCCTGGAGCAGCATATAAGTGAAATTCTACTAATTTATGATCGGAATTATTTATAAGATAATACAAATATGTTGTTATTCCGCATGAATATTTTAATCTATCTGTTAATAAAAGAATTTTTTTCAATTATCATTCCTAAATAATTCACTGAAATTTTCGTTCAGAATATCTTGGATTATTTCATAATGTATTTTTATATGAGTATACAAAGATAAACCTATTACTTTTCTATTAAAAAAATAATATTTATTTACACTTATTATGCTATTAAGTATTGATAAGTTTTTGCACAAAGCATCTTTGAAGAAATTACTTCTTCTGTTAATTTCTATATAAATAAGATTACGCAATCCATACATCATTTTTCGGTATTCATTTTTAAGATTTGCATTGTTTACATTATTATTTTTAAATATTATCGCAGTTGGTATATAATAAATTTTTCCATGCTGATTCAATTTCATACAATATTCTAAGTCATCATACCATATAAAAAAATCCTTATTTGGATAGCCTACTTGACTAATTATTTTAGCTTTTATCAGCAAACCTTCAAATGTTGCAGAAAATATTTTTATTTTATTGCTACCTATATCTTTGGGTTTAATTCTTTGATATCTATTAGCGCCCTTACATTTTCTTTTGTCAAATTTAATTATTTCGCTATAATAAATTTCTTTAGTTTTTCTATTTTTTCTAATTGGTGCCAAAGCGACAATACCTTGAGAAAAATTATCCAACAAAATACTCAATGTATTTTTTAAAGCTAATAATTCATCTTCCATACACCAAATCCAATCGTATCCTTTTTCATAAGCAGTTTTTATCCCTGTATGAAAACCACCGGCACCACCAAGATTTGCCTGATGAATAACCGTTAAATCTTTCTGCTCATCCAACCATTCTTTTGTTCCGTCGGTACTATCGTTGTTTACTACAATTATTTCATCTAACTTTCTTGTCTGATTTCTTAAAGATGTTATACACCCTTTTAATAATTCTTTTCTATTATATGTAACAACTACTGCTGCAATTTTATTTTTGTATGGTTTATCCATTTTTAAATTTCAAACTTTCTCGCTAATTTCATTCATTAAATAAAAATAACACTAAATTATCTTTGAACATTAACTCAAAAACCCGGCTAAAAACAGCGGTCTTTTTATTCCGTCAAATCTATCGTCATCAGCATATATTATTGATCTCTCCATATCAATATCTTTGTACTGCTGAATAATTTTACCCTAGCAAACCGTCATTTTGTCAAATCATTTTACAAAAAGGCAGTCATTTTAGTTAATCGTTTTTCAAAAAGCCGTTTTAGTTGGTTAAAAACAAATTATACTATACAATAATTTTTAATCATTTTATATGTTAGTATTACATAGCTAAATTTTGGGCTTTTATTAATAAAAATA
>Ga0256833_1003938_pt1 | contig 10066 bp, 9 predicted proteins | sample 356284metaG_FD_190535 | JGI IMG/M metagenome (GOLD analysis project Ga0256833, IMG submission 190535) | Hydrothermal vent microbial communities from Mid Atlantic Ridge, Atlantic Ocean - 356-284 | ecosystem: Environmental > Aquatic > Marine > Hydrothermal vents | place: Atlantic Ocean: Mid...
TGTGAAAATGATAAGAATTGATGGTTCAAAACTCATATTTGAGGATGGCAGCTGGGTGCTTTTCAGACCATCTGGAACGGAGCCTGTTGTCAGGTTCTACGTTGAGGCACATTCAGAAGAGGATCTCAGGGAACTCATTGATGCAGGTGAAAGATTGATAAAATATGGTTAGAGTTTCATCAACCTCTGATAAAACTTAACCGTTTTTTCAGCTGCTCTGTGGTAGCTGAACATTTCTCTTTTCTTCTCAACATCCCTCTGAAGTTGTCGCCTGTAAGACTCATCATCGTAAAATCTTTGAAGTAACCCGGCAAGTTCCTCCTCATCTCCTGTTTCAAAAACTGCCTCAGGGTGGGCAAAATCAACCAGTCCACCGGCATTACTGACTATGAGAGGAATTCCATATCCCACAGCAAGAGAGGCAACCCCACTCTGGGACGAAAACCAGAGATATGGAAGAACCACAAGATCAGCGGCAGAAAAATAGTAAACAACTTCCTTCTCAGGTATGAGGCGAAAATCAAATCTAACCCTCTCCGTAACTCCCACCTTTTCAGCCAACTGTCTGAACTCCTCCACTTCAATCCATGGCTTTCCTGCCACCAGGAGAAAAAGGTCACCTCTGACCTTTGAGAAAGCCCTGATCAGCAGATCAAGCCCCTTATACTTTCTCACCGTACCGAAGAAAAGCACAATCATACTGCTTTCTGGTAATCTGAGAGTTTTTCTTGCCTCTTTTCTGTCAATTCTTCTTCTTACTTCTATCCCATGATGTATTATCTCCACAGGCTTCTCTATGATCTCGGGGAAAAGATTTAACAACTCTTCCCTGTTTTTCTCAGAGTGCACAATATAGGCATCTCCTTTTCCAGTTATCATTTTCCATATTACTTTATAAAGGGGATTCCCTTCATGGGGCATAACATTGTGAACTGTTATAACTATTCTTTTTTTCCTAACTCTTGCCGCAGCAATAAGGGGGAGGTACACCTGGCCTGTGGCGGGACTCCACCACTGGAGGTGAAGAATCCCGCTCTCCATTTTTAATGCAGGGAGAATCCATGTCACTGGATTACACCAGTCAATTATCCTGTAAACATCTATATTTCTGAACTCCGGGATTTGCGAAGAATAATCATACTGTTCCCCCGGGAAGAGAAAGGAGGGATACAACTTCCTGAAGGAAAACACCTCACCACTCTCCATCTTATCAAGTTCCTTCAAAAGTCCCACAGTGTATGAAGAAATTCCAACCAGAGGAGGGAGTGTGGAGATAAGGGTAAATAATTTCTCCTTTGACTTTCGCATGCTTTTCTATTATATTTACCCATAGAAAGAAGTGCAAGAATGAGAAAAATTATTCCGCTCCTTTTTCTCCTGTTTCAACCTCTTTGCTTATTCTCATACAGCGACCTGGAAAAGGTTCCTCTGTCAATCGACATCCCTTACTCCTTTCAGTTTGTCATTAACAGAGATGGCATTTCCTTTCTCTCTTACCAAGTCAAACATGGTCTTGAAAGCAAGGGACTTAAAAAAAAGATTGTTGATGCTCTTGAGGGACTCACTTTTCAGAGCTACATGCCGGTAATTGGTGGGAAACTCACCTTTACCATCCTGGGAAAGGGTGACGATTCATATGATGGAGTGAGATACAACAGGACTCTCTTTACTATCACAACAGAACCACCTGAAATTTTAAGAAAAAGTGTATCAATGGATGAACTTTACCCCATTCTGACCGTTACTGCCGATGCAGAGGGAAATCATCCCGAGATTGACCTTAAAATTGAACACAAGCTTTTCACCATCAATAAAGTAACCATTCAGGCAGATATGGAAGTTGCAGGTATTCTTCATGTCATGACCACAAACAATCAGTTGAGAATTGCAACTTCAAAATTTAAATCAAGACTTCTGTATCTCTATGTTCCATATGTACAGCTACCCCAGATTCCGGGCCTTCCCGGTAATCTGATGCACAGGGTGGAAAAGGCTTTCAACGATTACCTCTCGGAAGCTATTCTCCAGTTCTTTGAAAAAGACATAAACAGAGCACTTGCACAGGCAATAAAATCAGCACTGGATAAACTTATTTTTGACAGAGATGAAGATGGTATACCTGATCCCCTGCTTGACCTCAATAAATTTTTCTCTGAAGGCAACTCCTTTCTTGGGACCCATTTACTGAACAATTTGAACTTTAATGTTGAAATCTTCAGAGAACCACCCCAGATCCTCATCAAATCAAGTGGAAGCATTTTCAGTAACTATATCTCCTCTTCAACTCTCTTTCCCCAGGAGTGGTTTTATTACACCCACATTGAAGAAGATGGTTGCTATGGAGAGGATCCCCCAGTTTTCCCCGATAAAATACCGGGAAGCCAACAGGATTACATGGCAGGAATTGCCCTAAGCGATGACACCCTCAATCAAATACTCACATCCATCTACAACGAGGGACTTATCAACAATTTTCACATAGATACCTCAACTCTCACAAATATTGATCCCCAGTACAGAGAGTACCTGACAACAAAGGTTTTCAAGTTGCTCAACATGGAAGCATTCTACAGAGCCTTTCCCGATAAATTTCTGGCAGTTGATCTGCAGTTACGAAAATCACCTTACATCTTTTTTTCAGACAAAAAGTCAATTAAGATAGTTATGCCATCAGTAAAGATAGATATTTACGCATCTGACAGGGGCAGCTACTTCAGACTCTTTTCAGTAATGGGTGATATTGATTCAACAATCAACATAAAACAGATTTCACTGGAAGAAAAACCCTTCCTGATTTTCACAATTTCACCTCAAATCAACCTGAAAGTTACTTACAATGAAATCGCACCAGAACTTAACAGAGACATCGAAAACACTTTTCTTCCACTTGTCTCAGGTGCAATTTCGCAGGCACTGCCCGGCCTGGTGGATGGATTTTCACTTCCCCTTACAACCTGCATAGAGGGGCTGGAGGTAAAGGATCTTACCATGGAGAACACGGGGAAAAACGAGGATAACCTGTACAACTACATGATGCTCTTTTTCAATCTTGAAGGCACCATGGACCTTGATAAATTTTTAACAGAATGTCTGAACATTTCTCTCTTTGCTCCACCTGTCACATCCTTTACCCCCGCTGTCCTGCCGGAATCAAAAATTTTCAGAATAAATGGGGGATTCTGGTTGGAAAGCAGAGACGGGAAGTGGTGGAAAGAACTCCCACCAGGCACATATATTGTAACAATTCCCCTTCATGGGAAACTTGTGAGTTTCAAATACACAAAATCGGGTACTTCCACCAATAAAGAAAAAGCAATGGGGCAGAAATATTCAGATGACTCTGAGGGATGCAGTGAAGGTGGTGACACACCATTTATCCTTCTTCTTGCAGTTTTTATTATCTGGAGATTAGCCACAAAATATTTAAGGTTGACAAAAAAGAGTGTTACCAATAACATTTTATAAGAAAAAAATAAACGGGAGTTTACATGGCAAGCAAGAGACTTGAGGAATTCTGGGAAGCAACGCTGACCCCGGAGGAGAGGGAAAGACTTGATCAAATCAAAATAAATGACCTGGGATTTGGATACGACATATTTGGACTTAATAAAGACTGGATGAAAACTGCCTATGCCATAGTGAAACTTTTTTACGAAAAATATTTCAGAGTGGAAAGTAAGGGAATTGAAAATATACCTACCGAGGGAAGAGTTATCCTTGCTGCCAATCACAGCGGTGGAATCCCCATTGATGGTGCCATGATCATAATGGATGTTGCCACGAAATTGAATCCACCAAGGCTTGTAAGGGCTATTGTTGACAACTTTGCAGCAGCCATGCCTTTTGTAGGGCTTTTCTTTTACAGAGTTGGACAGGTAATAGGACACAGGAAAAATTTTGAAGTTCTTCTGCAGAATGATGAAGCGATCCTGGTTTTCCCCGGAGGTACGAAGGATATTGGCCGATTATTCAAGGACAGATACAAACCTGCAAAGTTCAATGTGGGTTTCATAGAACTTTCTCTTCTATACAAGGCACCTATAATTCCCGTGGCAGTTGTTGGGGCAGAGGAACAGCTTCCAGTTATCTACAAATGGGTAAAACTGGGGCAGATATTTGGTTCACCCTACTTTCCCGTAACTCCTCAATTTTTCCTTGGTGGACCACTCACAAACTTTCTGCCCTTCCCGAGCAAATACCACATATACTACGGTGAACCACTTGAATATTACAAATATTTTTCTGAAGATACGGTGGAAAATCCGGAAATGGTTCAAACCCTCGCAGATGATGTAAGGAGTAAAGTTGTGGAACTGATCCAGAGGGGTCTTAAGGAAAGAAAGGGGGTTTTTTACTGATGTCCTCCACAAAGACTCACAATGTTCTCATAACAGGTGTTACAAGTACCCTTGGCAGACAGCTGGCAAGATTGCTTTACTATGACAAAAGAATTGGCTTCATACTCGGAGTTGCCATAGATGACAGGCCCTTCTACTTCGACGATTTTTCATCCAGCAGATTTCATTACATGAGGGTGGACCTCACCAAGCCAAGGCAGGTAAATAACTTATTTTACAGTGACATTTTCAAGGATATGAATATTGACACCGTGATTCACATGGCATTTCTGAATAAACCCTCCGATGTGGGACCGAAGAGCCACGAGCTCAATGTTGTTGGAACCAAAATGCTCATTGATAAGTGTTTAGAAACAGGTCAGGTTACCAAATTTATATTCAAAAGCAGTCACTTAGTTTATAAAATCAGGCCCCACAATCCGGTGATGCAGGATGAAGAAGCGGATCTGAATTTTGATAAAGATGCACCCCAGTGGATAAGGGACAGGGTGGACGCCGACATGATATGCAGGGCAAAAATGGACAATCCCCATATGAATGTGGTGGTCCTGAGATTCTCAAATATCGTGGGAAGAAACATCCATTCCCTCATGAATGCTTATTTATCCTCCAAGGTGGCTTTCACAGTGATGGGTTTTGATCCAATGGTGAATCTCATCCATCCAAGGGACGCGATTTATGCCATCCAGCTCGCTATTCATAAAAATGTAAAGGGTGTTTTCAACATCGTGGGAAGGGACACCGCTCCTCTCCACGTTTTCCTTGATCTGAATAAGACGAAAAGAAGGGCTCTTCCTGAACCCCTCCACAAAGTAGTAAATTCATGGCAGAAGAAAATTGGCGCAACAGATTTTGACTTTGAATCGGGAAGAGACCTGCTAAAATATGCTGTTTTACTTGATCCAACAAAGGCGGAAAAAGTTCTGGGATACAGACCCAGACATCACGTTGAGTTTGGCTGAGCTACTTTTTATCAGATTTATCCGAATCAGATTTCTTTTCACTTCCTGACTCTTTATTTCTCTCTTTCCCGTAGGAGGTGTAATCTGTTTTATACCATCCAGATCCTTTCAAAATAAACGATGTATTTGAAATCAATCTCTGCACCGGTCCGCCACACTTTGGACACACTTTCACTGGTTCCTCTGAAACCTTCTGCATCACTTCAAACTCATACCCACAGTTGAGACAGCGATATTCATATATTGGCATTTCACTCCTCCTGTTGATAATTAATTTAATCATACAATCATTTCTTGCAACACTGAGGGAGTTGAATATCATTAACACAAAGGAAACGGAGGACCTGAAATGAAAACTCTTGGTGAAAGCTGTGAAAGACTGGCAGAAATAATGAAAAGACTGAGAGAACCAGGGGGATGTCCCTGGGACAGGAAACAGACCCTTGATACTCTCAAAAAATATCTTATAGAGGAGTGCTACGAAGTCCTGGAAAAAATAAATGAAAAAGATTATGAGGGATTGAAGGAAGAACTGGGAGACCTTTTACTCCAGATAGTATTTCAGTCAAGAATAGCTGAAGAAGAGGGTTACTTCACCCTCAAGGATGTAATAGATGGTATAAGCGATAAACTCATCTTCAGACATCCACATGTATTTGGGGATGTAAAGGTCAGAGATGCTGAGGAGGTCGTTGAAAACTGGGAAAAATTGAAGAAGATAGAAAAGGAGAAAAAGGGTGGCGAGGTGGAGGAACACCCCCTCGGGAAATTCCCATACCACATTCCTTCACTTCTTGCAGCCTACGAAATAGGAAAAAGAGCCTCAAAATTGGGTTTTGACTGGGAAAAAGCAGAAGATGTGATTGAAAAAATTGAAGAAGAACTTGAAGAACTAAAAAAGGCCATGAAAGAAGGCGAAGGAAATATAAAAGAAGAAATTGGCGACCTACTGTTCAGTATTGTCAATCTTTCACGGAAACTGAAAATATCCCCTGAAGAAGCTTTAAACGATACCAACCTCAAGTTCTGGAAAAGATTTGAATACCTTTCCAGAAGACTTGCAGAGGAGGGAAAATCTTTTAAAGACACAACCCTTGAAGAAATGGATAAACTGTGGGAGGAGGGGAAGAAAAGGAAAGGTTAAATCCCTTTTACTCAAAATTAAATCTTACTTTACTTCCTTTTTTATCCATATGTTCCTCCATTTTATAGTTTACCCCATTTGATGTACTTATGTTGATTTTTTTTATCTCCTATATTCTTTCCTCTATTTCCCTGAAACTCAATCCTTCTTTCATCTTCTTCAATCTTTCTTTTACTTCTTCTGGTATACTCTCATCTTCCATTAGCCTCATATATGGTGTTTTGGCTTCATGTTTTCTTATGTACCTCTTTCCCAGTCTTAATTTTTCCACAACTTTCATCGCCGGAATAAAAAAATTATATTTCAAATCCAGCCAGTAGTACAGTTCACCCATTAAATTTCTTGTCTTTTTACCAGTATATCTGCCATAGCCTACATTCTTCCTGACTACATATAAATTCCTGTTCTCCACATGGGGATTATCGTTGCTCCTGTGGGTCCTGCTACGAGTAAATTGTTTCTCCAACTCCCTGCAACAATTGTAAAAATGATCATTTATTAATACCTTAATATGACCGAACTGCCAAAATAAAGCTTCTGCTACAGGAAATAGAGTATTTCACCCAGATGCCTCGGATAAACAGGCTTCCTCCCTCTTTGATTAACTGCTTGTTTTGTGATATCAACTTTTATCTTTGTATTACCCTTCTTCGCAACAATCTTGTTATGAATGGATAAAAGATAGATCAAATACTTCCTGTGATAATCTGTACGGTCCTCCAGTACATCTAGAATCTCTTTTTGGGTCTTTTTCGGTGCATGTTTGTAGAACTTTTGCACCTTTGCAATCAGGTCCCCTTTGTCCTTGCTTGTTTCAACATCATAAAGTAAGATAAAAGTCATGTAATTATCCTTGTTGAGTTTTGATGTGGTCGCACTCTTGTGGGTGCGGCCACGAATTTTATTATCCAATTTTTTCTGAGTAAACACCACCTCTTTCGGTAAGATTATGTTTGAGTCAAAGAGCATCCTTGACAAAGTGAAATTTTGGGACAATAATTAGAATGAAAAAAATAAGTAAAAGGAGGGGTGAAATGAAAAGCAAGAGATTTCAAAGACTTGTCTCCTCACTCACTCACTCACTCACTCACTAATAATTTTTCAATTGTTTCTTGTGGGACCGGCTTTATTATTCCTCACGACAAATTCTTATGCCAGAAGGAGCAATAGATATTACGATCCTGGGATTTATTCAACATTTCATTATTGGTGGTAATTTTAATAACATGGGTAACATAGAATTAAAGGGTATTTCCGGAAATATTCTTGTTTCTAATGTTCTTCATAATAAAGGAAATTTAAGAAGTAAAAATGGGGTTGTATATGCTCGAAAGATAATAAATCAGGGTAACATAGAGGTTGAGGATGCAGTAGAAACGAAAGAATTTGTGGTGCCTCCAGAAATAGATTTTTCTACACTCTTTTCACGGGCAATAAGTACTGCAACATGGGTTTTTTATAGTGATGGTACTATCTCAAGTCCTGATGGAGAAGTAGAGGATACAATTAATATAGATGGATTAACATTTTCTTATGTAGCAAAACATCACAAAGGATATTGGAAAGTTACAGGTAGGGGAAGTGTAATTGGTAATCTTTACATTGAGGGCACTCTAAAAGTTGAAAGTGATGACATTGCAATAACAGGTACTCTTGTTGTGACCGAAGATTTATTAATTGAGAAAGGTAACATAGTGAGGATTGACGGAATTGTTTTCCCTTCAGTTGTAGTAGGAGGTAAGCTTTCGTTAAAGAAGAAGTCTTATTTTTCTGGATCTATAAGAGCCGGGAGCTTGCTTATCTGTAAGGGTGCAAATGCGGATTTACTTGGAAGTGTAGAAGTTGCTGGTAATGTTAATAACCATGGTAAAATAACTATTACAGGTGGATCCCAGGAAGCAGAATTCATTGTTGCTCAATTATCTGAAAGGGGAACACTACCTCCCAATTCAAAACTGATTGGCTTGACGTACAGTGAAGGTGTTTCTGGTACACCATCTCTTATGTACGCTATTACAACTACTGGAAACATAAATATTACCAGAATTCTTAGTAATCCTTCAAGCATAACCACTGTTTCTCGTGCAAGTATTTCAATGACAGTTATTGGGCTCGATCCCATGTTAAGCGGGGTGCTTGAGATTCGAGATCACACTTTGCCACCTGAAGTTAAAGCATATTTTATTTCTCAGATGTTAAAAAGGGATGGATGGCTTAAACCTGTTTTAAAACGAATGGTGAGAATACCCGGCTTATTGTCGCCTGTGGGAGAGTTTTATGACATTGGAGTAACACCTGAAGTTAAAATCGGATATTATGGACTGGATACGATTATACCACGAAAGATAAAAGAATCCAGAATTTATGAAATGGTTCAGAAATACAAAGAAAAGCTGTATTCCCTACCGGATTCATATGTGGTGAAGAGGGAATTGATAATGGCTTTTGAATGGAAGGAATTGACAGGCGAATTACCTGCATATGCATATGATTTATTAAATGAAGTCTCATTTTCACCTTCTTTCAGAAGTAAGAGCAGCTTTGGACCAATGGGGATTAAAATTCCTTCCTGCAGGACATATAAAATAACCAGAAAAATAATTCCTAAGACAAATTGGGATTTAACAAAGAGTGAGTATTACAAGTCAGCAGCTGATGTGGTTTATAGTGCATATGATCAATATTGGAACGATCATTATGGAGATAATTATTGGGTAGGTTGTGGACCCGTTGCAGCAGCTCTGGTTTTTCGTTACTGGGGTTTTGTTAACAGCAATTATGGTAGATGCTTACATGGTGATGACTATGAGTTGTTGGAGAAAATTCATGAAAAAGCGAATACAAGTGCTGATGGAGAAACTACCGTTTTTGATTTGGCTGAAGGAATCGAAAAGACTGCAAAGTATTATGGGATGAAATTTATTGCTGAAGTTGCTGTGGGAAGTGCTTCTTTTTTTGAGGATGAGGTTGATAGACATAGAATGGCTATTATGTTGGTACAGGATGATCCAGAATGGGGAAATCATTTTGTGGCTGTTTATGGTTATGAGGTGGAGCACCGGTGGGAAACGTGCTGCCACACGGATTCAATTTGTCCAGATCATCATTATGTAAGAGTAATTTAATTTTAGGATGGCCAACAGGTAATAACAATGACATAGAAATAGCTATGCGTTCGGTGGGATCTTGGTTTAGTAGTATTATAAATGAAACAAGCGGAATACAGGTTATTCCCTGGAAACCCTGTTCCTCAGGTGGGGGTGGAGGAGGTGGAGGTGGGGGAGGGTGTAGCATGGGAAATTTGAATCTGATGAGTGGAATATTCATTATTGTAGTGTTTGCCTTTATTATATTTAAACAGAGGTATAAAAAATGTTCGACAGGAAAAGATTGTTGAAAAAAAAGATTTTTTCTGTGCCAGTGTTAATTTTTGTTATAAATTTGCTTTCATGCCATCCTGATTTTTGTGGCGGGCCATGCCATCCAGAATGGGTGGTTGATGGTGTAAAGGATATAGTTGTTTCTCCTCTTGAGAATGGATTATCACTTATAACGCTTTATGTTGAAAATGAGGGAATGGAAACTTATTATTCAACGGGGAA
>Ga0256833_1003939_pt1 | contig 10065 bp, 7 predicted proteins | sample 356284metaG_FD_190535 | JGI IMG/M metagenome (GOLD analysis project Ga0256833, IMG submission 190535) | Hydrothermal vent microbial communities from Mid Atlantic Ridge, Atlantic Ocean - 356-284 | ecosystem: Environmental > Aquatic > Marine > Hydrothermal vents | place: Atlantic Ocean: Mid...
CACTGATTCCGGCATATTCGGCTCTTCAAAAACCGGTGATGTCGTTTCCACCGGTTTCTGTACTGCCGGTGCGGTCCGAAGATTCGAGGCAGGCTCATCCGCCATAAAAAAGCGACAGGATGACAGCAGACAGATGAACACTGCCGACATGATAATCAACAGGCAGATGTTGTTAATCTTTTTCACCTGGTTTCTCACCTATTGCTTTCTGGCCAGGATATAGCCGGCAATGGCCACCAGCAAATCATGGCTTTCCTGTTCTTCGCCGGAGGAAAAAACATCCAGGGCGGCAACCGCCTCGCCGACAAGTTCTCTCGCCCGACTGCGGGCAAGACGAAAACCTCCTGATTTTTCCAACAGAACCGACAGCCGGCCACAGGTATCCACAGCGGTTCGATCACCGGCCAGCAGGGTGGTCAACTCCTCATGTTCTGCTGCTTCTGCCTGGCCAAGGGCGGCAATAAGCGGCAGAGTTATCTTGCCCTCAAGAAAATCATTGCCTACTTTTTTGCCGGTTTCCCGCTGATTACCGAGATAATCCAGCAGATCATCAACCACCTGGAAGGCCATGCCCACTTTCTTTCCATACCTGCCGAGCGCCTGCTGCTGCTCCTTCGTTCCACCGGCCAGCATGGCCCCAAGCATACAGGTGGCGGCAATCAAGCTGGCGGTTTTTCGCTCAATAATCGAAAAATATTTTTCTTCGGTGAGGGCAATGTCCCCGGCATGCCGGATCTGCAGATATTCACCGTCAACCATGGCGCCGGTCGCCCGGCAGAAAACGGAAAGGCCGTCCGGACCGGTCAACTGTCCGATTAAATGCATGGAACGGGCATGCAGCCAGTCTCCAGCTAAAATAGCCACCGCCATACCGTATTTGTTGCGCACCGAACGACGACCGCGACGGGTGCGGGCATGATCAATTACATCATCGTGAATCAAGGTGGCCACATGCAGATATTCAAGCGCTGCCGCCAGCAGATATACCTGCCCATCCCGGCGACCGCAGATGGTCGACGACAAAACCGTAAGCAGAGGTCGTATCCGTTTACCGCCACCAAAAATGGCATATTCAAGCACTTCGGCAAGCAGGGGGTCGCAACCCTGCAAAGCGCTGGTTATATCACTGCGCATTGCATCTTCAACAAGCCCCGCAACCTGGACGGCCACCTCACCAAGCCGGGTCTGACTCTCTTTGCTGACTGTCATCACATTCCTGGGTAAAAAAAGTTGTTACTGCCTGAAAATCCCGGACAAGAGGACTCGGAGGCAAACTGCTGCGAAAACGCCTGCCATATCCCTTACTGAACAGCCGGACATCGAGAATGGCTATCACGCCACGATCCTCGGATTTTCTCATAAGACGCCCAACGCCCTGACGAAGTGTTAAAATGGCGCGGGGCACCTGAAAATCAAAAAAGGGATTTCCGCCGGTAGCGGCAATTCTATTCATGCGAGCCATAATAACAGGGTCGCTGGGGACTTCAAATGGTAATTTATCAATTATCAGCAAACTCAAACTCTCACCTGGAATATCGACACCTTCCCAGAAGCTGGCGACCGCAAACAGCACGGAATCTATTTCCGTGGAAAATCGGCGCAGCATTTCGTGCCGGGGAGCATCGCCCTGTCTGAAAACAGGCACATTGACTGTCTCTGCCAAGGCATTAAATGCCAGGTTCATGGCCTTAAACGAGGTAAACAATACCAATGCCCTGCCGCCCGCAGCCTCAAGCAACTGCTGAATCCGTCCGTGCAGCTTGTGTTGATAGTCCTTGGCCGCCGGTTCGGGAAACGCATCTTCGGGGATATACAACAGGGTTCGCTTCGCATACGGAAAGGGTGAAGGAAAAGACAGCGTCGGCGTGTCTTCGGCAAGGCCAAGCCGCCCAAAAAAATATTTGAAATCACCGGCTGTCGTCAGGGTCGCGGAGGTGAAGACACAGGCTGCCACCATTGAGAACAAACTGTCCTGCAACTCCGTTGCCACATCCACCGGGGTAGCGGACAGCAGGAAATTCTTTTCCCGGCGCTCGAACCAGTGAACGTAGCCGACTTCTTCCTCCGGCAGATCATCAAAGGTTTCCACACAGATGGCGGCAAGCTCGGCCTGTAACTGCCGGCAACGGACCCCGTACTGCGCCCACGGCTCTGCGCTGCTCCCGAAATCGTCCAGAGTTTCGGCCAATGCGTCAAAGGCAGATAACAGCAGATCACGTTTTTCCATAAGGGATGTGGACGTACGCAACAACTCGGCCAGTGGGAATCTTCCCCGCGCCGCAGGAAATACAGCGGTAAACTGCTCCATACGGCCGGACAGGCCATTGATTTTTCGCAACAGTTGCCGCCGCTGCCCAGGTTGCAAACCATCTGTGGAACTGCGTTCAAGATCAGCCGCCAGGTCTTTTACCTGATAACGGGAAAACGAACGACCGAAAAAGCGGGTAGCCACCCCTTCCACATGATGGGCCTCATCAAAAATTACGACCTCATAACGGGGCAGCACCTCGCCATGGCCGCCGCGACGCACGGCCAGGTCGGAGAACAACAGATGATGATTGACCACCAGCAGCTTACAGGCGGCAGCTTCACGCCGCAGGCGATTTAAAAAACAATGATGCCCGTCCGGACAATCACCGCCTAAGCAGAAATGGGTCTGACAGCAGATCTTCTGCCAGAGAGGAGAACCGGAAGAAAGCCAGTCAAGCTCGGCCCGGTCACCGAACCGGGTCTCCTTTAACCAGCTGGTGATTTTTTCTGCGACCGAACCGGCAAACAGTTCACCCTGGGCACCTGAACACTGCTGATGCCAGCGATACAGGCAGAGATAATTCTGGCGTCCCTTGACACAGAGCGCCTTGAAGGAAGGATCAACATATTTGCGAATAAACGGAATTTCCCGCTCAAGGATCTGGTCTTGAAGATTACGGGTATTGGTCGAAACCACGACCCGCTTTCCACTGAGTGCGGCGGGAACGAGGTAGGCCAGCGTTTTACCGAGACCGGTTTCGGCCTCTATGGCCAGCGAGACCGCCTGCCCGGAGGATCGGTCGGGATCAATATCCGCCGTCAGCAGTTCTGCAATGGCCGTTGCCATCTCCTGCTGGCCGGCACGTGCTTCATATCCGGTTAAATGGTGTGCAAGCACTCCGTCCGGGCCAAAGATGTCCCGCATTGATGTCAACCGCTCCATCCGTCCATACTCGCAACCCGGGGGCAATGCAGCTCAATAACAAAAATATTGCGGCCATCTTTCTCCATGTTAACCGTCCTCTCCTGCCTGCCGCAAGATATCACGGGCAACCTCAACGACCTGGTCATCCGGATCGGCAAGCATGTTTTTCACATGGGCCAGGGCCTCTCTGGTGCTGATGATCCCGAGCACGGTGACCGCCTCGCCTCTGACCCAGCTCTGCTCATGCTGCAGATGATGGACGAGTGAAGGTATTGCCAGGCAGACATCATCGGGCCGCTCTTCGACAAGATATTCAAAAAGGACACAAACTCCAAGACGAACGGCAAAGCGTTCATCGGTCAACAGAATGCCGGTCCAGTCATAGTACCGGGGTTCCTGCTTATACATGGCAACGATATTTTCCACATGGCCCATGTTCAGAAAATCGGCAATGACCTGGAGAAGCTCCTCGTCACCGAGGCTCTTTTGTTTCTGCTGCCCTCTTTTTCCCGGCATGGATACACATCTTGTTATATATTTCTTTTACGGTAAAAAACTTCTGCCAGTCTACTTACCATGCCTCCGGCCTGCAGGCAATCCGAGATTGCCGCTGCCTGCGCTTGACAGTCGGTTTTTTCAGGAGTAGAAATGAGACTGTAGATGAAAAAGAGTGTATTCTATTTCCCCTCTCTCAAACAATATGGTCGATCCCCAACATATTCCGGCGGCAGCGCATACACCCACCCCCAGCCGGTTGCAGGACGATGAAAAAATACTCATTGTCGACGACTATCCTGATTTTGTTGTTCTCCTGCAGGACTTTCTGAGCGACCATGGCTTTTCTTCGCTAAGCGCCGGATCGGCAGCCGAAGTACGCAAAATCATGGCCGGGGAGAATATCGCCCTGATTCTGCTTGATATCGGCCTGCCCGATATAAGCGGCCTTGAGCTGCTGCCTGTTCTGAAAGATGAACACCCCGACCTGGCCATCATCATGCTGACCGCCGTCACCGATCTCCAGACCGCTCTGGACTGTATACGACGCGGTGCCGACGACTATATTGCCAAACCGATTAAATTCTCGGAACTCCTGACCTCCCTGCAGAAAATTCTGGAGAAAAGACGCCTTACCATAAATAATCGTCTTTACCAGAAACAAATCGAACAGGCCCGATTCAGAAGTCGGCTTCTGCATGAACTGACCATGCAGATGAATACCGCCTATCTCAGCATGACTGATCTTGATGAAATCCTGCAGGCCATTTTAGTGGGTATTACCGCCGGCCAGGGTCTGCGATTTGATCGTGCCTTCCTTGCCCTCTTTGATGAACAGGAAAATGCCCTTATCGGTAAGATGGCCATTGGCCCGCGCTCCGGAATAAACAATGAAAAAAACCAGGATTTCAATGACCTGATGGCAGATATTCAACAGTATGGCTTTATGGATAATGCCGAGGTTAACCGTATCGTCGACGCACTCCATGTCAGGGCCGATCAGGATGAGCATATCCTCATCCGTGCGGCAAGAAAACGTCACTCCATCAATATAATTAACGGCAAATGTCCCTGGCCGGTTCCGCCCGGCCTGATAGGACTGCTCCAGGAGGAATCCTTTGTCATCGTTCCGCTCTACTCTCCCCGGAGATCACTGGGCGTGATCATAGCCGACCACTTTATCAGCCGGGAACCCATAACGGATTCTTTGATCCACGACCTGGAAAGCTTTGCCTCCCAGGCAAGCCTGGCCATTGAACACTGCCACCTCTATATGGCCATGGAGAAAAGGATTCAGGAACTGAAAGACGTTACCCGCGAGCTTGAACAAAACAGAGACCTGCTGATTGAAGCCGAACGCTATTCGGCCGTCGGTCACATGGCAGCGCAGCTTGCCCATAAAATCAGAAATCCCGTTACCGCCATCGGCGGCACCGCCAGGTTGCTGGCCGGTAAAACGCAAAAGCCGGAATGGTTGAAATTCCTCAACATAATGACCAATGAGGTCATGAAAATTGAGAGAACCCTGGAAGACCTGTTCAACTTCGTGGAAACCGTGCAGCCGGAGAAAAAGCCTGTGGCGTTAAACGAGTTGCTGAGCAAATCACTCATGCTGTACTATCCAGCCATGAAGAAGCAGAAAATTGTCCAGCACCTGCACCTGCCCGAATCCAGCCCATGCCTGCTGCTCGACCGCAAGCTTATGCATCAGGCCTTTGTCCACCTCGTCCGCAACAGCATTGAAGCCATGCCCGAAGGCGGGGAACTGATCCTGCGCATTGAGCAGACATCCGCAGATATGATAGAGATTATTTTTGAGGATACCGGCCCCGGAATTGCCGATGCCCATATCGATCTGGCCACCGATCCGTTTTTCACCACCAAAACCTTCGGCACAGGCCTGGGCCTCACCCTGGTCGAACGAATAATACGGGAACATCAGGGATCATTCACCCTTGAGCGCAGGCAATCAGGCGGCAGCAGATCCATCATCCGGCTGCCGAATAATCAGGCAGGCAAACAACAGTAATCACCCTGCAATTCAGCACAAATTTCCTTCTCAATCAGTCTCAACCCGACAAGGGCTTCCCCGCAGCCAGGAACTCAAGGCCGCCATGGCGGCAATGAAGCTGCCGGCAACAAAGGTCTGCCGCAATGCCTGCATAAATTGGCCGGTCTGCGCCGGAGAGAAATCCTTAATATCCATTCCCCCGGTAAGTTCTCTGTACATGCGCGCGAAAATATACCCGGCAAGGGCCGTTCCCAGCAACATGCCCATATTACGACTCGTTGCCAGCAGACTTGAGGTCACCCCACTGTCATCATGGGCGACACCGGCAAGGGCCGCTGCTGAATTGGGGGCAAGAAACATGGCCTGGCCAAAACCAAGCAGGGCAAGGGTGAAGACTATAAAAACGGGTGAAGAACCGACCGTGATTCCGGTCAGCAGCAGCAGGCTGACAAAACAACCGCCCAGACCGATACTGGCAACGATTCTGGCCCCTATTTTATCATGCAGACGCCCGGCGAGCGGGGCGACAAAAAAAACACAAAGCGGCATAGCCATCATGAAAAAACCTACACGATCCTGGGGATACCCCCGTACCGAGCTGAGATAAAACGGCATTAACAACAGGACAAAAAACAGAACCACAAAAGAAAGCATGGCGCTCAACATGGCCATGGCGTAAAAACGATTCCGAAAAAGGTGAACCGGCAACAACGACCTTTCCTTTTTTGATTCATAGATAATAAAGAAAAGCCAGAGGATGGGAACGGCAAAGAAAAAATACGACAACCAGTCCCCTCTCGCCGGAGAACGACAACTGCCGCCGGTATGAGTGAGCAACAGGACCGACAGGGCAACCGCCGACGCATACAAAATACCTCCGGTCACATCAAACCGGCCTCCCGCGTTCGGCCGAGCGGGCAAAACCGATCCGTCGACGGAGGACAAAATCCTGCGAAACCGTAGATACACCAGCAGACCGATGGGAACAGTCACCAGGAAGATAAACCGCCAGTGGGACCAGCGCAGTAACAAGCCACCGACAGCAGGGCCGCTCATCAACCCCAGGGAGGTAGCGACACCAACCATGCCCAAACCCTGGCCCAGCTGTGCCTTGGGATAGGTGGAGTTAATAAGGGCCGGACCCATGGCCATCATCATGGAGGCACCAATGGCCTGGCAAAAGCGTGAACCGATGAGGAACTCTATGGAACCTGCCAGTGAACAGGACAGGGAACCGGCAACAAACAACAAAATCCCCCAGCCGTACAACCGCCCCTGTCCTGTTTTGGTTGATAAATTCCCCCAGAACAGAAGGGTTACGGTAATCGTCAGCAGGTAAATAAGGACCACCCACTCGGTAACTGCCAGTGAACTGGAAAAAATCTTCATTAATGTCGGCAGGGCCACATTAACCATGGAGCTGTCCATGGTCGACATGAACACGCCAGTGGAGACCAGAAGGAGAATGCGATGATGCTTCTGCATGAATCAGGAGAAGATTACATAAAAAATTACATAAAAAATTACATGAAAATCACGGGAGAAAATCTGTTTAAAAAATGCTCAACAGAAATCGAGGGGAAAAGAATCGACAATCAGTAAGAAAAGCTGATGGATACACCACCATAGAGGACATCCTTACCTGTCGTCTCCTGATCGGCGGGTGCCTGGAATCCGGGAAAATTCCGATTTTGACCCGGCAGACTGCGGGACCACTGCAGTTCGGGAGTAATGGTAATATACTTTTTATAAGAAACGGGCATATTCAGAAGAAAGGAAAAAATCCGGTCATTGTTAAGGCTGTATGGATCATCCATCAACATGGTCTTGCCCGATAAGCCAAGGACAATATCATCATGGGGCTGATACGAGGTGGAGAGATCAAGGGCAAGATACCATGATTTGCTATTGTCATAGGCTTTAAATCCCATGGGATCGTCAAGATCAAGATATACTGCGCCGAAATTTCCCTCGACAGCGCCGGAAGTATAGATGTATCCGGCAGAAAAACCAAGTAAGCCCGAAGAACCTTCATAGGAAAAAGTAATGCTGCGGCCATTCAACCGGGCCTTGTCCGCTGCCAGCCCCTTATACAGATCGGTGGAGCTTTCAACCCGTACGGCCATAGGGGCTCTGCCGGTATCAACACCATACAGACCGGCGGCCAGCAGCTTGTTGACGGCACTGTCCCATAACGGTAATTCACCCTCTGCTCTCAGCGGACTGCTGAAAGCTGATATTCCTGCAATTATCAGGAAAAAAAATAAAAGGGGATGATCTTTCATGACACCGTTGACCGTTATGGAATTTGTTTATTGTACCTATACTATAATGCACCCACCGGAAAATTCCAATACAATTATTTGAACCCTTTCGCCGCCATGGTGCAAAAAATTGTTCGCCATGAAGCCAACCACCTGTTCTCAAAAGGCAAAAACACACATCCGCTATCAGAAAAAGGGGGAGATAAAGAGCAAAATTATCCCGCCGCGTCAATCCGACATGGTGATCTTCTTTGGCAATAACAGATTGAGTACCACCCCGACAATGGCCGCCAACCCTATCCCCCGAACCATAAAATCAGCATAGCCCAGGGCCATGTCGCCAATACCGAAGACTAAAACCAGGGAAACAATGATCATATTCCTGGGCTGTGCAAGGTCGGTGCCTTCACGCACAAGCGTGTTCATACCAATGGTGGCGATGGTACCAAAGAGCAGGGTCATTATTCCCCCCATCACCGGCGTGGGAATGGTTGAAAGTAAAGCGCCCAGTGTGCCGGAAAAGGAGAGAATAATGGCCGTCAGGGCCGCCCAGGTCATGATGGCGGGGTTAAAGGCCCGGGTCAGGGTGACGGCTCCGGTCACTTCGGAGTAGGTGGTATTGGGCGGTCCACCGACCATGGCGGCAAAAGAGGTGGCAAGGCCGTCGCCGAGCAGGGTCCGATGCAGACCGGGCTTAACCAGAAAATCCTCGCCAACCACATGGCTGATCGCCAGCATATCGCCGACATGTTCAATGGCAGGCGCGATGGCAACCGGCACGATGAAAAAAACGGCCTGCCAGTTAAGCTGGGGAAAGACAAACTCAGGGATGGAAAAAAAAGGCGCTTTCAGAACCGGAGCAAAATCAATCCGGCCCAACAACAGGGAGACCAGATATCCGGCGCCAATACCGACAAGAATCGCCAGCAGCCGAACCATGCCCTTGCCAAGTAATACGGCAAGAACCGTGACCAGCAAAGAAATCAGGGCGATGGTCAAAGCCGGTGCCTGGGGCATCAGCACGGCGGTGCCGTCTCCGGTTTTGCCCATGGCAAGATGGACAGCCACCGGCGCCAGGTTAAGACCGATGACCATAATGACAGGGCCGACGACCACCGGCGGCAATATCTTTTTAATGATCGACAGCCCCCTGGCAATAATCAGCCCGGAAAGCACCAGATAAACCAGACCGGCGGCCAGCAGTCCGGAGAGGGTTGCCGGGATGCCCCAGGTCTGGACGCCATAAATAATGGGAGCGATAAAGGCAAAGGATGAGGCCAGAAATATAGGCACCTTTCTCTTGGTAACCGCCTGAAAGATCAACGTGCCGACTCCGGCGGTAAACAGGGCGACACTGGGATTAAGTCCTGTTAAAATGGGCACCAGCACCAGGGCGCCGAAGGCCACACACAGCATCTGCATGCCGATAACCGCCTGTCGAAAAATACTCATTGTCTCCATGTCACCTTTCATGCTCTCTCCTTAATCTCTCTTCTCATCGGGCAACCAGCCGGAAATATGGTGAACTTAAAAAAACTAAAGCCGGATAAACCGGAAAATTCGAAACAATATCAAATAACCATAAACTAAATGATCAAAATGGATTCAATGCTTTATACTGTAAACTGTCCTTGTTTGTGTCATTGAAACATTCCGGAGTTGAATCTGTTTCGGATTTCGATATTCGGGTTTCGATATTCGGATTTCGATATTCGGATTTCGATATTCGGGTTTCGATATTCGGATTTCGATATTACTCTCGTCACACCGCTCTGCGGTGTGACGAGAGCTGTGGCGCTCTGCGCCTGTTGTACGCATGGACTAAACAATGCTGATTACCAATAAAGAAAGCAGACAAAGGTAGTGGTTGCTGTTTGTCTGCGTTCGTTCCACTCAAGCAGACCTGCAATGCTCATTTTCTTATTTTTTATAACAGGAAATTAAAAGTAACGCACTGATATAAGCCTGCTATTTGGTACCGAAAATCTTATCCCCGGCGTCCCCTAATCCAGGCAATATATAACCATTGTCATTTAAGTGGTCATCTATGGCCGCGACATAGATATCAACATCGGGATGTTCCTTTTTCATCCGTTCAATACCCTCGGGCGCCGCGACAA
>Ga0256833_1003942_pt1 | contig 10062 bp, 9 predicted proteins | sample 356284metaG_FD_190535 | JGI IMG/M metagenome (GOLD analysis project Ga0256833, IMG submission 190535) | Hydrothermal vent microbial communities from Mid Atlantic Ridge, Atlantic Ocean - 356-284 | ecosystem: Environmental > Aquatic > Marine > Hydrothermal vents | place: Atlantic Ocean: Mid...
TGTTTCCATGGTCGGTTATCGCGACCGAATCCATACCAAGCTCTTTAAGTCGGCCTGCTAGCTTGGAGATTTTGTTGGCGCCATCCAAAAGGGAATATTCGGTATGCAGATGCAGATGGGTAAAACCTGGTTTCATCGAACCTCCTTGAAGTGGATGAGATAGTCTACTCTATATCCCATTATGGTGCGATTAATCTTAAAGTCCCGACTCAAAATTAAGCCTGCCTCCATTAAAAAGATATGGACGTTGTGCCGATATTGATATTAGGGACAACTATGCCCAGACTATGCAGTGAAGGAAAGAGAAATGATAAACACTATTCTATTCATATCGGTAATCGCACTTATGTTCGTTCTTATCTCGCTTCTATTCATCATAATGATGGAGGTCAGAGCGAAAAAGACGTACGACCATTACGTTATGGAGAGCTTGAACGATAAAGAGGAAAAAGTTGCTGCCAATATAGAAAAAGAGAATAACGAAAAGATAGAAAGAACGATCCCGGAGCCGGTTAAGAAAAAGAGCGATACTAAAGAGCCGATAGAAATCTTCGATAAAGAGGAGGACTCCACACCAAAGACTCCATTTACCCACGCACCTAAAACAGCATCTTGCGATGAGTCGTGCGACAAAAGCAGAATAGATGAGATATTCAAGAAAGATTACGGAGTCTTTTCCCATCAACGACTTGTTGAAACCATGGGTCTTAGCGATGATGAGGCGGATGAATTTGTACTGGAACTTATACACCAACTCGAAGACGCCATAGCCGAACTCGACAGAAGAGTCGAAGAGGGTGATTTCGAAGAGATCGAACACATTACCCACGGTCTCAAAGGTGCGGCACTAAACATAGGTTCTGGCGGTGTGGCCGATATTTTGGTAGACTACAACCAAGAGATGAAAGAGTCCAAAAGCGCCGAAACCGCAAAAGCGTATCAGGAGCTTTTGAGACGATCTGTAAGCGATCTCAAAATAGAGTATTCACAGGTAGCATAAATGGGTAAAAACATCCTTTTGGTAGGGTTCATGGGTGTAGGCAAAGGGGCGTTGGCAAGAGATATAGCAAGAAGAGATGAGAGGCTCTATGCGCTTGATACCGACGATATGATAGAGAGTGTGACAAACAGGAAAATCAAAAAGATTTTCGCAACTTCGGGAGAGGAGGCTTTCAGAGCGCTTGAACAAAAAACTGCGGATTGGCTAGCTAAAAACGTAACGAACGCCGTAATCTCCACGGGCGGCGGTTTCTATAAGGTCAAAAATATAAAAGAGATAGGAACGGTCGTATATCTGAGAGCCGATTTTAACTGGATCTTAAAAAGAATAACGGGTGCGGCCAATGCAAAGAAAAAGTTGAAAAAAAGGCCTCTCTTTCAGGATATAGAGAAGGCCGAAAAACTCTTTTATGAAAGGTATGAAGCTTATGAAAAGGTTGCCGACATCATCGTAGATGTCGACAAGAGCGACATAGAGTCGATAGTAGAGACAATTCTCAGCAGTAGTCTGCCAAAAGACCCTCTTTAAGCGTGAGGTATGTCTCTTCCCCCACAAGCCTTTTAACTATGGAGAGTCCAAAGCATATAGCAGTTCCGGGCCCTCTGGAGGTCATTACATTTCCATCTTCGACAACCTTCATTTTGTCGGTGTAACCCTCTTTGCCTATCTGCTCTTCTACGCTTGGATAGCACGTGTACTTTTCGGAAAGGACCCCTGCAGCCTTTAGAGCGAAAGGTGCAGCACATATGGCACCTACTATCTTCTCTTTCGCTTTCATATCTTTCAGGAGTTGCTGAACCGTTTCGTTTTCTGCAAGCAGATGGGTACCTTCCCATCCACCGGGGAGTACCACCATGTCGAGTTCATCCGCTACGACATATTTGATGTCGGTATCGGCTTTTACCGTTATGCCGTTGGCTCCGGTTACGAGCTCTTCGTTTACGCCCGCGACAACGACCTCTATACCGCCTCTTCGCATAACGTCTATGAGAGCTACCGCCTCTATCTCTTCAAAACCCTTCGCCAGTGGAACACAAACTTTCGCCATTTCGCACCTCCCTTTCTGTTTAGGACTATTTTACCTTATCGAGATACTTTCCTTCAACGGTATCGACCCTTATCTTGTCCCCTTCGAGAATATGGTATGGAACCTGCACAACCGCACCGGTTTTAAGGGTGGCAGGTTTGCGACTGCCGCTGGAAGTGTCTCCCTTGAAGTTAGGCGGTGTCTCGACCACTTCGAGCTCCACCACTTGGGGAAGCTCGACAGTGATAGGTTTACCGTTGTGAAAGAGTATATCCACCGTAAAACCTTCATCCATGAACTTTATGACATCCTCTCCTACCTGATCGTGGGTAAGGCCTACCTGATCGTAGGTAGCCGTATCCATGAACTGAAGCATTTCGCCATCATCGTAGAGATACTGCATCGTCTTTTGTTCGAGATTTGGAGTCTCGAACTTGTCGCCTGCATGTACGGTTTTTTCTATGACCCTTCCGGTAGAGAGCGACTTGATCTTGATTCTGACAAACGCTGCACCTTTTCCCGGCTTTACATGCTGATACTCGACTACTCTATAAGGTTGTCCATCTATTTCAAGGCGAATTCCCTTTTTCAAGTCACCCATTCCAATAGTTGCCATTAAAATCCTTTATGAATTACTGATGTTGCGCAAGTGCCAAGTGCACTTGTCGCAGTCGGCTTTTTCTTGACGCCGTATCGAATCGGTCATTACCCAAAGCGGTAACAAACGAAAATTACATACAGAATCGCAATTACCATTGAACCATCTGAAAAATTACAAATCGAGTGAAGGCTTTGAGATTTTAGTTTGAAAACGAAACGATCGCTTTAGCGAAAAAAGTGCGCCTAACCCCGAAGGGGCGCTTGCGTTCGCACTTTTTAGTGTAGTTTTCAAACGTTAGCTTCGCTAAAAATCTCATCTCGCCTGAGCGAGGTTTCGTAATTTTCAGAGCACTCAACTGAATCATAAAAAAGCCAAGCAGTTGGCTTTTTCTTGACGCTGTATCGAATCGGTCACCGACCTTTTGGATGCATTCTGCATAACCAAAAGCTCGTAAAATGCTAAAAAAGCCAAGCAGTTGGCTTTTTCTTGACGCATTTTACCTAAAAAAACTTGGAAAAGAGGTAAAAGAGAATGGAGATGATTATAGAAAGAAGTATGGAGGTTGCTATCGGAAAGTAGAAGGTGAAGTTCTCCTTTTTTACGACTATATCTCCGGGCAACCTCCCCACGAAGGAGACGAAAAGCCCGAAGATTATCAACACTACTCCGACTACGATAAGAATACGGCCAAACTCAGGCACGCTACTCCTTTGCTATCTTGTCCATCGCCTTGGCCCGATACATCAAAACAGGGATGAATATCAAGGAGACGACCACGGCGGCGACGGTACCTGAAATCAGCGCAACACCAAGTCCACCGAAGATCGGGTCGCTTGCAAGAAGTGCGGAGCCGAGAATGATGGCTATTGCGGTAAGCATGATGGGCTTGGCCCTCGTCGCACTGGCCACCGCTATCGCATGTTGCTTGTCGAAGCCTTTTTCAACCATCAACGATTTGGCGAAATCTATCAGAAGCAGAGAGTTTCTTGAACTTATACCCATCAATGCGATGAAGCCTATGAGTGATGTCGCCGTAAGAAAGAATGTATGCTCGGTGACGATATCGGCTACCCAGTGCCCTACGATCACCCCGATGATGGAGAGAAAGCTTCCTGCCAAAACGATACCGCTTATAGTGAAATTCTTGTAATAGACCACAAGAAGCAGGAATATAAGAATGAGCGCCGCGATGAATGCAGCACCAAGATCACGGAACGTATCGAGAGTGACTTTCATCTCTCCGTCCCACTTGAGGTCGAAGACCTCCCCCGTCTTTTTATCTACCAAGCGGAGGTTGAAGAGGTAGTCGGTAGTCGTTATATCGTAATCTTTTGAAAGTTCATTCATGATCTTTTCGCGAGCATCAAGCAGAGGATATACCTGAGATACGAGGTCGGTCTCCGCAGTCACGTTTATCATACGTCTCAAATCTTTCTGCATCAACGTAGGTGCGGCATCTACCTCGACGACATCCACAACTTCGTTTATCGGTACCAACATACCCTTTTTGTTCATCAGCTTCAAAGATGCCAGTTTAGTCTCAAGAGCATGAGCACTATGGTCTGCAACTCTTCTTGTCTTGTCGCTGAGTCTTACAAAAAGCCCTATCTGATCGGGATAGTTTTGGCTGTTTTTAGGAGCTACGACCATACCTTCGAAAGCGAGGTAGAGTATCTTGTTCACCTGCTCCACACTTAAGCCCGAACGCGCGATCTTGTCGGAGTTCGGCACAAGGTCGAATTTTTTATACGGGTCGTCGGCCATAACGTTTATATCTACAAGCCCATCTGTCTTTTTGAAAATTTTCGCTATCTTTTGGCTAAGCGCATAGATACTCTCATATCTATCTCCGTAAATCTCGGCAACTACTGCAGCGAGTGTCGGCGGTCCCGCAGGCTGTTCCACCATCTCTATAACCGTACCCGGTTTGACCGCTTCGCAGTTGGCTTTTATCGTAGGGCGGAGTCTATGTACCATCATGAAAGAGGGCTCCTCCCTCTCATGTTTATCCGTCAGGTTTACGACAATTTCCGCCTCGTTCTCACTGCTTTTGAAACCGGATCCCTTTACCATACCTGCATAATCGAGCGGAGCGCCCTGCCCAAGATACGCCTCTACATCCGTCACTTCCGACTCTTTTTGCAAGATCGACATTACACACTCGCCAACCCGCCTGGTCTCCTCTATGGAGCTGTCTGTAGGCGTATGGATATATACCGAAAAGGAGTTGGCACTTTTGCCCGGTAGCATTTTTGCCAAAACTATCTTCGTAGGAAGCATAGCTATGGAGCCCGCGAGTGCGGCTAGAGTCAAGCCTATGACGAGCCAATGCTTCGCTTTGGAGCCGAGAATGTTGTAAATAAATGATTCGAAACGTTTCACTTCTCACCTCCTTCTACTCTGGGCTTATCTTTTTGCCAATGGTGGTGGTGATGATGCAGATGCGGTTTTTTCAGCAATCTTCTGCCAAGGTATGGCGTAAAGATATAGGCGACTACCAAAGATGCGACAAGTGCTACGGGAACATTTTCGGGAATCGGCTTCATGAACTGCCCCATCATACCTCCGACAAACGCCATAGGAACCATCGTCAAAATTATCGCAAGAGTCGCGATATTCGTCGGGGCTCCTATCTCATCGGTAGCCTCGACCATAATCTCGTCCATATCTCTATCTACCGCATCGTGGGCGTGAAGATGCCTATGAATATTCTCTATGACTATGATCGCCGCATCGACAAGGAGACCGAGTGAAAGCAGGAAGGCAAAGAGGGTTATCCTGTTTATCGTCTGTCCGGATAGATAAGCAATGAAGAGTGTAATAGCCAATATGGCCGGAACAGTAAAAGTGACTATAAGAGACTCTTTCCACCCTAGGAAAAAGATAAGCATAACGGCTATGATGGCGATTGTTATCAAAATATGATCCACCAGTTCGTTTACGGCATCGTTTGCACGTTTTCCGTAATCTCTCGTAAGTATATAGCCGACGCCCGCTTTTTGCAGTTGGGGCTCCAGAGATTTAAGATGCGCTTTTATCTCGTCTGCTATGACCACCGCATTTGAGCCTGCAAGTTTGCCGAGACTCAATGTAACGGCATCATGAACGGGAGAGAAACCATCACCCTCTTTTTGAGTCATGATCACTCTTTTGAAGTTCTGTATATCGCTCCCTTCGGTTACAGTCGCTACGTTTTTGAGATAGATTGGCGATCCCATATATTGAGCTACGATCAGGTTTTGAACGTCTCTTACGCTCTCTATCGCGTTTTTTACGCCAAATATCACCAATTTGCCATCTTTTGTACGCCCTTTTACGTCAGGAACGTTTACCGCAAGCGCTTTTATGGCTTGGACGATCTGTCCCAAAGAGAGGTGGTAGCCTGATAGTTTGCCCAAATCTACCTCTATATTGTACTGCTCTTTGCTGCCGCCCTTTATCTCGGTTTTGGAGACATTCTCTATACGGTTAAGCTGATGCTGTATCTTTCTAACAAGTTTGAAAAGGTCCGTTTCGCTTATTTTCGAGCCCGGTTTTCTGTAGAAATCTATAGTTACTATAGGAATATCTATATCGACGTCGAAAGGCTTTATAAGCGGCTGCATAGCGCCTTTTGGCAAAAGGTCCATATTCTGCATAACCTTGTCGTAAAGGTTGAGATTTGCCTGCTCTCTATCTTCGCCTATATAGTACATTACGTTGACTATTCCGACATCCCTCATAGCTATCCCGTATATATGCTCGACACCCTTGATCTCTTTTATCTTCCTCTCCAGAGGGTTCACTATGATATTTTCTATCTCTCTTGGAGTCGCACCCGGCATAGGCACTATTATCGTACCGCCGGCTACAGAGATCTGCGGGTCCTCTTCTCTTGGCATTATCTCAAGGGAGATATATCCGATCAGCAGCAAAAATATGCCGAGTACCGGCGTTAGAGGGTTGTGCAGAAAACCTCTGGCCAGCTTCCCCGCAACATCTTTTGGCTGGTACTTTTTACTCTCTTGCATACTCTACCCTTTACTTTATCGTGACCTGGGCGTACATCCCCGGATAGACTCTGTAACCCTTGTAGTCAAACGATACCTTCATCTTGAATTGGTGCGTCATAGGGTTTGAACTTGGTATGATCGCAAAAACCTTACCCTCCTTCTTCAAACCGATGGATGGAACCTCCACCATCACCTTCTGACCCACCTTGACATCTTTGATATCGCTCTCCGAAATCTCGGTAAGTATCTTCAATCTACTCAGATCGGTTAGTATGATAGCCGGCATTCCCGGCATCGCCATCTCGCCTGCATTTATTCTCTTTTCGACGACGACACCGTCGTTGGGAGCTCTAACATCCAAGTAGGCGTACTGGTTCAGAACCTCTTTCAGCTTCGCTTTGGCCTGCGCAACCTGTTTCTCGGCGATCTCTATCATCGCTTTAGTATTCTCTGCGGCAAGCTGAAGGTTTTCCAACTCGAATTTGGATACCATCCCCTTTTTAAAGAGCCTCTCGTGACGGGCAAGGTTGGTCAAGATGTTGTTATACTGGTTTCTGTTCATCTGAAGTGCGAGTTCAGCCTGAGAAATGGCAAGCTCCACTTGAGATTTAGCACTGTCGATCTCTTTGGAGTCGATAGTGTAAAGCAGCTGCCCTTTTTTTACCCGCTCTCCCTCGACGACATAGACCCGTTTTACAAAGCCCATATATCGGCTCGTCATCATCTTCTGGTTATCCGAAACGACGCTTCCGGTAAGCGTAAGTTCCGCCGCACTCGCAACCATCGATGCAATAATCGCTCCAATAAGTACCAACTTTTTCATAACATTCCTTTGTTTATGAGATTTTCAAGTTCAAAGACTTTGTTGTTCCTGGCATTTCTCGTTTTGGCCAGTTTCAAAACTGCTTGAATATGTTCACTGTTTTTTATAAGAACGTCGTTTATGGAGATAAGCCCCTCTTTATAACGGTTATAGTAGTTCTCATAGACTCTTCTCATAAATTTGACCTTCTCTTTGAGTGACTTTATATCGTACTCTCTACTTTTTATCTCCGTTATTATCTTGTCGATTTTGAGTGCGATGCCCTTTTTCGCAAGATCCACCTGATAGTGGGCTTTGAGATTTTGGATTCTTGCCTTCTCATATTTGGACTTGTCTATAAAACCGTTGAAAATATTCCACTTCATCTGAACGCCTACCGTGTATGCATCTTTGTCGGAAAAATCGTTCAAAAAGGTGTTGTCGGCACTTCCATACTCTGCAAAAGCACCGACTTGCGGAAGGTAGGAGGCCTTTTCGACCCCTACTGCAAGCTTCGTCACTTCAAGACCCAAGTTGGCCTTCTGAATGTCGAGGTTTCTTTTGACCATCTCCTCTTTGCTCATAACCGGCATAGGAACATCCCGGTCTTCAACGGAGACCGAATCGACCTTTTCATCCACCAGAAAGGAGAGGAATTGATATGCAAGATCACGATTGAGTTTCGCTTGATTGAGCATTCGCAGAACGTCGGCTTTTTTCGACTTTACCTGCAGCAGATCTATATCGAGAGCATAACCCTCTTTTACCATGTTGGCGACTGTATTTTCCAACTCTTCGACATTTTTCAGAATGATTTTAAGATTTTTTATATAGCTGTTGACAAGAGCTATATCGTAGAAGGTTTTTCTGGTTTGGTAAACTTTCTCGTTCACCACTTTTTGCCTGTCAAGCTTACTCATAGCCTCCATTTTACGGGCGATCTGCCCATACTTGTTCAGCTTTCCGCCGACATAAAGAGGTATTTTGTACTGGATCTTCTCCTGAAAATGGTTTCTGGCACCGGGGTAATTCAAATCATTTGGGGCAGTATCAAGAAGTCTGTTTTGCATAGCAGGATCGGACATGATAGCCGTGAACTGCCCGAAATCTCCCCCGGCCATACCTAGAGCCTGTCCAACTCCTCCAAGGAAATCGGAAAATCCAAAGTCTCTGAAAGTCGCCTCCCTACTTTGAAGCTTGAAACCGAAAACGTTGCCGGCATCGTTGGAGCGCAGCGCATTGAAGACGATATCGGCACTTCCGTAGTTGTAACCCTCTGCAACTTTTATATCCATCCCTCTCATCTTCGTATCCTCTTTGGCTATACGAATTTCGAGATTCTTCTTCTTGACAAGCTCCAGTGCCTGATCGAGAGTAAGATGCTTATGTGCCGCGAATAGGGGCAATGAAAGCAGCATGGCCGCCACTGCTATTCTCCTCATACACCCTCCTTTTGATGAATAAATTGATATATTTTACAGTAAAAAGCGCAATTATACTATAAATATTCTAATTATAATTTTAATAAGATGTATTTATTACATATTTCATAAGTAGCAACTTAAGCGATAATTGAATTATCGACAATTCTATGAAAAAGAGTAGCGGTCTGCTTAAAATGGTGAAAGAAGAAAAAAAGAGGATCATAAGAGCCGTAAAGTGCAAACGGCACTTACGGCTTTGGAGGTTTAAAGGATTACGTATTTGACATATACAGAAGCTTCAAGCGCATCTAGCTCTTCAAGAACCTCTTCGCTTACATCGTTATCTACAAGAATCACCGCAAGAGCGAGAGCTTTTTTTACATCTCTTCCGAGTCTGAAGTCTGAAATGTTCACGTTGTGTTTTGCAAGAATATGGCCTACATCACCTATGACACCCGGAACATCCGTATTTTTGAAAAGTATCATTCTCCCTTTCGGTTCTATATCGAGAGCGAACCCATTGATGGAGACGACTCTTTGGACATCGTCATTGAAGATTGTACCTGAAATTTCAGTTACCTCTTTTTCTGTAGAGAGCCTGATAGTTATCATATTTTTATAGGCACCGGTACCGGCAGACTTCTCTTTGTGTATCTCTATGCCGCGCTCTTTGGCTACAAAGTCGGCATTTACGTAGTTTATCATCTCTCCGAGAGACTCTTTGAGCGCCCCGACAGTAGCGAAAGTAGCAAGCGAATCTATATACTCTCCTATCTCACCCTCTGCAGATATTTTGAGAGACTTTATGGCTCCTCTGTTCGCTTGGGCAGCAAGGAAACCTATCTTTTGCATCAATTCAAGGTACGGTTTCACAAACTCCGGTATCTCGTTTTCGCGTATCGGAAGATTTAGTGCATTGGGGTAGCTTATACCTCTTGCCGCATCAAGAGCCTGCTGAGCTGCTTGTGTTGCTATCTTATATTGTGATTCATGGGTATTTGCACCAAGATGAGGGGTTACGGTAACGTTATCCAGCTCCAAAAGAGGGTGGTCCACAGCCGGCTCTTTTACAAAAACGTCTATACCGGCAAATCTTATCTTGCCGCTTTTTAGACCCTTGTAGAGAGCCTCTTCGTCGTAAAGCCCCCCTCTTGCGCAGTTTATAAGGACAACGCCATCTTTCATCTTCTCTATCTCTTTTTCGCCTATCATCCCG
>Ga0256833_1003943_pt1 | contig 10062 bp, 8 predicted proteins | sample 356284metaG_FD_190535 | JGI IMG/M metagenome (GOLD analysis project Ga0256833, IMG submission 190535) | Hydrothermal vent microbial communities from Mid Atlantic Ridge, Atlantic Ocean - 356-284 | ecosystem: Environmental > Aquatic > Marine > Hydrothermal vents | place: Atlantic Ocean: Mid...
AGGACCAACCATAACAGTCATGCCTTTTGCGGTTAATTTTTCCCATTCTGGTGCTTTTTTATTTTCAACTAGATCTTCAAGATATGAATTATTGCCAAGTCCTAATTGACGGTTTATTAAAATTGAAAATTCAGCAAATTTCTTTTCAAAATATGGAGTTAATTTAAAATGCTCATCTCTAGGCGGAATAAATTCGTTCATATTTTCGTCCAATTCTCTCAAATATTGCTGAGTTCTTATAATTTCCGATACGCGTTCAGAAAAATCTTCTGCATCTTCTATTTTAGAATTTTCCAAATCTAATAATTCGACCAACCCTTTTGGATCCGTATATTTATCTATCTGTCCTGCCAATCTCGACGCTTCTTCATCATAATTCGGATCATCTGGATTTAATTCTTCATATGATCTAGTTAATTCACCAAGGCGCACTATCGCATCATTAAAAGCTTTTAATTCATTCCTGCCTTCTAAAACTGTATCAATTGAATCCAATCTTTTTTCTCTATGTTTTTCTGAAAATGTCATTTTTTCGCCAGGCTTTGCAGTATATGTCAAACCATGTGTATCTTTAACAAACCTAACTTCTGAAAACTTTTTTCCACCAGATACAAAAACTTTGCCAGGAACCGCCATCCATTCTGAATCATCAAATGAAGCCTCGCAAACAGGGATGTGTACATCACCGATAGTTATGTAATGACCTTCCTCGTTAAATTGACGCTTTGGTTCTGGTGCTGGTTCAGGAGTTCTAATTCCTTTTCTTTTAGGCTTATTTTTAGGTACCTCTGTTGGTTGCAATTCTGTTATGGGCACTTGCTCAGGTTCTGCTTGAATACTAGACTCAAGAGTATCTAGCTCTTCTAGTGACTGCTCAAGTGCTGAAATCATTTCATCACGGGTTTTTCCGTCATTACTAGACCATTGTTCTGGCAATAAGCGTGCTTTTTCTAAAGCTTTTAATACTTTTTTTCTCTTATTATTAATTTCCTCAATAGTAATATAGGCCTCCATATTTTGTGATGGAACTGATTCTTGAGGTGTGGGTTGATATGCTAATGATTCTTTCATATATTTGTTTGATTATTTTCTATTGATTCTTTTAGAGATACTAAGAACTCATGAACGACCTTTGGGGCTTTTTTAGGATAATAAATCATAACCTTATCGTCAACTGGTGAGATTCTGATATGGCCTGTATACCCCGGTACACCAAATAACCAGCGGCCTAAGGAATCAACTTTAATTCTTTTATCATCCTTGTCTTGTCCACTGGCACTGCAATCAATTTCTTGATTGAAAGCTGGCAATTTTCTTGCCTGCTCTATTACATACACTTTTGCCGTCACCCCTAACGGCTTTGGAGCTTGAATGCCGATTCGCATATTAAGCGCCATCTCAGTGTCTGGAAATTTTATTCTTGTTTTTTTCATATGATACAAATGTTTAAATATTAATAAAATTATTTAGTAACCAATGATGAAATCAGATATGGAAATCGTGTAATCTCCTCTATTGTAAATCCAGCCTCAATCGTTTTTATTGCGACTTCCATATTACCGGCTTTAGCAATCGCAATCACGACATCTAATCCACCTTTCTTTAATGATTCTTTTAACTCATCGGATATATTATTACTACTTTTATTGCCATTAATATAATTATGCACCTCAACGGCCTTATCTAGCCCACAACTTTTTGAAGCTATTTTTTTTACATCATCAATTCCAAAAGCCTCAATAGCATTTTTTACAACTCCGCCTATATTCCAACTATTTCCAGAAAGTTTTGTAAATAATATTGTTTCATTTAGCGTGGCTGTTACTCCTTTTTCATCTAGCGAATTTTTTACGCTCATAACATTGTGTAAAGTCGTTCCGCTTGATGTTATTTGATCAACTTCTTCCAAGGAATAACTATCTAATGCTTGATCTAAATTATCATATTCATCATGGCTAGATAGTTTTTGAGACACATTTAAGGTTGAATTAAAATCTGATTTATATTTATGTCTTTCAAGAACCCATTTTGTTTTACTAAAATTTCGATATGAAATTCCACCAATTGTAAAAAGTTTTTCTACTTCTTTCAAGGGAAGTCCACGCAAGGCTGCGGTAAAATCTTCAACACTACGGACATTTTTAGCAATATTTGCTATCTGATCAATTGACAGTTCGTAACCAAATTGTTTTGTGTTATTTAAAACAGCGGTAGCAACAGAAAGGTTAACATCCTGATTAAGAAGTTTTCTTACAGCATCTAAATCAAAAGAGTGAAGTGCATCTGATAGTCCCTCTATATTGTGTGATGCCATTTCCGCTATAACATCATTATCTAATTTATGTCCAAATTTTTCAGTTATTTTTTTTACATTAACTACAGAATTTAAATTAATGTTCTTACCCATAAACTCCCTCACTTCGTCTAAATTATATTCTCTAAGAGCAGAAGTCATACCATAAAAATTTTGCCTTGACATCCGCGCAATATCGTCTAAGGATGCTTCATGGCCACATAGAGAAATAATACTTCCAACTTTCATCATTGACTCTAAGCTTTGTTTCTTATTCCGGTCTCCGGCATTCGCAGAGTCGTATAATTTAGAAATTTGTGTTAAATCCTCTCTATTCATTCCACGCTTTCCACAAATAATATCCGCAAGTGCATACTTAATAATTTTTTCAGGTGCTATGCCGTCTCTCATCATACGATGAGATCTTTTAATTGTTCCTAAAGGGGCATAATTAATCCAATCAACCGGATTATATATATTATCTTCATCATTTTCATCGTGAGCAACACCTTTCATCCAATGCAAATCTAATGCCTTTTGAGCTAAATTTTTTCTTTTTTCATATCTTTCTGTTACTGATTTTTGTCTTTGTTGCAAATCAGCTAACAATTGTTTCTTGTCTCTTTTATTAAAATATTCCACGTGTAAGTGATAGTCATTCTCTATATCAGATACTTTTTTTTCGTATTTATTTTTTACGGATTCTAACTGCAATTGCCTTTCTTCGTCTGGTAAATTTAATTCTTCTACTTCTTTTAATTCTTTATCTAGTTTTAATTGAAGTTTTTCTAAAACTCTTTCGCGCCACCAATTCTGCTTATCAACTTCATTTTTATTTTCTTCAATCAAAAAATTTGTCTTATTCTCTTCAAACCATTTGTCAAGCTCTTGCTTTTTAGTGTCAAATTCTTCATCCGTTATTTGCCCTTTTTCTTTGGCATTTTCTAAATCCTGTAATTTATATGCATATTCTGGTAAATTAGGTTGTATAAAAACATCATCATTGGCTGTGACTAATTTATCAAAGTTTGTAATTTGCCAATATAATTTCTTTCGTTCTGGATCATATTTATTGGGTCCACATTTTCCAATAAAACGCTTAATATTTTGTAAATCAATATCCCGTATTTTCTGTCGCATTCCTCTTAGCTGTGCTTTTACACCATTATCACCTAAACGCGCCCACGCTATAGACTCTTCTGCTTCAGAAACATAAGGAGATTTCGGTCCTCTATCGGCGTCATTATAATTCATGGAATCTTCTAGCCATCTTGTGGCCAACATAACTGATTTATGCTCTAAATCCTGCTCATCCATTTCATTATCACCTACTCTTTTTTTGACATTCTTTAAGGCTTCCTCATACAATTTATGTAAAAGGGGATAAGCACGGCCAATGCTATCTTGATTTATATAGGAATGATATCCGCGAATTTCTGGCATGTGAGTTCTGCTTACTCCACTCGCTTGCAATCGCTTATTTGCAATTTTATATACAGCTAATTCTGGTGTACCTATCATTCCAGCATACATCATGTCACGAAGAACCCCCAAACGGATTGTTTCTGGCGTTACATCACTAGAATCAATCGGAACTTCGGTATCTTTTTTTAAATAATTACCGCCATAATATTCGCCTTTCGGAGCCACTCTAGTAGCCCTTCCTTGTGATAATTTTTGATAAAAATCAAGTCGCCTTGATAAATACCGATATTGACCTGGATTATCTGAATTATCTCGCAAACACTCAACAGCATTACTGATAGGCATAATTCTTAATAACTCCAATCTTTCAATACAATCTTCAGTTTCACTAAATTCTTTAATTTTTTCCTTAGCTGAAATTCTTTTTTCTCCATCCAAGTAGGTAAATAATTTGTCAAATTCCATTTTAATGCTTTCAAAACCTCCCTCTATATCATCAAAATTATTAGCCTCACGCCATTCCTGGGGATCGCTAATGCCATGCGCCTCTAATTCTCTTTGCATATAATCTCGCTTGCTTAAATACTGCTTACTATTTTTTGCGGGACGAGATGAAGCAATTCCTTTGCCTGCATGTTTCTTCTCTCTCCTTTTTATTTCACCATGTTTTTCAATAAAATCAACTGTTCTTTTGTCAGGCGCAACTTTTTTATGTAATCTTTTTTTATTTTCTATCACTTCCTCAGATTCTTGATTAATTTTATCTTTTTCAAGCGTATCTAAATCTTCCCTAATTTCTGCGGAATTTTTCTTTAAATCTTGTTCTAATCGATTTTGAACAATTGATTGTTCAAAATGTTTTTCACCAGGGTATATATATTTCATAGCTATATATTATCAAATTTTTTAGTTAATGTAAATAATTCCGTTACAGGCCATTAGATACAGTTGTTCATTGCGGAGATAAATTAAGTGGAGAAATGGCTTATACGCTTAATTTTACAGACTTTAAGACCTATTGGATAGGTTTACGTGTTCAAATGGGTAAAGGTCAAGGAAGAACTGCTGAGAGTCTTTTGTATATTAAAGATAATCAATTTCCTTTTCCTATGTTATCAGTTCACCCTGATACTGGAAGTGAATTTATCAATTATCATTTGAAAAATGTTTGTGATGAATTAGATATTGATATGACTAGATCAAGACCAAATCATAAAAATGATAATATGTGTGTTGAAGAAAGAAATGGACATATTGTTAGAAAAAAAATTGGATATATGAGAATTGATTGTGATGAAGCTGTTGTTGCTTTAAATGAATATTATGATAAGCTATGTTTATATGTAAATCATTTTGTAGCAGTAAGGAGAACTAAAGAAAAAATCAGAATAGGTTCCAGGTATCAAAGGAAATATGAAAAAGCTAAAACTCCTTTTCAGATGGTTATGGAATCTGATGAAATATCCAGTAAACAAAAAGATAAATTACAAAAAATTCATGATTCCTTAAATATGTTTAAATTACAAAAAGATTTAGATAAATTACTTAAAAAAATACAACGTATTCAAAAGAAAAAAAGAGGAAAATTGTATTAAAAATACATTTCCTCTTGGTAACCCTACGGTAACATTTACTTATGGCCTATAGCGTATGAAATTATATACATTTACAAAGCAATGTGACTATAATATAAGTTTTAATGTATATTTTGTTAAAAAAAGCACAACTTTAGAAAATAATACACTTTACTATTGATTATAATAAAAGCGGTTGTCTCATATACTTGTTATTTTTGTTGTATAATGGGCGGCGTTTATGCGATCGTGGCGGGATGATGACGATTAGTCATCAGACCGACATGTCGCATAAACGACAGCCCCGTGGAGCTTTGCTGAGCACAGCTGGCGTGTCACGCCGCCCATTGTGATGAAATGAGCGCCTGCCCGCCTTTGATGGGGAGCAAAATTTCATCACAATGCCCGCGTTTATCTGAAGTTTACAACAAAAACTGAGTTTTAGAAGTAAATCTCAGATAAACGCTGTTATGCGAAGCTTCGCGAAGCATAACAGCGTTGTAAACGCGGGCATTATGCAAAATGGAGCGAAGCGGAATTTTGCATAACTGGTTTTTATACAAACTTTTTATTTTTTCCATTTTAGCAATTATCTCGCTACCCCAATCTATTAAAAATAGAGCGAAGCATGATTATTAAATCAGCTTCGCTTATGTTTTAATGAAAAATCCTTTATCCTCCTTTACAGTTTTTTTGTTTTATAAATTTACTTGGATAAAGAACAATGTGATTTAGATTAATAGGATTTTTCAAAAGTTTCTCCCGCAGTGTCTGCGTTAGTATATTACTAGCAGGAATTTTTTGCCCTTGACACCCAACTAATTTAAATATTTTCATTTTTTCTCCCTATGTTATACAAACTTTTTATTTATTGCTATTTTTTGGTTGGTAACGTACCATGGTACATTACTTGCGCTAAGTTAGTTTTTCTTTTTTGACATCTGTTCTATTCTTTTTTTGGCTATTTTGTATTGTTTAGAATTTAACTGTCCATTTGCTCGCATTTCTTCTACTTGTTTTAACATATCCTCTTTACTTTCTCCGTCAGCTCCACCCTGTTTTGCAAAAGCTTCCGCAAAAACTTGTTGCCTTTTTTCTGGCGACATTTTTTTCAAACCTTTCAATGCCATTTTTTGCATACGTCCCATTTTTGGCATACCTGGCATATCACCAGCAAGCATCTGATCTATCATTTCATCTGTAATTTCAGGCATTTGACCACCAAGCATCTCTTCTGCTTGTTTTTTTGCCACAATAGGATCAATTTTTTTCTTTTTTGCCTTTTTGAATATATCTGTTATTCCCATATTTTTATAATGATTTATTTATTACTTTTATTTAATTTATAAATAGAAACTATAAGTGCTGACGCCACAAACATTGACGAATATGTACCAAATACTACACCAACAAGTAATGCCAATGAAAAATTAAAAAGTGATTCTCCTCCAAAAAGAATAATTGGTACAAGGACCAAAACAACTGTAAATGATGTATTAAATGATCTAGCTAGTGATTCATTGAGTGATTTATTTACCAAGCCTTCAAAATCAGAAATTGAACGTGTCCTAAGTACATTTTCACGGATTCTGTCATATATAACGATAGTGTCATTTACGCTATAACCTAGAATAGTAAGTAGAGCAGCTACAAATGGTACTCCAACTTCTACACCTTTAAACTGTCCAAGTGCAGCAAAGATACCAATCGTGATTATAATATCATGCGCAAGAGCTACTACAGCACCCAATCCATAATACCAAGATGACACTGGTACAGATACTTTACGAAATGCCAATGCAATGAATACTAAAATCGAAATAACTGCAAAAATAATTGCTTTTGTCGCTCTACTTTTCAATTGTTTTGAAACTGTTGCACCTATAAAATCAGCTTTCAATTGTATCGCATCTTTATCTATTTTTTTTACTGCAGATATCACCTGTTGATTAAATTTTTCATCTGATTGTTTATATCTGATAATTATACTTTTGCCATGAGTTCCTTCACTTTGTGAAACCGTAAAACTATCATCACATTTTATTGTCATTTTTTCACAAATCATGTCACGAGTGATATTATTATCACTACTAACAGAAAACTCCATAAGTGTGCCACCCACAAAATCAATACCAGGCTTAACACCCCACAATATGATAGCAAAAATACTAAATACCACAAAAACTATAGATAGTGAATATGCATATTTTCTTTTTTGAATTATTTGTAACATATATTTATTCTGATTTAGATTTATCTTTAGTAGACATAATTAACCATTGTCGTTTTTCCAGCCACTTTCCATTTATATATTTCATAATAATTTTTACAATCACTATCGCAGTAAACATTGATACCAACACACCTATGATAAGAATCAGCGCAAATCCTTTTACAAATCCAGTTCCCATCATCATAAGAATAAGTGAAGTAATAATAGTTGAGACATTACCATCTCTAATAGAACTCCATGCACGTTTGAACCCTTCATCCGTTGCGCGACTGAGAGGTTTACCAAGTCGTAACTCTTCTTTAATACGTTCAAAAATAAGCACATTTGCATCCACCGCCATACCAATCGACAAAACCAACCCAGCAATACCAGCTAATGTCAAAGTTATTGACATAGGAGTCAAACTTGATAATTTAAAAATAGAAATAATAGTTGCTGCATAAATACCAAGAGCAATTGACGCAATAAATCCAAAAAATCTATAATAAATTATCATATATACCATAACCAATATTAGTCCCACAAAACCAGCTTTTACACTCTTTTGTAATGCTTCAACTCCAAGTGTAGCTTCAATACTTTGTTGTGACACAAGTTCAAACGGGACGGGCATCGCGCCCTCGTTTAATTTTCTAGCAAGTTCCTTCGCTTCTTCAATCTCAAAATTTCCTGATATAACTGCACGTCCATCTACTATTTCAGCTTGTACAGTTGGAGCACTTACAATTTTATCATCTACAAAAATTGCAACTCGTTTACCTAAATTTCTTTTTGTAATATCTGCAAATAACTTTGCTCCTTCAGAATTAAAAACTAAATTTACTTGTGGTTCTGAAGTACCAGCGCCTCTACTAAAATCTGCACTAGCAAAATCAAGAAGGTCACCTGTTAACTGTGTTGATTTATACGGATCTACTGGAGGCAGTTGCATTTTAGCAAAAAGTATATGTTGTGCTTTTATTTCTTTCTCATCTCCTTCTCCTCTTTCATCTAACTTTTTTATAATATGCCATCCAAATTTCGTTTCAACCAATTCTGGATATATTTCTCCTTTTTTCAAAGTACTTGAAAACAATACCTCATCAAAAGCTGGCACAAACTTACCCTTCTTTACAAATCCAAGATCCCCTCCCTTTGAAGCACTTCCTGGATCCTTACTAAATTCTTTTGCTAATTTGACAAAATCTTCACCTTTTTTAACACGCTCCAAAACCTCTAAAGCTTTTTGATGTGATTTTTCATTTTCCTTCTCAAACATTTCACCAAGACTTTTTTTCATCTGCTCTTGCTCAGTCTTTATTTCATCTTCTGTTTTTTCTTCTTTAAATACTAGAGTTGGCGCCTTTTGAATAAGATTTTTTACATCTTCTGGATTTTTAACACCCGGAATCTCCACAGTCATAAAGGTATCATTGCCACGTTCTGATAAAAATACCACCGGTTCTCCGACGCCATATGCATTTACTTTTTCTTCAGCCTTTGCTTGCACTGCATCTTTTGCATCAGCTTCTTTTCCTTTTGGTACACCTGACAAATCAAGTTTATACTCAACATGCACACCACCTTGCAAATCCAAACCCAAATTAATAGCAATTTTTTTGAAAAAATCTTGCTTATCCTTTGGCACATAATTTGCAAACGGCAAGGCAATCACCACCATAACCATAGCAAAAACCAAAACGTATATGAAATTTTTTCTATTTTTTTTATACATATAAAAAATATTCCTAACTGAAATTACTAAATTATTGTACTACTACCACAGATAAAAAGCAAATTAAAAAACGCATTAATAAAATTTATATCACTGAATAAATAAATTCATTGTCATCTCGAACACAGTATAAACGAAATCGAAATGATAAATTCGTAGTTTTTTAGTGGTCTTAAAATTAATATTTTATTAATACATTTTCTAATAAATATCTATTTGCTTCTTTTAAAACCAATTTTGCATTTTGAAATGTTAATTTTTCATAAGCATCATCAAACTCTAACCATCGAAATTGTTGATGTTCGTGTGATATTATAACTTCTTTATTTAACGTCTGAGCAAGGTAGAACACTACTCTCTTATGTACATACATACAATTCCCATCTCTTTTTCTATTTATCAATTCTTGTCCATGTGCCTTATAAGAAAAAGACATGCTTTCGCGTAATCCTTCTATAATTTGCAATTGTGAAATATTTGTTTCCTCTTTAATTTCACGTTTCATTGTTTCATATTCTGTTTCATCATCCTCTACTCTACCTCGAGGAAATTCCCAATGGCCACTTCTATATTTTATAAGTAAGAATTGAATTTTACTATTTACATTACAAAAAATAATTGCACCAACAGACTTTTCAAATGCGATGCAATATGGAGCTAAACATTTCGGAATTTGCTTTCTATTTATCATATTAATATGATATCACTTTTTTGCAAAAAATTGTACTGTTGCATAGTCAAGGTTACTTTTTGAGGAATTTTAATATTAATATTACTTAATGATAAAAATAGTGTTGAAGCTATTTTTTGTTTTGGTGTCATT
>Ga0256833_1003944_pt1 | contig 10060 bp, 10 predicted proteins | sample 356284metaG_FD_190535 | JGI IMG/M metagenome (GOLD analysis project Ga0256833, IMG submission 190535) | Hydrothermal vent microbial communities from Mid Atlantic Ridge, Atlantic Ocean - 356-284 | ecosystem: Environmental > Aquatic > Marine > Hydrothermal vents | place: Atlantic Ocean: Mid...
ATGGATTGTCCCTTACTTCTCACCGAGACGACCAGGGAACCGAAGTCATGCACCGCCCCGGCGAAGATGGACCCGAAAAAGACCCACAGGAGGGCCGGCACCCATCCCCAGATGACGGCGATGGCGGGGCCCACGATGGGCCCCAAACCGGCGATGGAGGTGTAGTGGTGGCCAAAGAGGACCTCCTTCTTGGTGGGCACGTAATCGACCCCGTCGTTGAATTCCACGGCCGGTACCGTTCGGTTGGGATCGAGGTTAAAGATTTTCTTGGCCAGGAACTTTCCATACGTGTTGTATGCAATAATATACAAAATAAACACAACCACGCACATAAGCAAGGTATTCATAAGTGTTCCTCCTTCTATCTGGAAGTTAATACTTGCAATCTACTCCCCTTAGTCACCTCCTTTCCAAATTTTAAATGCCGACATCCCGCATGGAATCCCGTATCTCCGTCAAGTCTCTCAGGTAAACAGAGTAACCGTCGGAGAAATATTTTTTTTCGAGTTTCTTGGCTTCTTCCTTATAGTCGTCCGCCTGGATCATTTGGTGTCCCTTCTGTTTCGCCATCTCCACGACCTTTTCCGTGGGTTCCTCATTGTAAACGATGATGCTCTCCGCGTTCTTCCGCTGGGCGTGCTGGTAGAGGTTCTGGACATCCACGATCCCGGGCTGCTTGATATACCCGATAAAAACAACCTTTTCAGCCACGATTCATCACCTCCTTTCCCTTGTTTTCACTTTACATGGGATCCCGCATCCCATCTCTCACGTCCATAAGGTTCTTGAGGACCACGCTGCAGCCTCGTTTCTTAAAGTGTTCCTCCAGTTCCCGGGCCTTCTTCTTGAAATTCCCCGCCTCGATCAATTCAACATCCCCATGCAAGGCCCGGATCTTCACGTTGTAGGTGGGGGAATCCCGAAAGACGATGATTCCCCGCGCGTCGTTCCGCCGGACATTTTGGGCCATGTACTGGACATCCAAGATTCCAGGCTGACGAATGTAACCGATGATGACAAGTGCGGTCGCCACGTGCGCGCCCTCCGGGGAACGAAACCCTAGCCATGATCAGCAGACATCCCGCATGAGGTTTCTCACCTCGGAGAGATCCCTGATCTTGACATTGAAACCTTCCTCCTTGTAACGGGATTCGAGTTCCTTCACCTTGGCTCTGGGATCCTCCGCCTGCATGAGGGGGACGCCTTTCTGTTTCGCCATCTCCGTTACGTTGTCCGCCGGGGGAATCTGGTAAACGATGAGGCCGCTGGAATTCTTCCGGGAGATATTCTGGGCCATGTATTGGATGTCCACGATCCCGGGCTGTTCGGTATATCCAATGAACATTTTTGGCTTCATGGTTTACTCCATGCAAATTAATCCTTGGCCCTGTCAAAGCTCTTTCAAACAGTTCGGGGCGTGGCAATATGTTCCTTGATCCTCAAGAGTGACCCCCACACCTCTCTATTTTTATAAAGATAATTTCGCTTTAGCGCAAATCAACTCGTTTGTCAAATCCTGATTCGGCTTTATAATATTTTTCTCCATGATCGTGAAAAATTCCCATAAAGGAATCCAAAATCTGGTCCAGCGCCTGAGTGACGGATTTTCGGTGAATGCGGGAGATACCATGCCGCCTTTTTGCTTCAATCTTGTGAATCAAGACAGGACAAAAGAGCAATTTGACATGACGTTCTTTTCCATGATACCAAAAAAATATGCGCTCACTATACCTTACCGCCACGGAGCCCCACTGCGGGAAATCCCTCGTGGCCTTGGGTGTCCTTGAGAACATTTCCCGCACGACCCGCCGGATCGGCGTGTTCTGCCCCGTCATCCAGACCCGGGCCGGGGGTGAAACCAACAAGAACATCGATCTTCTTATCACACATTTCGAATTGAACATCGAATATGGTGACACCTACGCGATGACCTTCCGGGAGGCAAGCCGGCTGCTGGCGGAGAAACGTTACGATGATCTCCTCAACGCCATCATCCAAAAGTACCGCATCCTGGAGGAGAGATACGATTTCGTCCTCTGTCTCGGCTCCGATTTCAGTCTGGAACCGGTGGAATTCAATCTGAACGTGGAGGTGGCCCGCAGCCTCGACGCCCACGTCCTCATCATGGCGAATGCCTTTCACGCCTCGCAGGACGCGTTGGTCGCCGCCTTCAATACCGCCCTGGAGGCCTTCAAGGCGAAGGGATGTCCTGTTGTGGGCATCGTGGCGAACAGGGTTCCCCCCGAGACCTTTTCTGAAACCGGAGAGGCCCTCCGAAAAGCCTTCGAGGAAGAAGATATAATTATCTCGGTCGTTCCCGACGATCGCCTCCTCGCAAGTCCCACCATCCAGGAAATTGCCGAGCAGTTGAACGCCGAGGTCCTTTACGGGGACGACAAGATGGACCGCCTGGCCCATCACTACATGGTCATCGCCATGCAGATGCAGAATTACCTGGGCCGATTAAAACCCCACGCCCTCCTGATCACCCCGGGCGACAGGGGCGAAATTATTTTAAGCGCCCTCCAGGCCCAACAGTCGACCAATTATCCTCCCATCGCCGGGCTCGTCCTGGCCACGGGGGAGCGCCCCGCCCCTACCGTGAAACAGCTCCTGGACGGGCTTCCCAGCGTTCTTCCCATCATTGCCGTTGAGTCGGAAACCTACGAAACCGTCACGCGGCTCAACGACGTCCATTCCCACATCACTCCGGACAACCTCAACAAGATAGAAACCAGCCTGAAGCTGTTCGACGAACACGTTGACATGGAGGCCATCCTGGAGCACCTTGGGCGGATCCATTCCCGGGGGATTCCCCCCAAGCGCTTCCTCTACAACCTCCTCCAGTGGGCCCGATCCGACAGGAAACGCATCGTCCTGCCCGAAAGCACCGATCCACGGATCCTCAAGGCAACGGAATTCCTCGTGGAAAGGGGAATCGCGGATATTGTCCTCTTGGGAGATCGGGGAGAGATTTCCTCCCTCATCAACCAGATGGGGCTTTCCGTCGACTTTAAAAGGGTTACCCTCATCAATCCCGCCGACTATCCCAAGTTCCAGGATTACGCGAACACGCTCTTCGAACTACGGAAGCACAAGGGGCTGACCGAGGAGCTTGCCGCCGAAACCATGCACGATATCTCCTACTTCGCCACCATGATGGTCTACAAGGGAGATGCCGACGGGATGGTTTCCGGGGCACGGCACACAACCGCCCATACCATCCGTCCCGCTTTTCAGATCGTCAAGACGAAACCGGGAATCTCTGTCGTTTCCTCCGTCTTCTTCATGTGCCTGGAGGACCGGGTGCTCATCTACGGGGATTGCGCTGTCATCCCCAAGCCGACGGCGGAAGAACTGTCCGAGATTGCCATCACCTCCGCGGAAACTGCCAAGGCTTTCGGAATCCTTCCACGCGTGGCGCTCCTTTCCTACTCCTCCGGAACCTCCGGCACAGGAGAGGAGGTGGAGCGGGTCCGCAGGGCCACGCGTCTGGCGCAACAACGAAGACCCGATCTCCTCATCGAGGGCCCCATCCAATACGATGCCGCCGTGGACGAGGAGGTGGGGCGCTCTAAGATGCCGGGATCCAAGGTGGCGGGGCGCGCCACGGTCCTCATTTTCCCGGACCTCAACACGGGAAACAACACCTACAAGGCCGTCCAGCGGGAAACCGGCGCCATCGCCATTGGACCCGTCCTTCAGGGCCTCAATAAGCCGGTGAACGACCTGAGCAGAGGCTGTACCGTTGAGGACATCCTCAACACTGTCGCCATCACGGCGATCCAGGCCCAGCACGCGTAGGACGAATTCCATGAAAATCCTGACCCTCAACTCCGGCAGTTCCTCCATAAAGTATCAACTCTTCCAGATGGAGGAGGAAACCGTTTTAACGGGCGGGCTCGTAGAACGCATCGGCCTGGATGAAAGCCGAGTCGTTCATCGCCTTTACGGGAAAGATACGCCCCGGAAGCTCGTAAGAGAAATTCCCATCCCGAACCATGAAAAAGGGCTTGAAGTCATCGCCGACCTTCTCGTCGATCCGGCGCACGGGGCCATCGACCACACCTCCGAGGTGGAGGCCGTGGGGCACCGTGTCGTCCACGGGGGCGAGCACTTCAGTGACACCACCCTCATCGACGAAGAAGTCTTGAAGACCATCCGGCGCCTGATCCCCCTCGCGCCGCTCCACAATCCTCACAACCTGCGGGGTATCGAGGTGGCCATGAAGATTTTCCCTGAAGCCCGGCAGGTTGCCGTCTTCGACACGGCCTTTCATCAGACCCTGCCGCCGGAGGCCTACCGCTATGCCATCCCCAATCACTATTACGAAAAACATGGCGTCCGGGTCTATGGTTTCCATGGCACCTCTCACCACTACGTGTCTAAAATGGCCGCGAAATACCTGGGGAAAGCCCCCGGTGAAACGAATCTCCTTACCATTCACCTGGGAAACGGCGCCAGCATCACCGCGGTTCGGGCCGGGGAATCGGTTGACACGAGCATGGGCTTCAGCCCCCTTCCCGGCCTGATGATGGGAACCCGGAGCGGCGACATCGATCCCGCCGTCATCTTCTTCATGCAAAAGGCCCTCGGGATGGACATCGACACCATCGACGCGCTTCTGAACAGGGAGAGCGGCTTCCTTGGCATGACCGGGAGCAGTGACCTGCGGGACATTCTTGAAAAGTATAAAAAGGGGGATCGAAACGCCGCCCTCGCCCTGTCCCTCTATACCTATCGCATCAAGAAATACATCGGCGCCTACTTCGCGGTGCTCGGCCGGGTGGACGCCCTCGTCTTCACCGCCGGCGTGGGGGAAAACAGTCCTTACGTCCGTTGGCATGCCTGCGAGGGCCTGGACGCCCTCGGCATCTCCTTGGACCGGCAAAAAAACGAGAATCCCGGCGACGGCATCACGGAAATCCAGTCCCATAGAAGCCGCGTGAAGGTGCTGGTCATCCCCACCGACGAAGAATTGGAGATCGCCCGGCAGGTGCGGTCGCTCATCGGATCGAAACGTTTGTTGTGAGTGCGTCGACTTTTTGCTAAAAGAGAAGCGGATAAAAAACGTAACGAATTCTTCAGGGCACATGACCATGAAACCTAACGGCACTTTCAAAAAAATAGGCTCCACGGACACGCCGATGTATGGCCCGCCCAAGGTTTTGGTGTGCGGTACTCCCCCAAAACGGCAGCGGAAGGTCCTCGATCTCCTCAAGAAATCCGGACTGGACCGCTTTCCAGTGGTCTTCGTGACCGCGGAGGAAGAATCTCAACCCCTCGCGGAGCTCCTCACCCGGGAACATCTTTCGGGGCAGGGCCTTCCCGCCGGGCAACGAAGGGCCATCATCCTGTCGGGTTTCACGGAAAACGAGCTGCGCGGTTTTCTCGCCGCCCTCCGCAAGGAAAAAAGCCAAAGGCCCCTGCTCGCCACTCTGACACCCACCTCCGTGAACTGGACCGTTCACTTCCTTCTCGATGAGCTATCCGCGGAGGCGGAAGCCATGAAAAACATCAATCCAAATACGCCGACAGGCAATCACCCTTAGGAGAAAGCCGTGGCCTCCCCCGCCTGCACCGCCTTGCCACTGAAAGCTCGGGAAACCCTGGAAGCGATGGGACAGGCAGACATCCTCTTTGGCATCCCCAGCTTCAACAACGCCGCAACCATCGGACACGTTATCCGCGCCGTCAAGGTCGGATGGGCAAAATACTACCCCGGCAGGCGCGCCGTCCTGGTCAACTCGGACGGCGGGTCCACGGACGGCACCCAAGATGTCGTCAAGCGCACACTCGAAGAGGACAGCTACGACATGAGCCTTGTTCACACGCCTTCTCTTCCCCTGCGGGGCCTCACCATCCGTTACGAGGGCATCCCCGGAAAGGGTTCCGCCTTCAAGGCGGTCTTCGAGGCGGCCCGGCTTCTGAACGTGAAGGCCTGCGCGGTTTTCGATTCCGACCTGCGGAGCATCACCCCCGAATGGGTTCAACTGCTTCTCGCCCCCGTCCTGGAGAAGGGATACGGTTACGTCTGTCCCTTTTACCGGCGTCACAAGTACGACGGAACCATCACCAACAGTATCGCCTATCCCCTGACGCGCGCCCTCTACGGCCGGCGCGTGCGCCAGCCCATCGGGGGCGATTTCGGGTTTTCCGGCGACCTGGTTTCCCGCTACCTTGAAAAGGATGTCTGGGAAACGGACGTGGCCCGCTTCGGTATCGATATCTGGATGACCACCACCGCCATGGTGGAAGGCTTCAAGATATGCCAATCCTTCATGGGGGCCAAGATTCACGACGCGAAAGACCCGGGAGCCGACCTCGGCCCCATGTTCGAACAGGTGGTGGGAACCATCTTTTCCCTGATGAAAACCTACGAAGCGCGGTGGAGGGAGGTGGCCGGAAGCCGTCCCACGGCCATCTTCGGCTTTCAGGCTGAAGTCTCCCCCGGTCCCCTCCACGTGAACGTCCATAGGATGATTGAGAAATTCAAGGAGGGATTCGATAAGAACCAGGCCTACTACGAGGGATTTTTGGCAAGTGACTGTTACACCAAGCTCGCCGAGGTCCGGGAGATGTGCTCGGAAAGCATCGATTTCCCGAAGGTTCTCTGGGTCAAAACCATCTACAACTATGCGGCGCGCTACCACGACGCCGGGGACAAAAAACGCCTGCTCGATTCCCTGATACCCTTATACTTCGGCTACGTTGCCTCTTTCGTGAGAGAAACGGAGACCTACGACGACTACCGCGCGGAAGACGTCATCGAGGAACTTTGTGAAATCTATGAAGACACCAAACCTTATCTCCTCCAGTTATGGACGGAGAGGGTCAGCGAGGAATAATATGGAGGAGAGGAAAAAGATACTTGCCATCGACGACGAGGAAGACATCCGTTTCATCCTCGAGGAAGAACTCACGGACGAGGGTTACGAGGTTCATACCCTGGGGGATCCCACCCAGGCGCTCGACACGATTGAAGAAATCAAGCCGGACCTCGTCCTGCTGGACATCAAGATGCCCCAGATGAGCGGCACGGAGCTTCTGGGAAAAATTCGTGATAGATACTATGACCTTCCCGTGATCCTTCTTACCGCCTACAGCTCCTTCAAGCGCGACATCGCCTGCGCCGCTTCCGACTATTACGTGGTCAAGTCGGGGGATCTCACGGAGTTGAAGGAACGCATCGCAAGGATATTCAAGGTAAAGATCTGATTCGAGCCAAAAACTCCCCCACGTCGCAGATCTCCGACACCATCTAACGAACGGCAAACACGGCCGGCGCTTCGGAGGCCACGATCTCCATGGATCCCTCTGGAACCACGAAGCGCAAGATTTCTTAGCTCCACTTTTTATACGTATCCACCCTGTTTGTGTCAGATTTAAAGGTCCAGAAACACCCTCGGGTCGAGGTAACGGGCATTCAGGAGGGTGGCGAGAGAACGGGCGAAGGGCGCGGCACCCGGTACGGGATTGACCACGGCCGTTTCCCTGACAAACTTACGGATCAAGGATACGGCCCTTTCAAGGGCGGGGCCCTCCAAGGGCTCCGTGGAACGCCCGTCGCTCAACACGAAGAGGTCTATCACCGGGTAACGGTCCCGCCACTGTTGGATCAGCTTCGCGACCATGCCAATTCCCCGCGCGAGTGGGGTGGCGCCGGCTTCCTCAATGGCGCCCAGGCGGTGCAGGACGTAGTGCAGGCTGGTGGTGGGCAGGACAAGGATGTCTGCCGAGTTTCCCTGGATGGTCACAACGGCAACGGGGTCCCTGCGAAAGTAGGTCTCGTCCAGGAATCTCACCATCCACGCCCGGGCGAGCCGCCGTGTTTCCGCCATAGAGTCACTCACATCCAGGAGAAAAACTACCAACCTGACTTGGGGGGCGTTGAAAACGGGTGCCCGGAGATCCGCGGGGGCCGGGCGGAGGCGCCCCGATTTCCACGCATGGAAAAGGGTCGCGACGCCATCGATCTTACCCCTGACCCACGCCCGGTCGCTCCGTTTTCTCCCTCCCTCCGCGGGGGCCTCCCGGCGGAAGCGTGAACGGCCAAGTGAACGAACGGCCCCGGATTTTTGCATGCGGGGCGGGACAACCGGGGGAGAAAAGACCCCGATTCGGCACGGCTCCTTGCGCCCAATGGGAACCGGGGTTTTCCCCTTGTCGGCGCCCATCCGGATTATCTTCTTTCTTTCCCGCGCGCTTTTTTTTTACGATAGAACGGGGCGGGAATCCAGCCGTTTCGATGGCGGTTTTCCGATTCTCCCCCTTTGTAAACCTTCTCCTCGATCTCCTCCCAGGTCACCACGTGCTGAATATCCTTCGAGGGGAGACGGTGCTGAAGCGCAAGGGGCATGACCGACTGGATATCCTCCCATGTCACGAATTCACGACCTTTCCATGCGGCCCTTGCCTGCGCCGCGCGCAAGGTTGCCAGCTCGGCCCGGTGGGTATGTATCCCGGTTCTAATGACCGCCTCGATAGTTTTTGCCAGAAGGTCGTCCGAAATGGTCACTCGCGCGACCCTTTCCCGCGCCGCCTTGAGCCTGTTGGAGACGTCCCGCTGCTCCTTTTCGAAACGGGCGGTAAATCCCGCGGGATCCATTTCGAAGGCCTGGGCACGCTTGAAGACCTCTCCTCTTCCTTGGACACTCTGGAGGGCGAGGACATGGACCGCCAGACCGAAACGGTCCAGGAGCTGCGGCCGCAGCCACCCCTCCTCGGGGTTCATGCTCCCCGCGAGAACGAACCGGGCCGTGAAATCCCGGGAGATCCCCTCCCGCTCCAGGCGGTAGCGTCCCGTAGCCGCCGCGTCAAGGATGACGTCCATCAGGTGATCCGGGAGGAGATTGACCTCGTCGATATAGAGGACATGGCCGTCGGCCCGGGACAGGATGCCCGGCTTCACCGTTACCTCTCCCGTGGCCAGTGCCCTTTCCGCGTCCACCGTTCCCAGGACCATCTCTTCCCCGCTCCCCAAGGGCAGTTCCACTACCTGAATTTCGGGCAGCAGGGTTGAAAGGCTGCGCACCAGGGTCGTTTTTCCCGTCCCCTTTTGTCCCAGGAGAAGCACCCCGTGTACCGCCGGGTTTATCAGGCTGAAAAGCAGTGCTTCCTTTGCCTCCTCCTGGTCGACGACGGCGACGAATGGATACATCGGCTCCCTTTCCGTGGTCCCCAAGCGCGGCATGCCCTTCCCTACTCCCTCCCGAAACCCCTGTCAAGCGAGTCGATTTTCGGTTTCGTCATTTAGACGAGAGGACGGACAGAGAGAGAAACAATTTCGTAATTAGTAGGGATTTGAAACTAAATCTCAACATATGAAAAAGTTTGACTTTCGGGGAGAGTTCGTCTAAAATCTATTGAACGTTAGTTAAAAAATCTAAAGGAGGAAGTTTATGGAAATCAAGACGATTGGTGTGGTTGGCGCGGGCGCCATGGGAAGTGGTATCGCCCAGGTCGCGGCGACGGCGGGGTATAACGTTATCATGCGGGACATCGAGGACCGGTTCGTCGAGAAAGGGATGACCGGCATCGAGAGGTTCCTTGCCAAAAGCGTTCAGAAGGGCAAGGTCACGGAAGACCAGAAGCAGGAGATCCTCGGCCGGATCAAGGGGACCACGAACCTGGAAGACCTGAAGGACGTGGATTACGTTATCGAGGCGGTCATCGAGAATCTCGACCTCAAGAAGGAGGTCTTCAAGACCTTGGACGGCATGTGCCGCCCGGAGGTCGTCCTGACCAGCAATACCTCTTCCATGTCCATTACCGAGATCGCAGAGGCCACGAACCGGCCGGACAAGGTGGCGGGGATGCACTTCTTCAACCCGGCGCCCATCATGAAACTGGTCGAAATCATCCACGGCTACAAGACCAGCGACGAGACCGTCAAGGTGGTCTTCGACGTGACGGAAAAGATGGGCAAGGTCCCGGTAGAGGTGAAGAAGGACAGCCCGGGTTTCATCGTGAACCGGATCATGATCCCCCACATGCTCGAGGCCATCAAAATCGTGGAGGAGGGCATCGCGTCGCCGGAAGACGTGGACAAGGCGGTCAA
>Ga0256833_1003945_pt1 | contig 10059 bp, 10 predicted proteins | sample 356284metaG_FD_190535 | JGI IMG/M metagenome (GOLD analysis project Ga0256833, IMG submission 190535) | Hydrothermal vent microbial communities from Mid Atlantic Ridge, Atlantic Ocean - 356-284 | ecosystem: Environmental > Aquatic > Marine > Hydrothermal vents | place: Atlantic Ocean: Mid...
TGGAGAACAAGTTCAACGTCAAAATGCGCAATGGAGCTCACGGCCAGGCGGTATATCAGGTAAACCACGTAGCCCATCGTTATAGTTCCTAGGGCCATGACCACGAGGTCAAATGTGAGACCGAGCCACTTCATGAGGATGCGCTCCACGACGGTAGGCTCCTTTTTCATCCCACCACCATCAGCCAAGAGTTAGGAGAGCCTAAAAAGTTTTCGTTTTAACTCTATCCGCCGGAATTATCTCCCCTATCCGCGAGGAACCTCTCGTGTTCGTCCTCCCTTTTTCTCTCCCTCGTGTATATCCACCCCATAACGGCAACCATCGCTGACATTCCGATAAGCATCTGCCATCCTAACTCCTTCAGGTCTATCGCCACTATCAGCTCCTTGACTATCACCAGAACACCTATCTCAACGATGTTTTTCATGGGCACGTGGTGGTATATGATGTACATTGCGATTATCTCAAAAATTTCAAGAAAGATCAGGATCAGCACTATCCCGTGGAGGGCATCCTCCGGACTAAAGCCGTGAAGTGATTGAAGTGCAAGGTCGATGATGAGTTTTATCACGTACAGCATTGTGAAGATTCCCAGCGCTATGACAACGAAGTCAAAGGTAACGCTCAGCCATCCAAGGGCCAGCTTTTCAAGAACTGTAGGATTTTCCCTCATGAAACCACCTACCTCTGAAGTTCATCCCCATTGTCTAAAAGGATTTCGACGTTTCAACCTTTGTTCTGAACAAACTGTGCTTAACCTTCAGTTCTTTTAACGTCCGTCGATTGACTTATCGTCGAAAGGAGAAGGGAAAAGTTATAACCGCTTTTACAGACGTAAAACCGTAAATGTCATCAGAGGTGATAAAAATGGTCGACACCAACATAGAGGCTCTTTTTAGACCGAAGAGCGTTGCCGTTATCGGCGCCTCTGAAAAACCCGGCAAAATAGGATACGCCGTTATGAAGAACCTTGTAGAATACGGTTATGAGGGCAGGATATACCCCGTGAACATAAAGGGCGTTGAGATAGAGATAAACGGAAGGAAGTTCAAGTCCTACAAGAGCATCCTCGACGTTCCAGATGATGTTGACATGGCAGTGATAGTAGTTCCCGCCAAGTTCGTCCCGGGTGTCGTTGAAGACTGCGGAAAGAAGGGCGTTAAAGTTCTCCCCATCATAAGTTCTGGCTTCGGTGAGCTCGGTGAGGAAGGGAAGAAAGTAGAAGAGCAGCTCGTTGAAATTGCCCACAGATACGGTATGAGGATCCTCGGTCCAAACATCTTCGGCGTTGTTTACACCCCCGAGAAGCTCAACGCCACCTTCGGCCCCACCGACGTTATGCCCGGACCCCTTGCCCTGATAAGTCAGAGCGGAGCCCTCGGAATAGCCCTGATGGGCTGGACAATCGTTGAAAAAGTTGGCCTCTCAGCAGTAGTCAGTATAGGAAACAAGAGCGACATAGATGATGCCGATTTACTCGAGTTCTTCAAAGAGGACGAGAACACCAAAGCCATTCTCATCTACATGGAGGGGGTAAAGGACGGGAGGAAGTTCATGGAAACGGCAAAAGAGGTTAGCAAAGTGAAGCCGATAATCACGATAAAAGCCGGAAGGAGTGAGCGCGGTGCCAAGGCAGCTGCCTCCCACACCGGTTCTTTGGCTGGAGCCGATAAAATATACGAGGCAGTTTTCAAGCAGAGCGGCGTTTTGAGGGCTCTCACAATTGGGGAGGCATTTGACTGGGCGAGAACGCTGAGCAACCTGCCAGAACCAGAGGGTGAAAACTTAGTTATACTCACGAACGGTGGCGGTATTGGAGTTATGGCCACCGATGCGGCAGAAGAAAGCGGTCTCCACCTCTACGACAACCTCGAAGAGCTGAAGGTATTCGCCAAGCACATGCCGCCCTTTGGAAGCTACAAGAATCCCGTCGACCTAACGGGCATGGCCGGTGCTGAGTGGTATGAGGGAGCCATAAGAGACGCCCTCGCTCATCCAGAGATGCACAGCATAGCGGTTCTATACTGCCAAACAGCAGTGCTCGACCCAAGGGACTTGGCTGAGATAGTTATCCGCGAGTACAACGAGAGCGGAAGGAAGAAGCCCCTGGTTGTGGCCATTGTCGGGGGCATAGAAGCCAAAGAGGCTATAGACAGGCTCAATGAAGAGGGAATACCAGCGTACCCAGAACCAGAAAGGGCAATAAAATCCCTCGCGGCGCTCTACCGCTGGAGCAGATGGAAGGCCCAGCAGAGGGAGTGACTTTCTTTCTTTTCTTCACACATCAATTGAACGTTCTAACTTTTCTTGAACTTATCCCTCATCGCTATACACGAACTTCAGCTGTTTCGTCGCGTTGAGTATCTCGTCGGCAAGCTCAGGTGGTATTTCCCGTGGATCTCCAAACTTATAAAGTTCCATACTCATGTTTGAGACTTCCTTGAAAAGTTCTAGGTTTTCTTTAATGGTTGCCGTTTTGTTTATCTCCTCCATTGCAGGAATAGTTAACAAGAAACCCTCCAGCTTTATGAAGGCCTCCCAAAGCTTGCGGTATTTCTCGTGGTCGCCTCCGGTGCAGTAATGAAGAAACATAAAGACGTTCCCAACGTGCCTCGCTCTCACGTAATAGCTGCCGGCATATTCGTCCAGAGTATCCTCAGAGGCGTTCTGCTCTAGAAGATATCCAAAGGCATTCCCCATATAGCCTAGCTCGAACAAATCCTCTGCCACAGTTAGGTAAACCATGCCCCAGCTCTGGTCATGAACTGCCTCTTGAATTTCCAGCTCCCTTTCGGTTTTCTGCCATGAGTACAAGGAGAACGTGGAAAAGACGAGGAGTGCCACCAAAGCTACAACACAAAGCCTCTTCAACGGCCACACCTAACAACACTATAGCAGGGGATCTTATTAATGTTACTTGGATTATACTGAATTCACGTTCAAAATACCAAAAGGATTTAAGGAACTTCTCAAAATCTATAGATGCTGATGCCCCATGCAATGGGAACGCGATCTGTACTCACATTTCAAAATGACCAAAAGGATAAGAACCGCCTTTATAATCCTCGGCCTACTGATCACTGGAATGGGAACTGCTCAGACACTCTTGGATTTTGAAATGAGGTACTTGGAAACGTTTGGATCTTTTCCCGTTGAAACCGATCCTTTAGCACTCTTTTACTTGACACTCTCCTACCTCTTCTGGGGCATTTTCTTTCTACTTGCAGGATTCACCGTGGAAAGGTTGCTAAACTTCCAGAGTGCCAGGGCGTTTATCTGGGGTCTAATGCTCCTACCCTTAATTTACGGAGTTCTCAGATTCGCGCTCGCTGTACTTCTGAACTTGAACCCTTATGTGATTTACCCGGATCTTATTCAATATTTGCTCGTAATGGTGGTTCTCATTGTCACATACCTTCTGACCAGGTACGTCTTTAAGGAGAATGAAGATACCAGCTGTAAATAACCAGGGAGGCAATGGGCATGCTCATCGCCCTCATCTCCGACATCCACTCGAACCTTGAAGCTTTGAAGGCAGTCTGGCGAGAGGTAAAGAGCTCCGATGTAATCCTCTGCATGGGCGACCTCGTAGGTTATGGAGCGAGCCCAAACGAGGTCGTGGATTTCGTAAGGCAGAAGATGGGGAAAAGAAACTTCCTCTGTGTCAGGGGGAATCACGACAACGCTATTGCATTCGGCGCCGAGTGGGGCTTCAATCCCTACGCGAGGCAGGCAGTGAGGTGGCACCAGCGCGTTATGAGCGTGGAGAACCTTGAGTTCCTCAGAAGACTTCCCGTACGGCAGCTCTTTACGGACGATACCGGTAGGAGCTATCTCCTCATTCACGGCTCGCCGAGGGCACCGCTGGACGAGTACCTCTTTCCCTGGCTTTCAGAGAGCGTGTTCAAAGCTGTCCTGGGATACGTCAGACAAGACGACCTGCTCGTTGGGCACACCCACGTTCCGATGCTCAAGTGGACAGGCAGAAGGAGGGTAATAAACCCCGGGTCAGTGGGTCAACCCCGCGATGGGGACTGGAGGGCCGCCTACGCAACACTCGAGACCGAAAAAGAGCCCCCAAACAACGTTGAGTTTCACAGGGTGGAATACAATGTAGAAAAAAGTGCCGAGAGGATAATTAAGGCAGGCCTTCCGAGGTTCCTGGCGGAGAGACTCTTTGAGGGTATTTAAAGCCCCCCGGTTCTCTGGGGCCTCTCCTGTCCTTCTCCCATGGTAGCCTCCTGCCCTTGTACCCTCTTCTTTATTATGGCAGGTTTCCTCAGCTTGGATTTGACAGCAAGCTTTGTCGAATCGATTATTATAACCTCCCCTATACTTTTGACGGAACTGACCGGTATGAGCAGTAAACCCTCGTGGTCAGTAACGAACTCGCTCGTGTCGAGGTCTTCATCGGGTTCGGCGACTATTACGAGAAGATCCCCCGTTTCCTCATCAAAGCTGAAATCATAAACCCACCCAAGTCTTACACCGGTGTCCGTAATCAGCTCCACATCCCTAAGCTTGGATGCCATTATCCTGACCATCTTCTCCACCCCTCAGTTCAATCGTGTAATCCATTGGTCGGTAACGTATAAAACTTTTTCCAATGAAAAAGTCAGAAGGTGAAGTAATCAACCCCCTTACCCTTCTCGCCACCACCTTTCCTCTGCTGTTCGAAGTTCTGGTAATAGTCAACCATGTAGGGTGTTATGCTGGGTTTCACTTTCTTCAGCGCCCTTTCGAAATCGGCTCTCGAAACCCTGAGCCTCTCAAGGAACTGCTCGTCCTCGGATTCCACCATTTCCTCCGGCAGAGAAGCCATCACACGCCTCATGGCTATAAGGGCAGCTTCTCTAACGAGAGCCTCAAGGTCGGCGCCGGAATACCCCTCTGTCTTCTTTGCCAGCTCCTCAAGCTTTACATCTTCGGCGAGAGGCACGCGCCTCGTGTGAACCCGAAGTATCTCCAGCCTGGCCTTCTCATCTGGCGCTGGAACGAGTATCAGCCGGTCAAAGCGCCCAGGTCTCAGTAAAGCTGGGTCGAGTATATCGGGCCTGTTGGTTGCCGCTATCACAACCACCCCGCTGTTGCGCTCTATGCCGTCCATCTCTGTCAAGAGCTGGTTGATGAGCCTGTCCGTAACGCGGCTCATGTCGCTTCCCCTGGCCGGTGCTATCGCGTCAATTTCATCGATGAACACCACGGTCGGAGCGGCTTGGCGAGCCTTTCTGAATATCTCTCGTATCCTCTTCTCGCTCTCGCCGACCCATTTGGAGAGAACCTCCGGGCCGCGGATGCCGATGAAGTTGGCCTCGCTCTCCGTTGCGACCGCCTTAGCGAGGAGCGTCTTGCCGGTTCCCGGCGGACCGTAGAGGAGCACTCCCCTCGGCGGTTCAATACCAAGCCTCCCGAAAGCTTTGGGGTACTTCAACGGCCATTCAACTGCCTCGCGTAGTTCTTCCTTAACTTCTTCGAGGCCGCCCACATCCTCCCAACGGACGTTGGGCATTTCGATCAAGACTTCCCTGAGTGCGCTCGGCTCGACCATTTTTAGCGCCTCGTAGAAGTCCGCCTTTCTAACGCGAAGTTCCCCAAGGACTTCTGGAGGAATCCTCTCGTGTTCGGGGCTTATCTTGCCCTCATTGATGAGCCTCCTCAGGACGACCATCGCCGCTTCTCTCGCGAGAGCCGCCAGATCTGCTCCAACGAATCCGTGAGTCTTCTCGGCGATTTCTTCAAGCATCCTGTCTATCAACCTGCTCCTGACCTCAGGATAGACCTCGTTTTCGCTCTTGAGGGCTTCCTTGATCTCTCCCTCACTCCTCGCACCCTCGACCCTTTCGATGAGTCTCTCCAGCTTGCTTCTTTCAAAGGCCTCCCTCTTTATAAGCTCCCGGAGAACCCTTAAAACAGTGGTCTTGTCGTAGTCCGGCTCCAGGGGCATTCCCCTGGTGTGTATCTGGAGTATCTCCTTCCTGCCGGCCTTGTCCGGAACGCCAACCTCAATCTCTCTATCAAAGCGCCCTGGCCTCCTAAGAGCCGGATCCAATGCATCCGGCCTGTTGGTTGCGGCGATGACTATGACCTTTCCGCGCCCCTTCAGCCCGTCCATCAGGGTAAGTAACTGTGAGACAACTCTTTTCTCCACCTCTCCTACAACCTCCTCTCTCTTTGGCGCTATCGCGTCAATCTCATCGATGAAGATAATGCTCGGGGCATTATCTTCAGCCTCCTTGAATATCTCCCTAAGCCTTTCTTCGCTCTCCCCATAGAATTTGCTCATTATCTCCGGCCCGTTGATGGCTATGAAGTGAGCATTCGCCTCGTTGGCAACTGCCTTGGCCAGTAGAGTCTTACCCGTTCCCGGCGGACCGTAGAGGAGAACACCCTTAGGCGGCTCAATGCCGAGTCTTTCGAAGAGTTCGGGGTGTTTAAGCGGTAGCTCAACCATCTCACGTATCTTCTGGATGGCATCACTCAAACCGCCGATGTCCTCGTAAGTTACCTCGGGAATAGCCTCCTCGCGCACTTCAACGGCCTGCGGCAGAACCTCCACCTCGGTGTTGTAGGTTATCTGGACTATACCCTTTGGAACCGTACTGACAACCACAAACTTGAGCTCCCCGAACCCAATGGGCATTGCCTCGAAGAGACCGCGAAGAAGTTCGTCAAAGGGGGAACCACCGTAATAACCCTCGCTCCTGTTGCTCGCCACAATGAGGTCGCCTTTGACCAGAGGCCTTCCGAGAAGGTTCTGCTTCACCATGTCCCCAGGAATCTGGATAAAGACCCCCTTCTGGGCAGGAGCCAATACAACTTTTTTGGCCTCCTGAACCTCGGCCTTCCTGACGGTCACGTAGTCTCCTATGCTCACCCCCGCGTTCCTTCGGATGTACCCGTCCATGCGTATTATGTCGAGCCCTCTGTCGTCGGGGTGGGGATTGGAAACTATCGCGGCCGTTGAGCGCTCTCCGATTAGCTCAACTATGTCCCCTGGCTCAACGCCAAGCTGCTTCTGGTACTTCCTGTCAAAGCGTACTATCCCTCGACCAACGTCCCGCTTGAGGGCCTCGGCAACCCTAAGCTTTATCTTCTCATACCTCTCATCCTCCTTCTTAAAGATCATTTTGATCGCCTCCCGTGCCGTTGAATTGCCTCTTCAAGGGTAATCCTCCCGAGAGCAACATCCCTCGCGAGTTTCGAGGGTATCGTGATATTACCACTTATCTCACGGCTCCTTCTTTTTATATCCTCTATCTCGCGCCTCGTAGGTTCTCTTACATCAAGGAGCTCACCTATCGTGACCTCCCTACCCTCCCGGAGCCCAATGTTTATGGCAGCCACGATGTCCTGAACCTGCGAAACCTCTACACCACCAACCTTTGGGGTCGTTCCCCATTCATCAACGAGAATAACCCTGTAGTCGTGACCCAACACCTTCTCAAGAGCCCTGAGCATAAGGGCCCTCTGCCTCTTAGCGCCATGCCCGATTTTAATTTTTGCATTGGGGTATTTTTTAAGAAGTTCGATAATCACATCCACATCCCTGGGACTTTTGAGGTGATGGACTTCTATAATCCTATTGTCCGCTACAACGCAGAGACCGGGCCTCTCCCCTGGATCAATGGCCACATAAACCCTCCTAAACCTTCTCCCCTCCAGCCTTGCAATCAATTCGTCCATAAAATCATCGTCCCTCACTATAACCTTGACCGGAAAATCCACATTGCCCTCATCAGCCTCCCCCGTCAGCACAACCTCAACGTCGTAGGGAATCCTCTCCCCAACCCTCAAGCTGAGGAAGGGCACTCCGTACTCTTTCAGGAGCTTAACCGCCCTGTAATAAACCCTCGCATCATCGGTTACGACGGCCACCCTCATGGGAAATACTTCCCAAGGACGAATAAAAACCTTTCCAAATCGCCTTCACCACTCGGGCCCTTTTCAGGACAAAAAAGATTATAAGCAACAGGAGAAGAAAAAAGTGGGGGACTTCCCATGCAGCCTCCAAAGAAAGAAAAACACCCTATTGAAGAAGAATGGGAAGACGAGCTCTTTGAAGAAGATGAGGATTGGGAAGAAGAGTTTGAGGAGGACTGGGAAGAAGAATGGGAAGACGAAGACTGGGAAGAGGACGACGAGTGGTAGTCATCCATCGCTCTTTTTTCTCCCCCTGCCCCAGCCGACCCCTGCCGTGAGGATTCTCTCCGTTGAGAACAGCCATGCCGTGGCGTAGAGTATAGCGACCGCCACTACCGTTAGGTAAGCCATGCTTATCGCTATCGGCGTGTAGCTGCTGAGGAGGACGTAGCGGTAGTCCACGACGGGGTGTGTGAAGGGCACCGCCAGCAGAATATATTTGACGACCGCTGGGAGGTCGTTTATGTCGGTGTACATCAGCAGGAAGGCCGGGAACGCCAGGGGCAGGATAACCGCGCTGACCAACGTTGTAGCACTCTGCACATCTTCCGCAAAGGTCGCCACTATCATGGCTAAGCTGAGGGCGATTATTATCGTCAGGAACACAACTAGGGCAAACATCAGCGCCCCCGTTGCGGTGACGGACAACCCGAGATCTTCGAGGCTCACACCGCTCGAACCCAGCCCAAAGGAGCTCATGTAGTAGCGCATGCCCACCATGTAAGCTATGGCCGCTACCAGACCCATCATCGCTGTGCCGAATATCTTCGCCGCGACTATCTTCGTCCTCGCCACGGGGAGGGTGAGGAGCGTCTCCAGCGTCTTGTTCTCCTTCTCGCTCGCTATGGCTCCAGCCGCCATCTGGGAGGTTATCATGACCATCATGAAGACTATGAGCGGTATCGTGAAGGCCTGGGCCGCTATAACGCTCGAAACCGCGGTTGGAGATACATCCACGACCCTGCCGTTTATTACCGACCTGCTCTCCGTTTGTATCGGCTGTAGTATGGCGTCTGGATTGCCTGCGCCGAGGTTCTTCACCTTTATCCTGGCTATCTCGTCGCTAAGAACCTGGATGATGGAATTTATCCTGCCTTCGCTGACGCTCTCCTTTATGCCAGTGCTTATGCTCATAAATATGCCGTATACCTCAACCGTGGCCGTCTCGTTGGCCTGGAGCTTTGATGAGAAGTCGGGAGGAATGACCACGAGAACGTTCTGCTCCTTTTTTATTGCCCCCTGAATGGCCCCATCAAGGGAAGTCGCGTTAACAACAGTCACAGTCACGTTGGGGGCAACTTCCAGAGCCTTTATAAGTACCTTCCCGTAGGGCCCCTCATCAAAGTTCGCTATCGCCACATGGGTCTCTCCCTGGGCCTGCTCCATGCCGATGTTCACGGCCTTTCCCATCAGGGGAAGCAGTATCAGCGGGACGACCACGAGGCCAAAGACGAGCTTCTTGTCCCTGAAGAGGTTCCAGAGTTCCTTCTTTGCCATGACCCAGAAGTCGCTCAAGCTCCTTCACCCCCTATTGGCTCACCGATGTTCACTCCGACAGCGCGCATGAAGACCTCCTCGAGGTTCTGGGCATTGTAGCGCTCCTTCAGCTCCTTTGGCGTTCCCACCTCTACTATCCGCCCCTTGTTTATCAAAGCAACTCTGTCGCAGAGGAACTCCACCTCAAGCATGTTGTGGCTCGATAGAAGGAACGTTACGCCTTCTTTTCTCGCGAAGCGCCTTATCGTCTGCCGTATCGAGTATGCGTTCACGATGTCCAGTCCGCTGGCAGGCTCGTCCAGTATGGCCAGCTTGGGCTTTACCATCAGGGCCCTCGCTATGAGGAGCTTCCTCGTCATTCCCTTGGAGTACGTGGAAACCTTGTCATGCAACCTGTCCCCCAAACCGGAAAGCTTGACGCCGAGTTCGAGCATCTTTTTGGCTTTCCCCTCGTCCTTCGCGTACAGCTTCGCCATGAACCCGAGGTATTCGTAGCCGGTGAGGTTCTTGTATGCCCCAGCCTCCTCGGGCAGGTAGCTGATGATTTCCCTGACCCCGTCGGCTTCCTTCACCACGTCGTGGCCCGCTATTTCTGCCCTCCCCCCGGTCGGCTTGAGGAGGGTTGCGAGTATTTTCAGCGTC
>Ga0256833_1003946_pt1 | contig 10056 bp, 7 predicted proteins | sample 356284metaG_FD_190535 | JGI IMG/M metagenome (GOLD analysis project Ga0256833, IMG submission 190535) | Hydrothermal vent microbial communities from Mid Atlantic Ridge, Atlantic Ocean - 356-284 | ecosystem: Environmental > Aquatic > Marine > Hydrothermal vents | place: Atlantic Ocean: Mid...
AGAGGCTTGGCAGAGATGGTCGGAGCCACTTTTATATGGGGTTCCATACCTATATTTGCAATTTGGTGTAACCTTCCGTCCCCGGTTTTCATACTATTCAGGGTGCTATTCGCATTTCCATTTGTCTTTATATATGCCGTAAAAACAATAGGCAAGAAAGAACTTTTCAATCTCAAAAATGTTCCGCCTTTAATACTTTCCGGTCTTATGCTTGCGCTTAACTGGATATTTTTATTCTGGGCTGTGCAAAAAACAAGTATAGGTAATGCCATAATAATTTACTATTTAGGCCCTATAATAACGATATTTTTATCCGTTATATTTTTGAAAGAGCCATTCAACAAAATTACTTTGCTATCAATGTTTCTTGCATTTTTCGGCGGAGTTCTGATATTCTTGCCGAACAATATGGGACGTCAATCTATTTTTGGGCTTGTTCTCGCACTGTTTTCTGCCATATTTTACGGATTATTGGGATTCTATTCAAAAATCGGTACAAAATACCATTCCGCAATAAAGATAACTACATACCAAATATTTATTTCAATTCTATTTACATTGCCATTTGGTATTATCATGCACTTTACGATTACTCCAAAAGTTTTAATTTTGCTCTTCATAACCGGAGTTATTCATACTGCACTTGCCTTATTCTTATGGTATGACAGCCTGAACTTTATAAGCATTACAACCTCATCAATTCTATCTTACCTTGATCCGATGTTTGCAATAATTCTCAGCTTTATATTCTTAAAACAAACCCCTAATTTACCGCAAATAATCGGCGGAGTTTTTATTGCTATATCAGGAATAATAATCCCCATTTCTGAGCGCAAAGAATACTATATTTCGCAGTAAAAAGGCAAAAAGCCTAATCACAAACATCTGTTTGCATAAAATTACATTTTTGATACACTATTTCCTCAGTTATGTTTTGTAAAGGAAAAAATTATGAAGATAAAAACGGTTAAAGGAGCACTACTTGCCGCAAAACGCTCAATTAAAAAGATTTACGGCGAGAACGTAACAAAAGAAAGGCTTATAAGCAAAGAAGACGGAATTCTGTTTACCGAATTCTCCGCCTTTCTCATTCATTATAGCAAAAAAACGGATCCGGGTTTCAGTGAAATATTCCCGGATGTATCAAATGAGCTTCATTGGGATGAAGGAATCAAAATAGATAAACATTTGATAATGCAATTTTCCAAGATGCAAAACATGAATAAGAAAAAACTTTCCGTTCTTTTTGTACTGTCAGATGGCACAATATTTCAGATTTCTCCGTCGTCTCTCATAGGATTCTGTGAAGCGATGAATTTGGAAATAAGGAATAACGGAATTTATTATTTCTTCCCGACGATTCTGCTCACCAGACTGAACGGTAAAGCATCGAACAAAGAAATTTTAACAAAAAAGAAACTTTCCCTGATATCTCAAATAAACAGCCTTGAAGAAATTGACGAAACGGAAATTTTAAATTCCAACCTTAACATCAAAGAATTCGATAGCGATATAGTCAATGAAATAATACAGGTATTAAAAAGCATAAACGATCATTTATCAAATATAGAAAAAGAACTTCATAGGAGGAATGAGCAATGAAAAAAGCAGCAAAAATAAGTATTGCTTCAATCCTCCTACTGTTTGCAATTTTTATTTTGTTTTTCCACTCTTACACAATCGTAGACGGAAAAGAAATCCATCAGGTTATATCAATGAAAAGTTTATCCGTTGAGCAAGTGCTTAAAAAAGCGGGTATCAAACTGGATAGCAAAGATGTCGTAAAACCGTTTGAAGGCGGAAAATTCAAAGTGAATGTTATCAAAATTATCCGCTCAAGACCGGTAGAAATTGATATAGACGGAAAAAAAATATATTTAAGAACAACCATGCAAACAGTAGGAGACGTATTAAAAGAAGCAGGCATAAAATTAGGAGAAAAAGACAAGGTTTTGCCCAATCTGAAATCTAAAATTCGTAATGATGAGAAAATTACTGTTTCGACTTACAGAACAAAAACAACTATTGTAAAAATACCGATACCTTACAAAACGGTATATGAAGTAAATCCGAGACTGCAAAAAGGAAAGGTAATAAAATTCAGGGACGGAAAAGACGGGATACTTGAGAAAAAGATAATAATCACGTATGTAAACGGAAAAGAAGTTTCAAAAAATACCGTTTCCGAAAAAGTAGTAAGCCCTGCAGTATCTGCGGTATATATGAGCGGAAACGCGCGCGCGCCTGAAAAATATATAAAGAAATTGAGAGTGGTAGCTACTGCGTATTCACCGAGAGTTATAGAAACCGACGGCAATCCGTGGCGAACGGCAACCGGTATGAGAAGTGCTTTTGGCATTGTTGCAGTAGATCCGAAACTCATTCCGCTCGGCACGCTTATGTATGTGGAAGGCTACGGATATGCGGTAGCCGGAGATACGGGAAGCGCAATCAAAGGAAATAGAATCGATGTGTTTTTCTATTCCACGGATGACGCATACAGGTGGGGTAGAAGAACCGTAACAATTTATATTCTTCCGGGAAGATGGAACTTTCCAAACAAGTTAAGTTACTGATAAAAACCTATAAAATATTTCCTTCGAAAAAATTGGGGCAGAATTTCCTTATAAAGGAGACTGCCCTTTCTTTTATTAAAGACTCGATTAGCCCGGAACAATCAAAAAAATATATAGAAATAGGGCCTGGTTTTCTGTTTCTCACGGAAAAGGTATCGCCATATGTAAAAGAGATCTTTGCGATTGAAAAGGATAAAAGATTTATTCCTTTTTATGAGGAGCATACTATTGAAAATGTTAAAATTATCATAAACGACGCACTTAAAATAAAATTTGATGAATTCGATGCCGATGAATTATTCGGGAACATACCTTACAACATCTCAACGGATTTAATACTTAAAATCATCGAATCAAAAAAAATAAAAAGAGCGGTTCTTCTGCTACAAAAAGAATTTGCAATGAGAATACTTTCCGATGTCGGGGGTAAAAACTATAGCTCTATCACGGTACTAATAGATTTCTTTTTTGACAAGAAATTTTTGAAAACATTTCCACCTCATTTTTTCTATCCGAAACCCGGAGTAAGCTCCACACTCATAGAACTCAGAAAGAAAAAATTAAACGAAGAGATAGATCAGGAGCTATTTTTTGAAATCGTTCGTTCGGCGTTTGCTCAAAGGAGAAAAAAGATAGTAAACACCTTATCAACCCGTTTCGACAGAGAAAAAGTCCAAAAAGCCCTCAAATTGTCAGGTATCGCATTTAACAGAAGGGCTGAAACTTTAACTTTGAACGATTACAAAAATCTTTACGAATTCCTCAAAAATTCTTGAAAATATAGTTGTAAAATATATAATTGATTAGCAGTAAATTAGATATTTCAAAGGAGGCTGATAATAATGGCATACAAAGTAATTGAGGGACTTTACTATTCAAAAGACGATGAATGGGCAAAAGTAGACGGAGATATTGTAACAGTAGGTATTACCGATTATGCACAGGACAAATTGGGGGACATCGTTTATCTTGAAGAAGTCGAAAAAGGTAAAAAAGTAAAAGCAGGAGAAGTGTTCACAACAATCGAATCCGTAAAAGCAGCTTCAGACATTTTCTCTCCCGTTTCGGGAGAAGTGGTTGAAATACACGATGAGGTTTTTAAAGATCCTTCCATCATAAACAAAGATCCTTACGGAGAAGGGTGGATGGTAAAAATAAAAATGGAAAACCCCGACGAATTAAAGAATTTAATGGATGCAAAACAATATTCAGAATACAGAAAAGAGTGAATACATATGAGATATATCCCTAATACAAAAGAGCAAAAGGAGGAAATGCTCAAAGAAATCGGCGCTTCCTCCGTAGAAGATTTGCTCAAAGATATTCCCGCATCGGCAAGAGTAAAAGGTAAATTAAACTTACCCTCCCCTTTAAGCGAAGAAGAAGTCAAGGAAAAAATATACAACATCTCAAAGAAAAACCTTGATTTCTTTTTTTATAAACCTCTCGTTGGGGCAGGAGCGTATAGGCATACGGTACCTGAAGCCGTGAAGGCAATCATATCACGCGAAGAATTCTATACATCCTATACCCCGTATCAGCCGGAAATTAGCCAGGGAAACTTACAATCAATGTTTGAATATCAAACTCACATATCCCGCCTTACAGGAATGGATGTTGTGGTGCCTTCGATATACGACGGAGCCTCGGCAACAGCAGAAGCAGCCCTTATGGCTTTACGTTTAACCCACAAGAATAAAGTGATTGTTTCTCAGCTCATACATCCTCACTACAGAGAAACGCTCAACACGTACGTAGAACCCCACGATACGAAAGTTGTGGAAATCCCATACAAAAACGGGCTTACGGATATAGAGAAACTTAAAGACTCAATAGATAATGAAACGGCAGCTGTTATCATTCAAAGCCCTAACTTTTTCGGCGGAATAGAAGACATCGAAAAAATCTCCAAAATAGCACATGAGAGCGGTGCGATTATGGTGCAAGTTATAGCGGAGAGTATGTCTTTGGGTTTGCTCAAGCAACCGGCAAAAATGGATGTTGATATTGTAGCGGGAGAGGCGCAATCTTTCGGAATGGATATAAATTTCGGAGGGCCGTTTAACGGTTATTTGTGCAGTAAGATGAAGTTCATAAGACAGATACCCGGAAGGATCGCAGGTGAAACCGTGGACAAAAACGGAAATCGCGGGTTCGTAATGACATTCAGGGCAAGGGAACAGGATATAAGAAGAGAAAAAGCAACATCAAACATATGCTCCAACCATGCACTAAACATCGTTGCGGGGAATGCCTATCTTTCGCTTGTCGGGAAACAGGGATTAAAAAAGATTGCAGAGTACAACGTAAAAGCCGCGCACTATTTAAGGAGCAAACTTTTGGAAAGCGGGAAATTCGAACAAATAGACTATCCTTTCTTCAACGAATTTATTTTGAAAACAGATAATAAGGATAGCCTAAAAGAAAAACTCATAAAAAACAATTTCATACCTCCTCTTGATCTCTCGTTATTCTATCCGGAACTCGAAGGATTTATGCTGTTCTGTACAACAGAGATTTTCTCGAAAGATGATATAGACAGTATTGCTCAAATAATCGGAGGTTAGTGGCTATGAAACTTATATACGAAAAAAGCGTAAAAGGAAGAGGCGGTTTTTCATTAAAAGAAGACAATTTCCCATATAAAGATATCTCTTCGCTTATACCGAATTATGCACTGTCGGAAGAGGAAAAAGCATTACCTGAAGTGTCCGAAGTGGATGTAATAAGGCATTTCACGAAACTGTCAAAATTGAACTACGGCCTGGACGACGGGATGTATCCGCTCGGATCCTGCACGATGAAATACAATCCCAAGATAAACGAAAAACTCGCAAGTCTTGATAATTTCGTATATGCACATCCGTTTACGGATCAAAGATACGTCCAAGGCAGTTTACAGATCATGTATGAACTTAGCGAAATGCTATCCGAAATTACGGGAATGGATAAATTCTCACTAATGCCGGCGGCAGGAGCACACGGCGAACTTACCGGTGTTCTGATTATAAGAAAGTTTTTTAAAGATAAAGGTGAAAAACGCAGTAAAATATTAATACCCGATTCGGCACACGGAACAAATCCGGCATCTTCCGCAATGGCAGGCTTTAAAGTGGTGGAAGTTCCGTCAAACGAAAGAGGCGGTATAGATATTGAAAAATTGAATGAGCTAATGGACGAAGACACGGCAGGTTTGATGCTCACAAATCCGAATACGGTCGGTTTGTTTGATGAAAATATAGAGAAAATTGCGGAAATTGTTCATAGCAAAGGAGGTTTACTTTACTACGACGGAGCAAATCTCAACGCTTTACTCGGTATTGTTAGGCCTGGCGATACCGGATTTGACGTTGTTCATTTGAATCTTCATAAAACTTTTTCCACGCCTCATGGCGGAGGAGGGCCGGGCGCAGGAGCCGTAGGCGTTAAAAGAGAATTGAAAGAATTTCTTCCGTCTCCAATCGTGGGAATGAGCAACGGAGAATACATCTTTGAATATCCTACAAAATCAATAGGCAGGGTGCGTGCATTTTACACAAACTTTCCGGTAATCGTAAAAGCATACGTATGGATAATGAGCCTTGGCTCGGACGGACTAAGAGAAGTAGCGGAAACAAGTATTATTAATGCTAACTATATTTTGAAGAAACTCAAAAGATATTACAAACCAGCATACGATAGAACGTGCATGCACGAATGCGTTCTTACGGGTAGAGAATACAAAGAATTCGGTGTGAAAACATTGGATATTGCAAAAAGAATCATGGATTACGGATTCCATCCCCCAACGATATATTTCCCTCATTTCCAGCCTTATGCGGAAGAAACAATAATGATAGAGCCAACAGAGTCCGAAAGCAAAGAAACCATTGACAGCTTTATAGAAACAATGATAAAAATTTCAGAAGAAGCAAAAACAAATCCCGAACTTTTAAAAGAAGCGCCTCATAACACCCCTGTTGGAAGATTGGATGAAGTAAGAGCAGTAAGAAATCCGAAACTCGTATTTAAGGGTGACAATGATAAGTAAAATTAGAGATGCGATAAGGGAAGCGATAGAAAAAACATACGGAGAAATTCAATATCCGGATATAGACATTTCAGTTGCTCCCGAAGGACTTGGCGATTTCTCCACCACTCTGCCATTTAGGCTTGCCAAGATACTTCACAAACCTCCGATAAAGATTGGTGAGGAAATTATAAAAAACATTTCGTCAAAATACATCTCCGACGCTTCGGTTGCAAAACCCGGCTATATCAATATAAACGTAAGCAGTAAAATTTATGAAGAGCTATTGAAAAATCTCTCCGTCGAAAAAGAGAAATATTTTCAGGCGGACAAAAAGGGCAAAAAAGTTCAATTGGAATTTGTCAGTGCAAATCCCACAGGTCCACTTCACGTAGGAAACGGAAGGGGCGGAGTAATCGGAGATGTTCTTGGAAATTTGTTAAAACTCAAAGGTTATGATGTTCAAAAAGAATACTATGTAAACGATGCAGGAAGTAAAATGAATGCCTTCACGGATTCAATCCTGCACTATTATCTCAAACTGTGCGGTATAGAAACAAAATTTCCTGAAGACGGATATAAAGGAGAATATATAAAAGACATCGCCGAAGATATTTATGCGAAATTTGGAGACAGGTACGCCAAAAACACAGCCCATGACCGTGAAGAAGTAAAAGAGCTCGGAAAAGATATGATGATCTGGAAGATCAAAAGTTCTCTTGCACGCTTTGGAGTAATGTTTGATAATTGGTTCTATGAAAGTTCCTTATACAAAAGCGGCGAAGTGGAAAAAACAATAAAAATTTTCAAAGAAAGCGGATATACTTACGAAAAAGATGGCGCTCTCTGGTTTAAATCGACTCTTTTCGGAGACGACAAAGATCGGGTACTCGTTAGAAGAACTGGAGAGCCTACGTATACTCTGGTAGATGCCGCATATCATATGAACAAATGGAACAGGGGATTTAAAAAAGTAATTGACATCTGGGGAGCTGATCATTTCGGACATATCGTTCCGATGAAAGCTTTAATGCAAGGAATGGGATTGCCTGATGATTTCCTTGATGTAATCATTTACCAAATAGTGCATCTATACGAAAACGGGCAGGAAATAATGATGTCCAAACATACAGGAACATTTATTACATTGGACGAACTCATTGAGGAGGTCGGCAAAGATGCCGCACGATTCTTCTTTATGCTGAAAAGCGCAGACACCCATTTAAACTTCGATATGGATCTTGCAAAAAAAGAATCCATGGATAACCCGGTATATTATGTTCAATACACTTATGCAAGGATGAAAAATATTTTGAGGAAAGCACAAAATATAAACTACGACAATTTTAATGCCTCTTTGCTAAATACAAAAGAAGAAAAAAACATATTGAATGCGATGCTAACAATTAAAGAAAAACTGTACGGCATAGGAGATACGTACGAAGTGCATAAACTACCTTTCCTTTCAATAGATTTTTCCAAAAAAATAAACTCTTTCTATCAAAAGCATAAAGTCATAGGATCGAAATACGAAAAAGAACGTATTATACTCGTAAACGGAATAGTTATAGCTCTGTCTATGCTTATGGACCTTATGGGTATAGAGAAAAAAGAAAAAATGTAGGGGGATATGATAATGAACAAAAAAATCGCAAATAGATTTCTTCTTCTTATTATCGCAGTATCTCTTGTTGCATCTCTGTTTCAAATAGGAGTGAGAATTTCAGCGGAAAAAAAGGAAAATACGCTTGATATTGCGGCTGACTATTATACATTTAAAACATTTGCAAATAGTTACGGGAAAACAGTATACGATGCAATAGGAGAGCTTAAAAACAATGGACTTGTTAGCGTAGGACTACCCGAGCAGAACATTCAGGACATAGTAAACAGCGGAAAAGCCTCCCAGTGGAGCGGTAGCGATATACTAACCGGCAATATTCCGGAATCAATAAAAAACAGCATAAATTTTACCGGTTGCGATATAAAACCGTTCTACACAATTATCTTTACAAAAGACGGTGCCCTTGCAAAAAGAATGAAGGCAAATTTACCTTCAAGCACTGATATTGTGAATGGTAAAAACGGGACTTATGCTGTAATCATTCATTCCGATCCGACTGATGCGCAAAACTTTGGAATTGGCTTTGACAACTCGGCAATCGAGAAATTCAAAACTATGGGTGTTAATGTGATTTTACGACCAAGATACGCACCCGGAAACAATAATTTAAAAACGCTCGAGGACACAATCAAAAAATACGACATTCATTCGGTAATGTTTTACGGACAGGTTATAAACGGTGCAGGGAACGAACAAACAAAGGCACTTGCCGATTTTTTCAAAAAAAACAAAGTTGTTACTTATATTATAGAACTACCGATACAAAAAGGGGTTTACAAACAGGAGGGCTTGCCTCAATTAATAAAAGAGACAAACTATTACGTTGCAAGAGTATATTCCATATACCCTGCTGAACAACTTAAACTAACCGCATCACAAATTTTTAACAGATGGTTCAGATCCGTATCCGACAGAAATATTAGGGTGATTTATGCAAAACCCATAATCGATACTGGAAAATCCTATGAAGACAACATGAAAATTAACGATTATTATATTGGAAAACTTCATAAACTTTGGAGTAGAAAAGGGTTAAATATAGGCATTCCACATCCAATGCCCGAAGTTGATATAAGTGTATATATGATTCTTTTGATAATGTCCGGAATAGTTGCGCTGCTTGTCCTATATGCCGATATTCTGTTTGATATGAAATCAAAAGATACGTTTCTATGGTTTATATCCCTGATTTTGCTCTTTGGCGGATTAGTATTGTTTAAAAAAAACTTATCCGAAAAAATACTTGCTCTTTTGGGTGCTATTACTATAACGGGAATGGTTTCATTAATTGTATTCCGATATGTGAAAAAAATCTACGGTAAAAAAGACAAATTCTTTACATCTCTAATAAAAGATTCCGTTACATTTCCGATTATAACTTTTGTTTTTTCTTTAATAGGTGCTTTATGGATCGCCGCATTGCTTTCTCCGTCGCCTTACCTGCTGAACCTTGACATGTTCAGAGGTGTAAAGGTTCTTTACCTTTCACCTTTTTTATTCCTTATAGTCAACTATCTCTACGTCTTCGGTGCAAACTTTAACAACAAAAATATGCCTAAAGAAAAATATAACATTATTGAAGAAACCGAAAAAGCATGGAACATCCGTGTCAAATGGGGACATATTATTATTCTCATAGCACTTGCAGGTATCTTCCTCATATACATTTTACGTTCCGGAAATACGGGAGTAAGCATATCCTCGGTAGAATTAAAATTCAGGGCATTTTTGGAGCAACATATCATTGCACGCCCCAGATTCAAAGAATTTCTCATCGGATATCCGTCTCTTTTGCTTACAGTTATGGCGGCTCGGCTAATGCGTAAAAAATGGCTAATTGTTTTTGC
>Ga0256833_1003947_pt1 | contig 10056 bp, 5 predicted proteins | sample 356284metaG_FD_190535 | JGI IMG/M metagenome (GOLD analysis project Ga0256833, IMG submission 190535) | Hydrothermal vent microbial communities from Mid Atlantic Ridge, Atlantic Ocean - 356-284 | ecosystem: Environmental > Aquatic > Marine > Hydrothermal vents | place: Atlantic Ocean: Mid...
TGTGTTTAATATTAAAGGGAATAAATACAGATTAATTGTAAAAATAAATTTTCAATATCAAATAATATGGTTAAGATTTATTGGTACACACGCTGAATATGATAAAATAAATGCAAATAATATTTAAATTATGAATATAAAACCTATAAAAACAAAAGCTGATTACGAAAAAGCACTCGAAAGGCTTGAAATTATTTTTGATGCCAAAAAAGGCACAAAAGAAGGTGATGAATTAGAAATTTTGTCAATTCTTATCGAAAAATTTGAAAAAGAAAACTTTCCAATTGAGTTGCCTGACCCAATAGAAGCAATCAAATTTAGAATGGAACAATTGGGAATGAAACAAAAAGATTTAGCTGAAATTGTTGGATTTAAAAGTAGGGTCAGCGAAATTCTTAATAAAAAACGAAAATTAACAATTGAAATGATTAGAAATATCAGTCAAAAATTGAATATTCCTTCCGAAGTACTAATACAAAAATATCAATAATTAAAAAAATATACCGCTTTTATATAGCTTATTATCAAGATTATTGGAGCTTAATGACCCTTAATGTAAAATTACTATTTGGTTTTTTAATTACGCTTTTGTTGTTTCTTTTATCATTAAGTTGTGCTTCATACATAAAACGAGATAAAGACAAATATTTTGTTAGCAAATAAGAAAAAATTCCATTCCACAAATAGCACATTTGCAATTCGCACAAACCAACCCGTAAACCAAAAATTGCAAAAGAACTATTTTTTCAGCCCATAATCAAAATGATTCAGATTTATTTTATATTTTTGACAAATGTGTCTAAATAAAATTGACAAAATGGAATCATTTGGAAAATATATCCGACAACTAAGAGAGTCAAAAGGGTTACCGTTAAGAAAAGTTGCAGCTGCTTTGGATGTTGATACTTCAATTTTAAGTAAAATTGAAAGAAATGAGAGAAGAGCAACAAGTGAAATGATTCCAATCCTCGCAAGAATTTTAGAAAAATCAGAAAAAGATATTGAAATACAATTTATAAAATCAGCTATTATTTCAGATTTAGGTGAACTTAATTATTTGAAAGATGGTCTAAAAGAAATATTGAAAATCTTATGAGCACTAAATTTTTCACAAACGAAGAAGAATACACTTTAATCAACAAAATTGAAGGAATATTCAAGCATAGAAATATTCACTTCTTTGATGCTTTGGTTGGATATTTTCGTGCCTCTGGATATTTCAGAATTAGAAAATTTATTGAAAAAGCAGCTGAAATACGAATACTTGTCGGCATAAATGTAGATAACTTAATCAATGAAGCATCACAACAAGGACTACTTTTTGACCCCAATGCGGAACAAGTACAGAATGAATTTTTTAAAGAAGTAAAAAAAAGCATTCAGGAAGCTGAATATGATAAAGATGTTGAAGATGGTATGCTTCAATTAATTTCTGATATAGTTTCGGGAAAATTAAAAATAAGGATTCATCCTAAGCAAAATATTCACGCTAAAATTTATATTTTCAAAGAAAAAGAAAAACACGATCACGGTTATGGTTCTATAATCACAGGTTCTAGTAATTTAACAGATGCCGGACTTTCAAAGAATTTTGAATTTAATGTAGAACTAAGAGATAATACCGATATAGAATTTGCTTCTGAAACTTTTAATAAACTTTGGGAAGAATCGGTACCCATTGACCAAGGATATATTGAAAAATTAGAAAAAGAAACATATCTTAATGATACTTACAGTCCTTATGAGGTTTACTTGAAATTCTTAGTTGAATACTTTGGAAAAAGCATAGAATTTGATCCTAACTCAATAACTGATTTACCAAAAGGCTTCAAAAGACTATCATATCAGATAGATGCCGTTAACGATGGCTTTGCTAAGATGATGAAACACAATGGTTTTATTTTGGCTGATGTTGTTGGGCTAGGAAAAACAGTTGTTGCAACAATTATTGCTAAAAAATATTTCTATTCGAATGGTTTCCCTTCGCATCGCTCACGTACATTGATTATTGTACCTCCGGCATTAAAAGAGAATTGGGCTGAAACTACGGATAAATTCAGATTAGATAACGTTAAAATTATCACAAATGGTAGCTTACATAAAATCCGAGATCCTAGAAAGTATGATTTAATCATAGTTGATGAAGCGCATAAATTTCGTTCCGATACTGCAACAATGTATAATGAATTACAAAAAATATGTAAGACACCAACACGTAGAGTTTTACCTAACGGTCAAGTAGTTCAAAAAAAGGTAATGCTTGTTTCGGCAACACCTTTAAATAATAAACCGGAAGATATAGCAAACTTGGTTTATTTATTCCAAGACAGTAAAAATTCAACACTTGAAATTGGTAACTTACAACATTTTTTCAGAACTCAAATTGATACTTATAAAAAACTAAAAAGCGAACCGGATATTAAAGTTGTTCAACAAGGTGTAAAACGCATCTACGAAAGAATAAGAACAAAGGTAATTGAACCACTTATTGTAAGAAGAACCCGTACTGACTTAATGGCACACGATTTATATTCAAAAGATCTCGAAAAACAAGGGATTAAATTTCCAAAAGTTGGAGCACCAAAAAAAATACTTTATCAGCTGGAACCACACCTTGAAAAACTATATGATAAAACAATATTTATTTTAAGCCATCCGACACAAGGATTAACTTACAACAGGTATCAAGCTATTGCATATTTAAAACCTCACAAAAAAGCAAAATATAAGCAAGCTGAAATGATATCCAGTCAATTGGCTAAAATTATGAAAACATTACTTGTTAAGAGAATTGACAGTAGTTTTTACGCTTTTAAAAAATCATTGCATCGCTTTATGATGGCAACAAAAGCAATGGTAACAATGTTTGAAAACGGAAAAATTTATATTGCACCGAATTTACCTGTTTCAGATTTAATTAATGAAGGAAAAGAAGAAGAATTATTAGAATTGATAATTGAAAAATCAATTGAAGACCCAACAATTGATATTTGCGAACCGGATGATTTTGAATATGATTTTTTACCTGGTCTGAAAAATGATTATGAGTTGCTTAAATATCTAAACAAAGAATGGCAAAAAATTAATGATGATCCTAAATTGGAAATGTTTGTTCATTATTTGAAAAATATACTTTTGAGGAAAAACATTAATCCTACATCTAAATTGGTGGTTTTCTCTGAAAGCAAAGAAACAACTGAATATTTATATCGTGAACTGCCTAAACATATCGATGAAAAAATACTGATGGTTGACAGTAGTTCACGCAAAGAAAAAATGCCAATAATTAGAGCTAATTTTGACGCAAATATTCCAAAGTCTGAACAAAAAAATGATTTCAATATTGTTATTTCAACAGAAGTTTTAGCAGAAGGAATCAACCTACATAGGGCAAATGTGATTGTTAATTATGATACACCTTGGAATTCTACTCGTTTAATGCAACGTATTGGTCGTGTAAACAGAATTGGTTCCGTAGCAAAAGAAGTACACGTTTATAATTTTTATCCAACAGCAAAAGTTAATAATGATATTGAATTAGAGAAAAAAGCCATAATGAAATTACAGGCTTTCCACGCTGCACTAGGAGAAGATAGTCAAATATATTCTCCGGATGAAGAAACCGAGTCCTTTGGACTTTTTGATCACGAATTGGAAGAAGAAAAAGACGAAAAATTGGCGTATCTAATGATGATTCGAGATATTAAAGAAAAAGATCCTACATTTTTTAAACAGATAAAAAATATGCCTTTAAGGGCAAGAGTTGGAAGAAAAAATGGAGACTTAAATAATAGCACTATCAGTTTTGTTAAAGATGCCAAAAGAGACGCATTCATTTATGTAAATTCAAAAAATGAAATAGAGGAACTTACTTTTTTGGAAGCTATAAAAAAATTTCAAGCAGATATAAACGAAAAAGCAATTCCGCTTCATTCAAAACATCACGAACAAGTAAAAACAGCAATAAAATTATTTTCTGACAAATTAGAGGAAGAAAAAGCCAAAGACAAAAAAGTAGATGTTACTCAGGGACCAAACGAAAAAAGAGCAATTGCTTATTTAGAAGCAATGATTAATTTACCCTTTACAAATGATGAAGAAACAGAATTAATAATTAAAGCAAAAGATGCAATTCGTAAAGGTAGATTTCAAAACTTGCAGCGTGATATTAACAAGCTAAAAAGAGCTGTTAGTAAGAGTTCTTTAAAACCCGTTATCATTTTGGAGAAAATAATGGAAATATTAAAAAGTTATCCATTAATCAATGAAGAAACTGATGAACTTGAACAAACAAAAATTGTTCATTCAAGAATATTAAATCCTGAGATTATTATTACAGAAAGTTTTAGCAAATAATTCATTATGAAAGAAAAAGAACTAAAACATATTTTACAAAAAGATTACAATTTCAATGAAAATTGGAAAACCATATTAAGTTTTCTTTTTAACAAAGTTGTTTATTTTTCCTCCCCTTCAAATCCATTTTTTGAAGAAGACAAAGTAAAATCAGGAAAACAGATAGGTGCCATAAAACTTGACGACAATAAATCGCTTGCTATTTTTGAAGTGGAAGTGGATGACAGCATCCGCATTGACCAAAACCGAAAAGGATTAAGAGATATTGCCGCCAAACATATCGACCAGAATATTACACACGGAGCTTTGGTCTTTTTCTATTCCAAAAATCAAACTGATTACCGCTTTTCTTTCATTGCCAAATGGTCGGAAATTGATTTGGAAACCGGTGAATTTATCAAAGGCGAAACAAAACCTAAAAGATATACCTATTTGCTTGGGGGAAACGAATCGTGTACAACACCGGCAAAAAGAATTTTAGAGTTGGCTTCTAAGAAAGAAAAAGGCGAAAAAACCAGCTTACAAGATGTAATGGATGCTTTCGCTGTTGAACCATTGAAAAAAGACTTTTTCAAATCCTACAAAGATCACTACAATAAATTTTGGCAATACATTGCTGAAAACGAACAATACTGTCATATTCTTTTAGATACTTCCAAAGAGAAAATAGAGGAACAGCAAAAACCCATTAGAGATTTTGTAAAAAAATTGCTTGGTCGTATTGTTTTTCTACACTTTCTGCAAAAGAAAGGATGGATGGGCTGTCCCGCAAACACCAAAAAATGGGAAGGTGGCGAAAAACAATTTATGCAATTATTGTTTGATAATTTTGAGAACAAAGAACGCTTTCATAGCCAATGTTTAACTAAGTTATTTTTCAATACGCTGAACACCCGGCGCGAAAACGATATTTTTGAAATCAAGGGATTAAACGGAAAGTTAAACGGTTCCCGGGTGCCCTATTTAAATGGCGGACTGTTTGAAGCGGACAAACCAAAGGAGATTTTAAACGTTGATTTTCCCGTTAAATATTTTGAAGAACTCTTTGATTTTTTTGCGCAGTATAATTTTACCATTGACGAAAACAGTCCGGATGATCACGAAGTGGGAATTGACCCCGAAATGCTTGGACATATTTTTGAAAACCTCTTGGAAGAAAACCGCGAGAAAGGTGCTTTTTATACGCCCAAAGAGATTGTGGAATATATGAGCAAGGAAAGTGTAATTCAATACTTGAAAAATCATTTTCCCGAAGAAGCAAAAGTAGATGATTTTGTAAGAAATCATCAAGTATCTGAATATTTTACCGAAAGGGATAACGCCATTTTGCTAAACCAAAAAATTGATGCAATAAAAGTGTGTGATCCTGCCATTGGTTCGGGAGCTTTTCCTATTGGCATTTTACACGAACTTTTTGAAGCAAAAAAGTTTATTTATCCCTATTTGAAAACCAATAAGGAATTTAATCCTGCGAATGTTAAAAAAGACATTATCCAAAATTCCATTTATGGGGTGGATATTGAAAAAGGTGCGGTGGATATTGCCCAATTGCGATTTTGGCTGGCTTTGGTAGTGGACGAAACCGAACCCCAACCCTTGCCCAACCTGGATTATAAAATTATGCAGGGGAACAGTTTATTGGAGAGTTTTGAAGGTATTGATTTAAGCGAAACGGCTTTATTTGATGAACCAAAGGTTACCATTGTTCAGCAAAGTTTGTTTAAAGAGCCCAAGGCAGACTACGGTTTTACAGAAGAAAACAGAAAAGATATTAAACAGCTGATTAAAGATTATTTTAAAGTTGAAGATAAAGGCGAAAAGACCAGAATACACAAAGCCATTGACAGGATTGTACGCGACCATATCGATAAATCCTTGGAGTTTTATGAGAACAAACTATTGATTGAAATAGAAACTTTTCAAGATAAACTGGACAAAAAACTGGAACGCCTAAACGACAAGCAACAAGCAATTTATCTATCCAAAAGCAAAGAAGTAAAAGAAATAGAAAAACGCAAAAAACACTTAGAAAACAAAACACAAGCAAGAGCAAAACTGTTGGAATTTGAAAAAACGGACGAACGCCCATACTTCCTTTGGCACTTGTATTTTATGGATGTATTTGAACAAGGCGGTTTTGATATTATGATTGGTAATCCGCCTTATATTCAGTTGCAGAAAATGGGTAAGGATACCGATATTTTACAAGCCGAAAAATTTAAAACTTTTAAGCGTACAGGTGATATTTATACACTGTTTTACGAAAAAGGAATTAATCTCTTAAAACCCAACGAAGGTATTTTAACTTACATTACTTCAAACACTTGGATGCGTACAAAATTTGGTGAAGCCTTACGTAAATTTTTCATTGAATACTCAAATCCTATAAAACTGCTCAATTTTGAGGATACTAAAATATTCCCTTCCGCTACGGTAGAAGTAAATATTATGCTTACTAAAAAAGAAGAATGGAATAATAATTTACAAGCCGTTGCCATTAAAGGCGATTATTTGCCCGGTATGTCAATCCACGACTACCTAAACAAAAAGCAAATTGTTCTTACCGATTTAGATAAAGAAAGTTGGGTAATATTAGATAAAGAAGACTTTGAAATCAAAAAGTTTATTGAAACAAATGGTATACAATTAAAAGAATGGAATGTTGAAATGAATTTTGCATTAAAATCAGGTTTCAATGATGCATTTTTCTTAGATGAAGAAACAAAAGACGAATTAATTAATAGTGATATTAACAGTAAGCATATCATAAAACCTTTACTGAGAGGAAGAAATATCAGAAAATATACTTATAGTTTTGACAATATTTATATCCTTTACATTCCGTGGCATTTCCCTCTACACAATGACCCAACTATTTCCGGTGCTTCTATAATTGCCGAGAAAGAATTTGAAAAACAGTATCCGGCAGTTTATAATCATATGTTACTATTTAAAGATAAATTATCTCAGCGAAATAAAGCTGAAACGGGTATAAGGTATGAATGGTACGCATTGCAAAGAGCTTCATCAACTTTTGCCCAGAATTATGAAAAGGATAAAATTGTATGGTTAGCAATTACTGACAAACCAGCTTTTGCCTTTGATAATAAAAACCACTACGTAACATCCCCTTCGTATATAATGGTTTCTGATTTTCCAAAATATCACCTGGTTATGCTTAATTCAAAATTAGTTGAATGGTATTTAGACAAGGTTTCATCATCAACTGGGCAGGGCACAAATCAGTGGACTAAAATTTTTATGGATAAAATTCCCATTCCACAACTTGATAAAAAAGAGAGAAAACCATTTGAAATATTGGCAGATTATCTAACGCTAATCAACGACCCTGAAAAACCGTATTTGTTTGAAAGCATATCAAACGAAATAGTTAGTCGTTTTTTTGAAGATGTACTTAATATGATGGTTTACGAGCTTTACTTTGAAGAGCATATGAAAGAACGAGAAATAGACGTTTTGCAGTTTGTAGATTTTCAACCCATTGATCATCTGGAAACCTTTGAAGAAAAGCGAGATGTAATTCAAAAAGAGTATTACAAATTGAAGGAGAAAGATAATCCTATTAGGAATAGAATATTGCTTGCCCCTGTAAAAAGTCCTGATATTATTAAACGTATCAATGAAAGTACACATTAAAATATGAAGCTATGGGAATTACATATTAACAACTTTAAGTTTTTTACGGAAGTAGATAATGATAGCCCTTTGCTACAAATTAATGGAAATCATTTGCTTATTTATGGTGAAAACGGAAGCGGAAAATCTACTATTTATTGGGCTTTATATACCTTGCTCGAATCAAGCCTTAAAACAAATGATGATGATATTCGGAAATATTTTAAGAAAACAGGAAATGATAGTTTGGTGAATATTCATTCAACCGGAAGAAGTAATTCTTTTGTCAAGGTTGTGTTAAAAGGTGATGACGGCAATAACCCAAAAACATTTCGGGTTTCAAGAAAAAGCAAGGACTTATCCATTCGAGGGAATACTGATGTTATACAAAGCAGTATGGCAACCGATTTTATCAACTATCGTGTTCTTTTTCAGTTACACAACCTAAAACACTCAAAAGATAACGACCTTTGGCTTTGGTTTGAAGAAGAAGTTTTGCCCTATGTAAAAAAAGATGGTAATCCGTGTTTAAATGAATTGTCTGAATTAAAAAGAGGACCGGAAAAAATAAGAAACCTACAAGGAGATGAAGTCTTTCCTACCGCTTCGTTAAGAACCGCAGCTACACCACAGGAAAGAAGAGATTATCAGAAATACAAAACATACAAACAAAAAGTAAAGGCTTGGAATGATTGGTTAAAAGGATTCCTTTCTGATATTGAAACCAAAGCAAATCTTTCGATTAAAAATGATTTTGGTTATAACTTCAAAATCAAAGTTGAATTAGAAACAAAATTTCCTGAGTTTACAGCAACTGATGAAAAAATAAAATGGTTTAATCCAAAAATAATTATTTCCATCTCTGAATACGAGGGAATCCGGAATCCGAAAATTAAGAAACCGCATACCTTTTTGAATGAGGCAAAATGGTCAGCCATTGGTCTTTCAATAAGGTTTGCCATACTTGATATCAAACTCTATACCGCCGATTTTAAGGCTTTGATTATTGATGATATGATAATTAGTCTTGATATGTCCAATAGGGAGGTTGTCATAAATCTTTTATTAAACAAATATGCAAATGATTATCAACTTATTATAATGACACACGACAGGTTCTTTTTTGAACTGGTTAAGTATAAGATTTCTCTATTAAGGTTAACAAACTGGAAATATTTTGAAATGTTTGAGGATGAAGAAAGTCCTACCCCAAAACCGTTAATTATTGAAGAAACAAGTAAAATACAAAAGGCTTGGTCTTTATATCATCGTAAAGAATATAGCTTAGCTGCAAATACACTTAGAAAAGCAGTTGAAAAGTTATGCAAAGCATATTTAACGGCACAAGAAAGACTAAATACTAATTATAGTGTTAAGAATTTGCATCAAATGATTGAAGCATTTAGGACAAAAGGTACAGCAAACGGATTGGATGCAAATAAGCTAACAAAGCTACTTGAATACAAAGACAGAATATTGAATCCAAATTCACATTATGATATTGAGACACCTTTGTTTAAGAATGAATTAAAGAAAGCGATAGAAACAGTTGAAGAATTAGCAAATGACACAGGAATTAATGTATAAAGCCATCCTTCGCATCCATACACATTGCCAACTCGCTAAAAAAAACCCACCGCACGAGCCAAAACTTGTCAAAGAGTATGGATGCCCCAACGCAGTAAAAGATGCTAATAAAATTTGAAATAATGAATGAAAGGAAAAAGTACGAAAGCACAACAAAAAATATAGTGCATTTGGCAGATAGTGCTAAAAATGAAGATGATAGCAATAAATAAACATAGTGCAAAACCGAAAAGTTGGAGCGTTGAAATGCCAAACGCACCATATTTAGAACGTTCATTAAGATTTTTCGTTCTTAATGTTCTTAATGGTTAAATACTTCGTTTTCTTTTTTTATTGCGCTTTCATTAATTTTTTATCATTAAGTTCATTAAGATTTTGCGTTATTGATACTCTAATTATTAAATACTTATCTTTTATTTCTCAATTACGCTTTCGTTATTTTTTTGAAAATGAAAGTCAAATCTGAAATCATAAATC
>Ga0256833_1003948_pt1 | contig 10055 bp, 7 predicted proteins | sample 356284metaG_FD_190535 | JGI IMG/M metagenome (GOLD analysis project Ga0256833, IMG submission 190535) | Hydrothermal vent microbial communities from Mid Atlantic Ridge, Atlantic Ocean - 356-284 | ecosystem: Environmental > Aquatic > Marine > Hydrothermal vents | place: Atlantic Ocean: Mid...
CATTTAAGCTTAAATCTATTTTTGATTTACTCTTATTAATTTTAATATGTGCTAAGCCAATAGCCCTTGAAGCTCCTAATTTTTTACTTTGAGCTCTAAAAGCAGATGCTAAAATATAGACAGAGCTACCCCACTCTTGTTTTGCTTTAAATTTTACAATAACGGGTTCATTCTCTTTTGCAATTACCTCTTTACTCTCTAAAATAGTACTGTTTGCAATATTAACTATAATTGGTCCATTAAATTTTGGAGTTATCTTAATTTGTATCTCTTCTTTATCTTTATAGTTTAATTTATCTGTTGAAATTGGTAATCTATCAGGCGATATAGCACTTGCACTCTCATCATAACCAACTCTAAAGTGGTATGTTGTTATATCTCCACTATTATCTATTATCTCTAATTTATAACTACCCCAATCTAATTTATCTAAATTAAAAGGAGTTGGTTTATTTGTAGTAGAGATATTACCCTCTTTGATAGTTTGTAAGTCACTATAAGTTACATAATACTCCCAATCATCCCCACTATTTCTCCAATTATATTCACTCTCTTGCTCAATTAATTTATAGTGTAACTCTTTAGGTGTTAATTGATTATTTTTTAAATATATAATATTAAATGAAGCTCTCTCACCTAAGTTTATAGCTCCATTTTCAAAGAGAGGTTTTATACCAATATATCCAACTTTATTTATAAATGGAATATCAACTCCCTTTTCTATAGCTCTACCACCTGGGTCAAAAATAGATGTTTTTAGATATAAAGCAAGTGGTTTTGTAATAGACTCTTTTGAGTCAAAACTAGTTTTAATAGGTATGCTAACAGTTCCATTATTATCTCCTGTTGCTCTATTTTCATCAATATATTCGCTAACTTTCTCCTCTTGCTCTTTTCCAAAATAGTAATCTTTATACTCTTTTGTTGGGCTTTTTGTAGTGTGTAAAATTAGAGCATAACTAACTTGTGGATTTGGTAAGATTTCGCCTGTTAAATATTTTACTTTTAATTTAACACTCTGTTTACTATTTGGAGTAGTAATATTTGGTTTATTTATAAATTCTGCTTCTATTTTAGGAGGTATAAAATCTTCTACACTAAAGCTAAGTCTTCCTATAGGTTTTTCGTTATCTGCATATATCTCTATAGAGTATCTTCCTGCTCTATTTGGTAGTGAAAATTGTGTGCTAAGATGTCCTAATATATCTGTAGTTAAGAGTTTTTTTGCTATTTCATTCCCTTTTGGGTCTATAAGTTTTATTGAGACTTTTAATTTTATAGCAACTCTCTCTTTACTATCACGAATTAATACATCAATTGGTATCTTACTATTTGGCTTAAAGATTGAGCGATTGCTATATATAAATGCATCAAAGTTGCCATTTACTTCTCTGCCACTATCCCCTCTATCTGTTAAATCTAAACTAGGTCTATCTAAATTTAAAACAGAAAAATCGCCATTTGCACCATATGCATATATAGCTTTTGGTGCCATACCTTTTTTCCCAGCAAGAAGAGCAGCATTAAAGTATGCATAACCCTTTTTTGCTACAGTTTTTGCTAAAAGTTCATTATTTTTGGCAATTAACTCCAATTTTACATCTTTATATGGTGTAGCATTACTTAAATGTTTTGTATATATATGTAACTTATCTTTAGCTTTAAGAGTAAATAGACCAATGTCAGAAATCATAAACCATTGAGTCTTAACTCCATAATCTACTGTGCCATCTTTATTAACGATTGATGCTGCTAATATATAGACTCCAGATTTTCTCTTTTTAATTGTCTTGCCAACTGGTATAGCAGTTGTAACTTTTTTATTTAATTTATTATCTATATTTAAATATTTTTCCCATAAAAGATAACCTTTCTCATTCTCTATCTCATCTAAATCATAGTTATATAGACTATCTTTTAGAGATGTAGAGTTTATCATGTTTATAAGGTTGTTTCTATTAATTCTATAAAGCTTTAACTTAACTCTTTTAACATTTATACTATCTAATGGTATAGATATATCAGATTGAGATGGAAGTATATAACCATTTTCACTAAACTCTATACTTGGTTCATAATTTGTGGTTTTTTTAGTAAATGTATAACTCTTATCTAGTGTTAAGTTACCAATAGTAGCACTTTTATCTATATAAATAGAGTAGGTGGTTTGAGGCTTTAAATTATTAATACATATTGCATCGTAATTGAATAAAATACCATAAGAGGTTTTGGGTGTAACTTTAATATAATTCTTAAGTTTTTCACTATTGACATCATATATATATCTATCTAAAACCATACATAATTTGATACTATTTTGACTGTTTCTCTCTACTAATTTAACTATTTTTAGTGGTGTATAGTTAGTTGCAAAAAGTGACATAATAGTTAATAAAATTATTAATATAAATCTCTTCATAATTTATCCTTTTTTAATTTAAATAGCCATATTATACCCTTTTAAAGTGTCAAAAAGTGATAAAATAGCAATTATTAATACAATATTTTAAAGTTAAGAAAATATAATTCTTACTATGGATTATTTAATAAGGTTATTAATATTATTATCTTCTATTGTTTTTATCCTAAATGCTAGTAGTAATAGTGAAAATAAAGAGTTAATAGTTGCTACCAAAATATCTCCACCCTTTTCATTTAAAAATAGTAAAGGTGAGTGGGAGGGTGTCTCTATTGAGCTTTGGAAAAATATAGCTAAATCTCTTAACTTAAAGTATAAATTTCAAGAAGAGAGTTTAGAGAGTTTACTTGAAAAAATTAAAAATAAAGAGGTAGATATAGCTATTGCCGCACTTAGTGTTACTGCTAATAGGGAAAAGTTTGCAGATTTTACACAAAGTTACTATACAACTAATTTATCTATTGTAATACCTAAAAAAAATAGTAGTGTACTAAGAGAAGTTTTAAATAATATATTCTCTTATGAAGCTCTATTTGTTATTTTAGCTATTATTTTAATAGTAATTGTTGCTGCTTTTGCATATTGGCTTATGGAGCGTAAAAGTCCTGAAGATAAAGATAGTCAATTGACATTTGCAGATAGTGTATGGTGGGCATCTTCTACAATGACAACAGTTGGTTATGGTAATAAAAAGCCAAAGAGTGTAGGTGGTAAAATTATAGCTATTACTTGGATGTTTTTATCAATGTTTTTAATTGCAGGTATAATTGCAATGGCGACTTCATTTTTAACAAGGGCTCAAATGGATTACTTTATTACTAAACAGAGCGATTTAAATAAAGGGCAAATAGGTAGTATTAAAGAGTCTATTAGTGATAAATATTTAAGAAGTAGGCATATAATACCAACATATTATAATAGTATAGAAGATGCAGTCAAAGCTGTAGAAAAAGGTGAAATAGATGCATTTGTATATGATGAAGCAATTTTAAGATATATATCTGATAGAAAATATAGTAAAACTACAAAATTGACAGATGCTAGATTTGTGCCACAAAATTACTCGATTATATTACAAGAGGGTAGTCCTTTAAGAGAGAAGATAAATAGAAAACTTTTAGAGTTTATAGAGAGTCCAGCTTGGGATGAAATTAAAAAAAGATACTTTTTGAAACAGTAGTTTAATTATACATTATAAAAAATTTAAAAAAATGTTATTTTTTATGCTCTATTTTTAGTCCTTTAAGAGAGTAAAATTATAGTTATAAATTATTGTTTATATTCCCTATATAAGAGAGTTTACTCTGTATAATAGATAATAGTAAAAACTTATATAATAGGTTTTTATATGAAATAAATAATTTTTATTAAATTAATTGATTAAAGTAACTTTTATTAAATATCCTATTTTAAGCATTTTAAAGTGTTTCTTGCAGTTACACTACAAAAAATTCACCCACATAAAATCTTATAGTAACTCTTATATAATTATTAATCTGTTAATATAAGATACTTTAGAGTTTAGTCTAATTTTTACAAAGGGGTATATATGACACATTTAGCTACTGAACATCCCTATTTTGGGGCGTTTGTTCTATTTTTGTTGACGGCTGTTGCATTTCCAGCAACTCTGTTTTTAGCAAGACTTGTTAGTAGAAGACTTGCTAAATTAGATACAGAGAAGTTAAAGCTCTCAATTTATGAGTGTGGTCCTGAACCAGATCGTCAACCAAATACAATTTCGGTTCAATTTTACTTAATAGCACTACTATTTATTCTATTTGATGTAGAGATAGTATTTATGTTTCCATGGGCAATAGATTTTAAGCCTCTTGGAATGTTTGGTTTTGTTGAGATGGTAATGTTTATTGTATTACTTGCAATCGGATTTGTTTACGCATGGAAGAAAGGAGCATTAGAATGGCACAGCATCAAGTAAATTATGCATCAGCAGGTGGATTACCAGTTGCATTGACAACGGCAGACCACCTTATTAACTGGGGTAGGTCAAACTCTCTTTGGCCTTTAACTTATGGTTTGGCATGTTGTGCTATTGAGATGATGGCTTCTGGTGCTTCAAGATTTGACTTTGATAGAATGGGAGTTATCTTTAGAGCAAGTCCTAGACAAGCAGATGTAATGATTCTTGCAGGAACATTAACAAAAAAACATGCTGAGTTTACAAGAAGACTTTATGACCAAATGGCAGAGCCAAAGTGGGTTATTAGTATGGGAAGTTGTGCAAATACAGGTGGTATGTTTAATACTTATTCAATTGTTCAAGGTGTTGATAGAATTGTTCCAGTTGATATATATCTACCTGGTTGTGCACCGCGCCCTGAGACTTTGCAGTATGCGATGATGATGCTACAAAAGAAGATTAGACGCGAATCTGCTAATATGAATAAAAATAAAAAGCAAAGGTTCCTATAATGAGAAGGTATGTCCCAAAAGATAATGTTCAAAAGAAGGCAAAATATACAGATAGATATTGGGTTGCTCCAAGAGTTCCAAGAGAGAGTATAGAAGAGGGGAGTTTTTTTGAAGAAGTTGTTACAAATTTACAAAATAGAGGTATAGAGATATTAGATAGCTATATCGAAATTGGACAACTTGTTGTTAAAATAAATCCTGAGCAAAATTTAGAAGCAGTAAAATCTATGAGAGATGATAGCTGCTTTAAGATGTGTAGTGAACTTAGCGCAGTTGATTATTTAGCTAAAGATGGTGAGTTTGAGATATTTTATCAATTATTAAATTTAGATGAAGCTAAAAGAGCAAGAGTAGTTACAAGAATTAAAAAAGAGCAAGGCATTGAGAGTATCTGTCCAGTTTTTAAAATGGCAAACTTTGCTGAGAGAGAGATGTATGATATGTTTGGTATCTATGTGAATAACCATCCATATTTAAAGAGAATTCTTATGCCTGATGATTGGGTTGGTCATCCACTTCTTAAAACTTATCCACTTCAAGGTGATGAAGCTGCATCTTGGTATGAAGTTGATAAGATTTTTGGTAAAGAGTATAGAGATATTATTGGACCAGAGCTTCGCGACCCTGCGAGAATTGATAGATATGATACTCAAAGATTTGCAAGAGTTGGTAAAGAGGTTCCATTTGGTGCAGACCCTGAACTTGTAGATAAGACTGAAACTCCTATTGAAGATGGATACTCTAAGACATTCTTAACAGATTATACAACAGGCTCTAAAGAGCTAGAGAATAGAAGATAGGAGGGGTAATGAGACAGCAACCAAATAAATTACAACCATTTTTCGAAAACTTAAATTTTGAGAGAAAAGATAACACTATGGTTATCAACTTTGGTCCACAACATCCATCAGCTCATGGACAGTTAAGACTTGTATTAGAGCTTCAAGGTGAGCAAGTGGTAAAAGCATATCCAGATATTGGATATTTGCACCGTGGTGTTGAAAAGATGGCAGAAAATATGATTTATAATGAATTTTTGCCTACAACAGATAGATTAGATTATATTGCATCAACTTCAAATAACTATGCATTTGCATTAGCAGTTGAGAGGTTACTTGGAATTGAAGATAAAGTTCCAAGACGCGCTAAAGTTATTAGAACAATGCTTTTAGAGCTTAATAGAATTATTTCACACCTATTTTTCTTAGCAACTCACGCACTTGATGTAGGGGCGATGAGTATCTTCTTGTATGCTTTCCGTGAGAGAGAGTTTGCAATGGATTTAATGGAAGATTATTGTGGAGCAAGGTTAACTCACGCAGCTGTAAGAATTGGTGGTGTGCCACTAGATTTACCAGATGGGTGGATTGCCTCTTTAAGTAACTTTTTAAATAAATTACCAGAGCAAATTAAGTTATATGAAGACCTTTTAACAGAGAATAGAATTTGGAAAATGCGTCTTGAAGATGTAGGTGTGCTTGAGCCTGAAGATGCCTTATCTTGGGGATGTACAGGACCAATGTTAAGAGGCTCAGGAATTGCTTATGACATTAGAAAAGAGGAGCCTTATGAGTTATATGATGAGTTAGATTTTGATATTCCTGTTGCAGATACAAAAGATAGTTATGGAAGATATAGATTATATATGGAAGAGATGAAAGAGTCTATTAAAATTTTAAGACAATTAATCTCTATGTATCCAAAAACAGAGCAAAAACTTATGGCTCATGCACCTCAATATATATCTGCTCCAAAAGAGGAGATTATGACACAAAACTATGCACTAATGCAACACTTTGTGCTTGTAACTCAGGGTATGAGACCACCAAAAGGAACTGTATATGCACCAACAGAGTCTCCAAAAGGGGAGCTTGGATTCTATATTGTATCTGAGGGTGAACCATATGCTTATAGATTAAAGTGTAGAGCACCTAGCTTCTTCCATACAGGGTTACTACAAGATTTGCTTGTTGGTACATATATTGCCGATGTTGTTACAATTATTGGTTCTACCAATATTGTATTTGGTGAAGTTGACAGGTAAGGGGAGTTTATGAAAAGATATGATTTAAGACATTTACATGATAATTTCTACGATAGAATGGTAGAGTTAATAGATAAAGATTTAAAAGTAGAAGAGGTTGGTATCTTTCTTTTTGAAGTTGGAGATTATGAGTCAATTCAAAAGAGTGCCGATGTTATAAAAGAGGCTGGTCATGACTTATTAAACTCTTTAAAGTTTAATGAGGTTGACTGGACAATAGTTGTTAGAAAAAAGGCTTAATAGATGCAAGAGAATGCACCAAGTTTAAATAAAGAGATAGAGGTAATGGATGGTTTTAGCAAATTTATCAGTGCATTTAATAGTGCAGGTGGTAAGTTAGTTGAGCCAAAAGAGAACTCTGACTCATTAAAAATTCTTTTTGGTGCTAATTTGATTGAAAATAGTATAGATGGTGAGATTATATATATGCATCCAATCGAGGCTAATTTAAGTGAGCAATCTAAATTTATAAAGTATGAAGCTGGAAGTGAAGAGGGTGTTGCTCTTTTACTTTTAGAAGCATTTTTAAAAGATTTAGATATTGACTCATTAAATAGCTTTATCGAAGATTTAGATGTAGGTTATTTAAGTGCAGAAAGTAGCCTATCTGAAGAGGAGCTAGAGGAGATTGTGGCTTTAGTTAAGAGAGCAGATGAAGCAGTAATTATAGTTGCTGATGATATATATACACACGAAGCAGTAGTAAATATCGCATTAGCTTTAGCAACTCTTACAAAATATAGCAATTTAAAAGTAGCTGCACTAAAACCAAAATTTCCAGTAAGCAAAGCTACTAGCAACTCTTTAGAAGCAGAGCTTAGTGAACCAGAAGAGTTACCAAGTTATGATGGAGTAGTTGTCTATAATGTTAAAGGTGATAATTTAGATGCATTACTTGGCTCTAAGCAATTTGCAGTTGCAGCGAAGGTAAAAGATGGTGAAGTTGTGAACTTTAAAATAGGTGATATTGAGTTTGAAAAGAGCTTTAAACTTGATGATACTTTAAAGGGAACAATCGCAGTTAATAGAGTATCTAATTTAGATATCTTGTCATCTTATAGGTTCAAAAGAATTAAAATTAACAAGGTAGGAAGCAAAAATGGGTAATGATAATTTGATTACAGTAACGATTGATGGAATTGAGTGCAAAGCAAAAGAGGGGGAGTATATCTTAAATGTAGCAAGAGCGAATGATATTTTTATTCCAGCTATTTGCTACCTTACTAGATGCTCTCCCACTCTTGCTTGTCGTATCTGTCTTGTAGAGGCTGATAACAAGAGGGTTTACTCTTGTAATGCAAAAGTAAAAGATGGTATGAATATCACCACTACAACAGAAGAGATTTTAGAAGAGCGAAGAGCTATTATGGAGGTTTATGATGTAAACCATCCACTACAGTGTGGTGTTTGTGACCAACATGGTGAGTGTGAATTACAAAACTATACACTTGAGTTAGCAGTTGATACTCAACACTATGCAATTCGTGATACTAAAAGAGAGACAAAAAATTGGAGTAGTGTATTACACTATGATGCAGGACTTTGTATTGTATGTGAAAGATGTGTAACTGTTTGTAAAGATATGATTGGTGATGCAGCAATTAAGACTACTAAAAGAGGTGGTGACCCTTTAGATAAAACTCTTAAAGATACAATGCCAAAAGATGCATATGCAATGTGGAATAAGTTGCAAAAATCTATAATAGCTCCTAGTAATGGAACAGATTTTACAAATTGCTCTGATTGTGGTGAGTGTACAGCAGTTTGTCCTGTTGGTGCATTAACAGAGAGAGATTTTATTTATAAAGCAAACCCTTGGGATTTAAAAGAGATACCAAGTGCTTGTGCTCACTGCTCTAGTGCTTGTCATATCTATTATGAGACAAGAGCAGAATCTATTGATAATCCAGAGGAGAAGATTTTTAGAGTTAAAAATGAGTGGAATTATCAAACACTTTGTGGTGCTGGTAGATTTGGTTACGATTATGAAAATCGTGATGCTAAAAAAGACCCAGAGGCACTAGAGAGAGCTATAGAAGCTATAAGCAAAGCTGGAACTATTAAGTTTAACTCTATGATAAGTAATGAAGAGGCACTAATGCTTCAAAGTTTAAAAGAGAAGTTTAACTTAAAACTTGTAAATAGTGAGGTTAAACCATTTGCCAACTTCTTAAAAGCATACTCTAAAGTAGCAGGGCATCAGTTATATAAAGATAGCTTTAGTGATATGTATGAGTGTGACTTTATAATATCAGTTGGTGCAAAATTAAGAAATGATAACCCAGCAGCAAGATACCTATTTAATAATATTCAAAAGATGAATAAAGGTGCTGGTATCTATTTACATCCAGTAGGTGACACACTTATTCCTACATTTGGTAAGAGTGTAGAGCAAATTAACCATCCAGCAGGATTAGAAGAGTATGCACTTTTACTTGTATTAAATCTATTTGCGAAAGAGGATTTAGAAGATAGCGTTAAATTTGAGTTAAATGATTTAGGAGAAAAACTTGGATTTGATGCAGAAGAGTTCCAAGGTAAATTAGATAAGATGCTTAAGAAGAAAGAGAAGTTTGCATTAATTATTGGAGAGGATTTATATAACCACCCTAAAGCTGAGAATTTAGCAAAACTTGTAGCATTAATTGAGAAGAGTTGCGATATTAAAGTAGCAATGATTCCACCAAAATCTAATGCTCTTGGAGTTGCACAAATTTGTGACTTAGATGATGAAGCAGAAGGTTTTGTAGTTGGTTATAATGAAGTTGGTGATTTTAAACTAAGTGCTTTAGGTGATGGGGATTTAGATATACCAGCATTTAATCAGCAAGAGGGGACAACAACAAATATGAATAAGAGAGTTGTTCCATTTAATGCCGCATTAGAGTATAATGGATATACACTAAATGATATTATGAATAAATTGGGCTTTAATAATAGATATACAATTGATTGGACAGCTAAATTACCTCAAGATAAGGGTTATCAATTTGTAAACTTTGATGATTTACCAAATGAGTTTACAAACCAAAAAGAGGAAAAAAGAGGTTATAAGTTAGCTAACTTAAGTGTCGAAAAAGAAGAGATTAAGTTAGAAGATTTTGCTGATAGTGGATTAGAGGGCGATATTGCTTATAGATGTAATCCTCAAAGGCAATT
>Ga0256833_1003949_pt1 | contig 10053 bp, 8 predicted proteins | sample 356284metaG_FD_190535 | JGI IMG/M metagenome (GOLD analysis project Ga0256833, IMG submission 190535) | Hydrothermal vent microbial communities from Mid Atlantic Ridge, Atlantic Ocean - 356-284 | ecosystem: Environmental > Aquatic > Marine > Hydrothermal vents | place: Atlantic Ocean: Mid...
CATAAAAACAATAATCAGCAAAAAAAAGATGCGTAATACCATTCCGCCAAACACAAATTTCAAAAACTTCGTGTTATCTTCGTATTTAATTCCAACGGAAAAGAGCAAAACCGCAATTAAATAATTAAGTAATCCCAAGGAAGCGGAATAGAGAAATGAGCGGAAAATTTCGGAACTAAAAAAATTTTCGGGATAAAAAAAATACGAAAACATTCCAACAAGAAATGTCAGCAAAGCTGCAAGAATACTACTTTTTAGCATTTTGAGAAGACTCTTTTTTCTTGTTCAAATTTTTAACGGAATTGAAAAAATTATAAATCCCGGCAAATCCGCCGAATAAAGAAAAACCGATAGTCAGAAAAGGTTTGGTATCGAATTTATCATCGAGATATTTTCCGAGAAAAAACATCAAAACCATTGTTACGGCAAGCTGAATTCCAAGTCCCAAGTAAATGCTTAATTCCTGATATGCTTTTGCAAGGCTTTCCACCCAATTATTATTATTTTTATTTTGATTTTCCATTCCGTTACGAATTAATGAATTAAATATTTTTCGGGATTAAGAACTCTATCGCCTTGCCAAATTTCGAAGTGCAAATGAGGACCCGTTGTGTTAATTCCGCTATTTCCGCTGTAAGCGATAATTTCGCCGCGGTAAACTTTATCGCCGGTATTTTTAAGAATTACGCTACAATGTTTAAGCACGGTTCTAAAATTTTTATCGTGCTGTAAAATGATAATATTTCCGTCCACAGCAGTAAAGCCCGAAAAAATAACGTATCCCGGCGCCGGGGCGTAAACAGGCGAATTGGGTTTTACTGCAAAATCAATACCCAGGTGGTTCGATTCCTTATCGAACTTACGAACAATAATTGCTTTATTTACGGGAGAAAGGAAATAGAAATTATCATCACTTTTGCTTTGCAAAAATTTAGTTTCGGAATGGAAATTTTTCTCAAGGAAATGCTCAACAATATAAAAAAGGTTGCCTCCGTTTAATCTATTCGGATATTTAACTTTCCGCAACGAATCGTAAATAGCGGAAGTAGAATCAAGCGAATCGCTTTCCGCAAGTTGAATAGCAAAATTCAGCTTTCTTTTTAATTCAATAAACTTGTTTAATTCCTTTGAAAGATAGGCTACTTGCAGTTCAAGTTTTTGTATTTGCTTGGCTTGTTCTTTTAATTTAGAATTTTCAAACACAAATATTGAATTACGTAGCGGTGTGATTAAGCTCAACAAAATTAGCACAAGAGCAAAAACAAAAACGGTAAAGGAAAATAAATAAAGCGAAGCTTTAAGGTAGCTTAATTTGTACCTTTTAATTTCCTTGCCCGGAAAATCCTTTGTAAAATATAATCTTGCGTTAAGAAAATTTTTGATTTTGGTTTTAAAATCTTTCATCGAAAATAATTTTGAATTTGAATTTTGAAATATACTACATTAAAACCCTATATGAAAAAGTCTTTCTGTTAAAAGTTCACAGAGTTGAACAAAAGGTAAAAAGGAAAAAAGACGAAAAGGTTTCTCTATTCTGTCATTCCAACCCCGATTTTCGGGGGAGGAATCTTAAAAACCAAATTTATCCACAGTGTATTGTTTTTAAGATTTCTCCTCATCTGACTGCGTCAGCTTCGTTCGAAATGACAATTTTGAACTGATTACGAACTACTGACAAAATCCGCTCACTGCTCACTGCTCACAGATATAAGGTTTCGCTCCTACGGAGCTTGGTTTTACCTCTCTCTTTTTTTACTACAAAGATGTCGTCCCTACGGGACTTTACCGAAGTGAAATCGAAACAAAGTTTCTATTGCTATTTCCGTCCGAAACCCAGTTTCGGACGGAGTATAAAGTAGGAAATTATGTCATTGCGAGCGAACAGAGTGAACGAAGCAATCTCCAGAGTAATAAAACATTACTGAATATACTGGGGATTGCTTCCCCCGATTCTCAGGATAGGCAAATAAATAAGTTTAAATCAGCGTTCTATCTTTGCCTCTCCCATTCCGTTCACAGAAAAAATAATTATCATTACCCATTAAATAAAAAAAGGACGGCATTAACCGTCCCTAAAAATTACTGCAGAATATCTTTTAACCCGCAAGAAATTCACTTGCCGTTTGTTCATTCCCTTTGGCAACTGCATTTATTGATGCATTAAGAATTTCTTCCAACTCCTCTTCGTAAAAGAATTTCTCTTCTCCAAAAGCTGGACGCAGTTCATCAATCCATACTGCTTTTGTATCAAATTTTGCAAAGAACGGTTTCTTCAACCAATCGGGATTACGTGCTTGTAGAAAATTCAACACAAAAACTTTTTCGTTGTAAATTTTTGTAATTCCTTCAATCGCTATTTTACCGGGAGTTGCGGACATTGAGGGACCACGAACCGTTCTCATTAATCCCGAAACAGAAGAATACGCTTCGCGATAAACTTCGAATGCCCTTGCAAGCGGGACGGCAAAATATTCTTTTGCACCGGTATCCCTTTCAACGAAAAAGTAATACGGCACCATTCCGAGTTTTACTTGTTCACGCCACATTTTTGCCCAAATTTTCGGGTCGTTATTAATATGATTGATTAAGGGAGATTGTGTACGAATTTCTGCACCAGTATTCCTTATTAATCTTACTGCCTCACGTAGAACATTAGTAGAAAGTTCAATCCAATGATTAAAATGTGCCATTATTGATAAATGCTTTCCTGAGTTTACTATTTTTTCAAATAGATGTAATATTGTTTCGGAATCTTTATCCGTTACATAACGATAAGGCCAATACGAAAGAGATTTTGTCCCAATGCGAATATTTCTAATATGTTCAAACTCGGGAGCTAATAAAGGCTCAAGATATAAAGCAAGTTTTTTTGCGGACATTACCATCGGGTCGCCTCCGGTAAAAAGTACATCCGTAACTTCTTTATGCCGTTTCAGATATTCTTGAAATCGTTTGGATTCGTCGGTAGCGAATTTTAAATCGTTAATTCCAACGAATTGTGCCCAACGGAAACAAAAAGTACAGTATGCGTGACAAGTCTGCCCCGAAGAAGGGAAAACCAAAACAGTTTCGCGATATTTATGTTGAATGCCAGGAACAACTTCTCCGTCCAACATTGCGATATTTGCACTTAATTGTCCAGCCGGGTGAGGATTTAGCTCAAATCTTATGGAATTTGCAATTGCAGTAATTTCATCTTTAGTTTTTCCGCTTTTTTTTGCAGAAGCTATTTTATCAAATTGTTCATTATTCAACATTCCTTTTTGCGGAAAAGTAAGCCGGAACATCGGATCATTAGGAATATTATTCCAATCGATCAATTCTTCTACAACGTAATTATTAGTACGGAAAGGAAGTACAGAAGCAATAACTTCAAGATTAAATTGTTCTTCTGGCGATAGTAATTGGATTTGTGGAATTATTTTGTAATTTCTCACATTATAAAAAACAAGGTTCTTTTCTTTAATCATCTCACCACCTCAAAAATTAATTCGTAATCTCTGAATAATACTGTGCAGATTTATATTATAAAAAAATTTTTGAAAAAATCAAATTTTGCGGGTTTTACATTTTTAAAATAGAAAAGCCCCGAAATTCGGGGCTTTGTTAGAACATTAATTATATAAATTAAAGAGAAATTACCTTACGAGATTTGTTACTTCTTGAAGAAGCGAATCCGTTACTGTAATTACTCTTGCATTTGCTTGGAAGCCACGTTGTGCTACAATCATTTTTGTAAATTCAGCCGAAAGGTCAACGTTTGATTGCTCTAACGCACCTGATTCAATTGTTGTTCCCAAGTTTGCACCAGCCGTTCCAATTACCGGTTCACCAGTATTTCCAGCAACGGTAAACATATTATCGCCAACGCTTACTAATCCATTCCTATTTGGGAATTTTGCTAATAACAATTGAGCAAGTTTTTGTGTTTGCCCATTGGAAAATACACCGATAATATATCCGAACTGATCGATATTAATATTTGAAAGTGATGCAACAGGCGAACCATTTTGAGAAAGTGCAGAAATAACAGAATCATCCGAAGTTTGTGTTATTCCGTCGAATTTATCTTTCGTACCGAAATCGAGATCAATATATTGACCGCTCGCACCACCAGAAGGGGTAAAATAAATACTCGGCTGACTTGGAGTAATAAATTTAATAGTTCCGTCTGTATTATATTCTATTGTTCCCGAATTATTCGAAAGTGTTCCGTCCTCGGTTGGAACTTCAGCTTTCCAATACCATTTGTTATTATCAACCTTGGTAAATTTTATGGTTATCTCGTGACTATTACCCAACGAGTCATAAACAGTAATTGTACTTGAAACCAAAGTTGAATCGCGATTGTCATCAACCGTTGCATCCAAGTTTGAGGCACTTGTTTCCTGTGTAACTTTTGTTGGATCAAACGAAAAGTTAATACCGTGATCAGTATCTGTAACAGTCAAAGGAGCAGCAGGATTACCATCAATTGTACTCATCTTACCAGTTGTGCTATCAAAAGCAACCGTATGTGTTGAAGGTCCAACTATTGTATTCCCATTTTCATCTTTTAATTCATAACTCATATCATAAGTATCGGCAGCTGTTTTTGTATAAGTTACTTTAAATGAATATTCATTGCCCCAATCGTCATAAACAGTATTGCTTTCATTTACGCTATCGCCAACAGCCATTGAAGCATCAATATTTCCGTTTTCAACATAATTTTCGCTTCTCGTCAAAGTTGCACTACTTTTAAGGTTTCCACCCCAAGTGATCTTACTTGTAGCAACGGCAGGTAATTTCATCTGTGTATCAATTTTAATATCTTCCAAATTGTTTCCGGGTGGAATAACACCATCAGCAGTTGCTACTTTACCTTGGACAATTGATCCGTTTTGGGGATTGACTAAATTACCGTCGGCATCAAAGACAAAATTACCTGCACGAGAATAGAATTTTTCGCCGTTGCTTTTAAGTACAAACAATGCGTCTCCTTTCAAAGCAAGATCGGTGGTAATTCCGGTACGCTCAAATGTACCTTGTGTCCAATCTCTATCGATTGAATTTACTTTCATTCCCAATCCGAGTTGGAATGTGTTTGTTCCACCGGCACTATTGGAAGGATTCGAGCCATAGCGAAGAATATCGCTAAATGCGTCTGCGAATGTAACTCGCGATGTTTTGTAACCAATTGAATTAACATTGGCAATATTATTGCCAACTACATCCATCATTACTTGATGATTACGTAATCCGGATACGCCCGAAAATAACGAATTAATTAAGGCCATAATTAACCTCCTATGTTTTTAATTATACAATTGTTAATTTTGATTTGGCGTCTGTCGTTCGGCCAAATCTCGGGCGTCCTCGGAAGGTCCCGCCCGTTTACTTATTAATTAATTTTCAATTATTAATGAGCAAACACTACACTATCGATATTTGTAAAAATGTTCTCTTCTTCTGGACTTACCGGCACGGCTGTTACAACAGTCCGATTCGGAATATTTACAATAAACGCCGTATTGTCCATCATAACAAGAGAATCTCTCGAGCCTTTTTGCTCGGCTTTGTCAACAGCTTCTTGCAGTTTGGCAAGTTGCATTTCGTTAAGTGCAATTTCCCGCGAACTCAAACGTTCCGTAGCATGCTTCGAGAATTTTATTCGTTCAAGTTCTTTTTGAAATACCGATTTGAAAGAGCTTTGTTCAACTGTTCCTTTCGTCTGTTTTTGAGGAACGGTTTTCCTTTCAATCGGTATAAACGGGACTTGTACTCCGTTAATTTGAGCCATTACGTATTTCCTCCTAATAATGGCGGTTTAATTGGACGATTATTATTTACATCAGACTCGAAAATTTCCATTACATCACTCAATGGAATTTCGCTTCCGTTAACAATTAACATTGTTCCGTTTTGTGTAAATTTAATTCCTTCAATAATTCCTATTTGATAATAATCTATTGCCAGTTGATCTTCACCATTCATTGCTGTTGCTTCTACCTTAAAGGTATAATTTCCATTACTTAATTTATTCCCGTTATCATCGGTAAAATCCCACGCAAGTTTATGGTTACCTTCGGATGTCGGCACATCTTCTATTGTTCGTACCAATGTTCCGTTTTCATCGTAAATTTTAACCGTAACTTTTGAAGCTTGAGCCGGCAAACGATAGCCTAAATAAACTTTATCTTGTCCAGTATATTGAATTGTATCGTTATTAATTTTAATCTCTTTGCCTATAAGTGTTGCGGTCATTGTGTTATTTACCGCTTGAATAAGCTGATAATTTGCGTTAATACTTGTTTTTAGCAAATCGTTCATATTCGAAATTTGTTCCAACGAGCTAAACTGAGCTAGCTGTGCAGTAAATTTTGTCCCGTCCATAGGATTTAGCGGATCTTGATTTTTCATCTGTTCAATCATTAGATGCAAAAAATCATCTTTGCCCAGCTGTGTTTTACCAGGCGTAGGTTGTTGTGTGTTTGTATTTCCCACATAATTTATTGAGTTACTAAACATTGTAATCACCTTTAAACTAAATATTCATAAGTATTATAGCCGAATTGTCTCGGCTCTTGATTTTCCAACTCATTAATTTCAGATTCGTTTTCCACTGCATTAATCTTCGATAATTTTTTCCCGCTCTTTGTCCCGTAATGTGCGTGTTTTTCATGTTTCTGTAAATTAGAATTAGTTGAAATATTAATATTAGCTATTTGTACACCACTTCTATTTAATTGAGCATACAACTCATTAAGATTATTTTCAATTAAATTTTTAGCATGAACTGTTTCAACATGAATGCTTGCTTTTATTGTGTCATTTATCAAATCCAATGCCACTTTAACTTTTCCTAAATGCTCCGGTTTTAATTGAATTTCGATACTTTGCTTTTTGTTTTTTTGTATAAAATCAGCCAACCGTTTAATAAGATTATTTTTCTCAACAACAACCGGTTTCAATACTTCACGTATATGTCCGCTTTGGAAATCGTTAAATGTTTTACCTATAAAATTTTTCGATATCTCTTTTGTAGAATTTTTCCCAGTATCATCGGTAAAACCATCGTTAGATACTTGCTCTTTTTCTGAAAAATCAAATTTTTCATTTAGATTTTTTTGTGTCCCTATTTTTTTATTTGAAACAAAAACATCTTTTGCTTCGCTCTCGGTAATCCGAAGTTTATCAACTAATTTTTTGATTTTATTAATATTTCTGCTTGCCATTTTCTTTTGAGAAAAATTAATTTTTGCAACGGCTTTTTCTATTTCTTCAACAACAGTTTCTATTTTATGGACATAAACCTGGATATTTTGATTACTATTTTTTGTATCGGCTACAATATTAGAAAAAGTTTCACTTTGTGTTGAATTTTTTTCTGTGGATAATTTAGCATTTGAAATAAATTGTTCGCTCGTTTTGTCAGGTTTTATCTCTGTATTTTTATGAAAATCGGATAAATCAATTTTACCTTTTTCATCAACAAATTCTTTTTTGATTTTACCAAAAACAGAGTCCACCTTCTTTGCAATTTCTTTTATTGCTAAATTTTCTCCACTTATTTTTTTACTTTCATTAATTTTATTTATTTCTTCTAATATTTCTTCCCTACCTTTGGTGACTACCGAAACATACTTTTGTACTTCTATCTTATTCTTTACCTCTTCATTATCTTTATTCAAAATTTCCGGAACTTTTGCTCTTCCCTTTAATTCTTTCTGATTAATTTCGGCTAATGTTTTCTTTATTTTTTCAAAAACAGAGTTCATTTTATCAGCGATTTCTTTTACTCTCGGATTATTTTCTCCGATATTTTCACTTTCTAATTTGTTTAAGTCTTTATTTAATTTCTCAATTAAATTTCCCAATTCGTCGAATTTTTCAGTAGTAGATAATGCTTCTTGCAATTTTATCGCATCCGAAATAATTAAGTTATTTACGGATTTACCACTTAATTTTATTTCTTTTAGATCTGCTTTAATTTGTGATAAAATTTTACCTATTTTTTCAATATCACCTTTAACTATTTTGCCATTCGATAATACATCTTCCAAATTATTTGTTAAATTCGAAATTTTTGAGAATACATTTTGCTTTGTTTCATTTCCTATAAATTGATTTGAGCTTGTCCCAACCGATTTTTGTTGGTCAATTAAAATTTCCTTAATAATATTATTAAGGTGTTCGACAGTTTGTACAGTTTCAGAATAAGATTTACTATTAATTATGTTTGACTTATCCAATATAGCCGAAGCTAATCCTCCAAGCTCATGTAAATGTTTTGTAATGTTTTCAATATCCTTTGAGATTTTATTCTCTTTTGAATCCTTGATTGTTTTTATTAGATTTTCTTCAATCGCTCTTTTTACGTTGGATTTAATATTTTTATCTTTTAATTCATCCCAATCGGCTTGCGTAGTAAGGTTACTTCTTAATTCAAATATTTTGATTTTATTATTTTGATTTTTAGTCGATTCGAAAATCTTTGCTAATTCCTTGGAATTTCCTGCAATATCTTTCACAAATGATTTCAATAAATTTTCAAATTCCGGGTTATTTTTCGAAGAAGTAAAAAGTTTTAGACTTAAACCGTCCTTAACTTTTTTTACACCGAACATCAGAAAATTGTCACTATCTCCGATTGCAATAACTTTGCTTTTATTAGATTCTAAATTCAATTTGTCGGAAATGTTAATTCCTGTTAATTCAGACAATGCCTCAATAAATTGTGAAAATTCACTATGTGACAAAATTTGCTCGAGATTTACTCCCTTGGTAAGCTGTTCAGGGTTCAAGTTCAAAAATTTAGATACCATTTCACCAAGGCTTGCAAGAGGAGAATTTTTCGACGCTTCGGAAGATACATTGAATTTATTCGCCGATGCCGCATCGGAATAAACATGAAGAATGTTAGCGAAAAGGAAATTGGATTTTTCAATTTTTTGCGGTGTTGCAAAAAAATTCAATGTATTTTCGCCATTTGCTTTATCAAAAAATATTGGATTGAAAACCATTTTTACCTCTTTGTAATTTTGGCTACTTTTTCCGGTGATAAGTAAGATAAGATTTCAGCAGCTTTCTTCTTTTTCATTGCATATATTAAGTCTTGTGCAATATTATCGGAATAATTTTCAAGTATTTTAGCAGCATTAGCCGATTCCATTGCACTTAATAGTTTTGCGTTATTTTTTACCCAATTAACATACTCTTCACTTTGTTTTTGCTTTTGTCGTTCTTTTTGTTTTGCCAATTCTTCGGTTAGTTGAACAATTTGTTTATCCTTCTTTTTTAGCTCTTCATCTTTTTGTAATATTGTTTTCATTGCTTTATTTACACTTTCGAGCAATGCTTTATCTTTAACAATAACAGTATAAACCGTGTCTATTTTCTTTTTAAAATACATTGTATGAAGAGTATCGAGAAGTTCCTTCTTAAATTCGCCACGAACAAATTTTTCAATCCGCCAATAATCCTTGGGGCAAAAAGTAATTTTATGTTTAACCACTTTTTTTACTTCGCGTGGGCGGAAATCGAAAGCAAATATATTTCTGAAATACAAGTTTGCTAACATCAAAGCCGCAGTTACTGCAATAAAAGCAACAACAAACACTATAACCGTTGAAATTATGTTTTTCATTCGGAATTATTCCTTATAAATAATTCGGTAGCAATTTCATCTATCTGTTTTTGTTCGAGCCTTCTTTCGCTAATCAAAAATTCTTCCAAATGTTTTTCGCGTAATTTTTCCATTATTTTAACTTCTTGTGCCTTTTCAATAAGTTCCAAATGTTTTCTTTCACGTTTCTTTTTTAGTACATTTATTTCAGCTTGAATCTTTACTTTTTCTTCGTCGAGAGATTCTAAATACTTTTCGAAAAATTTAATTTCGGCAATCGAAACTTTTTTCTTCTGTTCAAATTCTCTTTTATCGTTAAATTTTTTCAATTCCAATTTTTGAATTTCTTCAAGTTTGCGACGAATCTTTAAATCTATTTCCGCAAGTTCTTTCTGCACTTTTTTTTCTATTGCTTCGCGTACGGATTTAACCGTTTCGTATTTAAA
>Ga0256833_1003950_pt1 | contig 10051 bp, 7 predicted proteins | sample 356284metaG_FD_190535 | JGI IMG/M metagenome (GOLD analysis project Ga0256833, IMG submission 190535) | Hydrothermal vent microbial communities from Mid Atlantic Ridge, Atlantic Ocean - 356-284 | ecosystem: Environmental > Aquatic > Marine > Hydrothermal vents | place: Atlantic Ocean: Mid...
ATCAAAACAAAATTTATTAGCGCTAAGCTGGCACAATGCTTTTTGTGAGACACACCGATATAAAAAAGAGTGTAAACGTGGACTTAGCAGTCTACTGAGAAGAAAAGCCAGTGATACACAGTTTGTCCTACATGGTCTCTGGCCTCAACCACGTACCAATGTCTATTGCCTCAAAGATAAAAAGCTTATTCATGCAGATAAAAACAAACGTTGGAGGTCTATCCCTGATATAGGTTTAAATAGCACTACAAAAGAAGCTTTGGCAAAGGTTATGCCAGGGTTTAAATCGCAGTTACACAAACATGAGTGGATTAAACATGGTACTTGTTATGGCAAAGATGCCAATACATACTATAATGATGCGGTAAGTCTTATAAACCAAGTCAACAACTCTGTACTGGGTAAGTTCTTTTCTGAAAATATAGGCAAAAGGATTAGTCTTAAACAGGTGCGTATGATAGCAGACAGAGCCTTTGGTAGAGGGGCAGGAAATCGCATTGAGCTACAGTGTCGAAAAGGCTTGGTGACAGAACTTTGGTTGCATCTAGGTAGTGGTAAAGCTGATTTGGCTGCTTTGCTTCAAAAAGGTAAAAAGATTAGAGGCAGATGTAAAGGTGGTTTTATAGATAAGGCAGGCTTTGGGAGATAGTATTTGTAATGAAGAATAGTTTTCCCTTAGGGATAGATGAGATTCTGATAATTAAGAGATGGTTTAAAATTGGTTGCGGGAGGCGGATTTGAACCACCGACCTTCGGGTTATGAGCCCGACGAGCTACCAAACTGCTCTATCCCGCGACAGGATTTATAACTTTTAAAAAGTTATTGGAGTGAGATTGTATCTTGAATATATATATTCAAACTTAAATTTAAAATATGGATGGGGTAGAGGGATTCGAACCCCCGAATAACGGTACCAAAAACCGTTGCCTTACCGCTTGGCGATACCCCAACACTAATAAGCCTTATGGCTTATGTGGACGGCATTATAGCACCAAATGTTCCACTTGTCAAGGGCTTTTTTTAAAAAGTTGTGAAATTTTTAAAATTGAAGTACGAATAGGTATAATACTGTAATTTAGTATATACAATGTTGGAGACAAAATGTCAGAAAAAGCGATAATAAGAGTAGAAAAAGCTATCAATGAGATAAAAAGAGGTCGTATGGTCATCATGATGGATGATGAAGATCGAGAAAATGAGGGTGATCTGGTCTATGCTGCTACTTTTTCTACCCCAGATATGGTCAATTTTATGGCTAAAGAAGCCAGAGGACTCATTTGTACACCCATTACAAAAGAGATAGCTTCAAAGTTAGATTTATTACCTATGGTTGCAAACAATGTTTCTAATCATGAAACAGCTTTTACCGTTTCTATAGACTCCACTACTGCAACAACGGGTATATCTGCTGCAGAACGTGATGACTGTATCTCTAAGCTTGCCAGTCCTCAAACAGTAGCTTCAGACTTCGTGCGCCCTGGACATATTTTCCCACTTATTGCCAAAGATGGTGGAGTATTGGTACGTACTGGGCATACAGAAGGCTCTGTTGATTTATGTAAACTTGCAGGTCTTGCACCCGCAGCAGTGATTTGTGAGATTATTAAAGATGATGGAACCATGGCGCGCATGGATGATTTGGAGCCATTCGCATCTAAACATGATTTGTCTATCGTCTATATTTCTGATATTGTAGAGTATAGACTTGCCAATGAAAAATTGGTGACAAGAGTCTCAGAAGAAGAGACAGAACTTAGGGGTATAAAAGTAGAAAAAATGACCTATATTGATCACTTGAAGAGAACACATACTGTGGTACAATTTTATGGCAGACATGAAACTGCAAATGTGAAGTTTCATAATATTGGGACAGATATAGGACTGCTTCTTGATGATAAACGTTTCTCAGCACTCAATAATTCTATAGATTATTTAAAGAACAATGGTGGGATACTTGTATTTTTGGATACAAAAACTATCTCTCATGAACAAGCCAAAGAGTTTGGGGTAGGAGCACAGATACTTAAAGATCTTGGTATCAAAAATATTAACCTCCTTACTACTAATATCGATACCGAGTTTGTCGGACTTGCAGGATTTGGGCTTGATGTTGTGAACAAAATAGAGGTAAGCTAGTATGCCAAAAAAGAAGATACTTTTTGTATGTTTAGGTAATATTTGTCGTAGTCCATTGGCAGAAGGGATTGCGCAAAGCATTATAGAAGATAAAAATCTTAAACTCAAAGTAGATTCTGCAGGTACAAGCCATTGGCATAAAGGTGAAGCTCCCTGTGCTAACTCTATGACTATTGCCAAAAAAAACCATGTAGATATAAGCAAACAAAAATCACGACCTATCACACAAATAGACAAAGAAAAGTTTGATTATGTCATTGCGATGGATAAGCAAAACAAAAAAGATTTAGAAGCATTTGGTTTTCAAAAAGTTTCTTTATTAGGAGAGTATGGCAATTACCATGGTGAGGATGTTCCTGACCCATACTATTTTTCCGGTCTGCAAGGGTTTGAAAAAGTCTACGAAATGATTGAGGTATGTGTCAATGATTTCTTGAGAGCAGAAGGACTTTTGTAAAAAAGATGGAAGAGATGACCTCAAATAAGAATCAAAGACAAGTATATTATGAATAAAACAGACGTACTCGAAGCCCTCAAACACTCCAACGTCTTCCTCACAGGTGGAGCAGGAACAGGGAAGAGTTATATTACCAATGAGATTATAAAAGCGTATCGAAAACGTGCAAAGCAGGTGGTTTCTCTGGGCTCTACTGGGGTGTCTGCTGTGAACATCGGTGGCTTTACGGTGCATAGCTTTTTTGTTTTTGGTATCTCCTCTAACTTCGAACAGCTTAATCAGAGTGACAAGCGGGCTAAAAAACGTCTAGCAGACTTAAAAAAAGTACTCAAAGCCACAGACCTTATTATCATTGATGAGATAAGTATGGTTAGTGCTGACTTACTGGATATGATAGCTTATAGATTGAATAACTATGGTTATTTAGGTAAAGTGCTTTTTGTGGGTGACTTTTTTCAGTTGCCACCAGTAGTGAAACAAAACAACCGACAAGATGTCTTTGGTGAGAAACTTTATGCTTTTGAGTCTATGGCATGGGAGAGGTTTGAGCTTATAGTGATAGAGCTGACGCAGATGAAACGTACTACCGATGCAGAATTTACACATATACTCTCTAAGGTACGTAAAGGTGAGTGTGACGAAGAGGTCATCACCTATATGACAAAGCTGTGGAATAATGAGCAGATGGAAAAAGAGCCTACCTACTTATACGGACGTAACCTAGAAGTAGAGCAAACCAATAGAGCCAAGCTCAATCAGCTCGAGACAGAAGAGACTATCCTTTTTGCTAATATAGAGATGTTTGGCAATGTACATGAAAAAAAGCTCTTGGGCTGGAAAAATATGCTTCCTATCTCTGAGCAACTGACCCTTAAAGAGGGAGTGCCAATACTCTTTACGGTAAATAAATGGGGGAAATTTGTCAATGGTGAACGTGGGATTTTACGAAAAATAGAAGATGATTACCTCATAGTAGAAAAAGAAGAAGAGTACGTACGAGTAGAACGCCATGCGTTTGACTTAGTAGATATGCTAGTCAAAGATGATGGTACGATAGAGACTTTTAACCTAGCTACACTTTCGCAATTTCCATTGAAACTCGCCTATGCTGTGACTATACATAAATCCCAAGGGATGAGTATCGATAATTTGGTGTGTAATGTAGATAATATCTTTGCACCCAGTCAGTTTTATGTGGCTATTTCTCGTGCGACTAATCCTAAAAATTTGAAGTTAGATTTTAACAAAGGGGATTTGACACAGTATCTGCGTAGGGTGGTACATGTAGATACGAGGGTGGTGGAGTATTATAGACAGCTTACTACAGTGTAAGTATTTCTATGTGACCTGCAGGCTTTATATGTAATGTACTATCTTCTATAATAACAACGTCTCCATCGAGTTCAAGTAGATTATGTTCATTTTTTAAATTGATAGTAATTTCCTCTTTTACTTGTCCATAAAAACTACCAATTTTTGAGATGAATGATGCAGGTGTAAAAATAAAAAATCTTTTGTTGCTTAAAAGCATAAAGGGTGTCATAACCAGATGCACAGGCAAGAGAAAAAAACCTGCTAAAAGATACTTTGTTATGCCCGCTTCAAGTATCCCAAATCGTAATGTTTCTGAAAGAAATATATGTTGCAAATCTCCCATATTTCCTGCAGAGAATAAAAATATTTCATTATTAAGTGTATAATAAACATGTGTAGTGTTTTGTAATGGTTTGTTTTTTACAAGTGATTCGAGTAATATTTTCAGTTTGGGTGTTTTATGAAGTTTTGAAATGACATTAAAAGATCCAGTAGGATTGAGTATAAACTTTGCTTGATGCTCAATAGTGTGCAATATTTTTATGATACGTCTAATGGTTCCATCACCACCATTGATAATGATGTAATCAAATGATGCTAATGTTTGAAATGTTGAGAGTTCAGATTCTTCTATGTTGCTAATAGAAAGTCCTTCAAATACTACAGTTTTGTTAATACTCAAAATTTTCATCATTTTCCTTGAACTAAATAGATAGCTATAATTATAGCTATCAAAATTGAAAATGAAGAGGGTTATATCTTTTAATCTATTAAAGAGTAAAATACATTCAAAATTTATTATCATAAAGGAAAACCATGGAAAACATACCAAACTGCCCAGAGTGTAACAGTGAATATACGTACGAAGAGGGAGATCTCTATATCTGTCCGATGTGTGCACATGAGTGGAGTAAAGATGCATCATCTGCAGGAGAAGAAGAGGAAGTTGGACTTGTTGTTAAAGATGCCAATGGTAATATCCTAGAAGATGGTGATAGTGTAACAGTGATTAAAGACCTTAAAGTAAAAGGCAGTAGTGATGGGATTAAGGTAGGTACCAAGATTAAAAGTATTCGTCTAGTAGAAGGTAATGATGGGCATAATATTGATTGTAAAGTTCCTGGGGTAGGGGCAATTAAACTCAAACAAGCGTTTGTAAAAAAGGCATAAGCCTTTTTTACTTTTTTTAGTCAATTTGTAATAGGATATTATAACCCTTTCATAACCACATCATATAAAGAATCTATCTCTTCATCTTCCAAAAAGACAGTTTTTTTGCTCTGAAAGAAGTCAAGTATCTTTTTGGTAGGGAGTGAAGGGCTATAGATGCATGCAGGGTGTGCAGGTTTAAATGCTTGCATCAGGGCAATATCTTCTTCTATGCGTTGCTCACAGATAAAACAGTTCTCTTCAGGGTAGAGCCTTCCCTCATAGTCAAGCAGGGTAATGTAGCTCTCTACTACGATTCTCTTGGGATTTTGTTTGTCCCATTTTTTAGCCGCAGTGAGAAGCAAATCATAGTAAAAAGGTTCCAACTCCTCTGCATCACGTAAGTGGGGTTCAAACTTTTTAATAAAGTTATGCCACATGAGAAGTTTGTTTTTGTCATGTAACCAAGGAAAGCCCATATGTGATAGCGAACGAAGCCGTGGCATAAACCTACCATCTTCACCTTCCACTTCAAAGTCTATCAAGTTACCCAGCTGTAAAATGGAGTGTCTTGCACCAAAAAAACGATAGTAGGTTCGTATCTCAGTATCTGTCAAAACGACTGCAATAGAGTCTTCATTTTTGGCTTTTTTGACTGAAAGTATGAATCCTTTGATGGTGGCTCCTTGGTTTTTCTTAATTATAGTCAAAAAGATGTTAAACATCTAAGTACGCTCTATGTGGGCGTACATCGCTTAAACAAATCTTAACATCATTTTGGCTATAATCGCCTACTTTATAAGAGCACTATATGATGTTCAGACTATACTTTTAAGGTTGGAATATGCAAGATTTATTTACTTCATTTAAGGACAATTGTGGGTTTGGGCTTTTAGCTTCCATCGACAATATACCCTCACATAAAAACTTGGAAGATGCCATTACTTCACTCTCTCGTATGATGCACAGAGGTGCCATAGCAGCAGATGGTAAAACTGGCGATGGGTCAGGACTTTTACTCTCTTTGCCTAAATCATTTTTTGCCAAGGTCGCAGCTGAAGATGGCATAGAACTTCCAGAGACTTACGCCGTAGCCATGGTGTTTTCCAGTAACCCAAGTGATTTTGATGTCATCAACAAAGTGTGTGACAACAATGACCTAAAAGTACTTTACACACGTACTGTCCCTGTAGATACCAATGCACTAGGAGAACAGGCACTTGCATCACTTCCAACCATGAAGCAAGTTTTTGTTGCCCCTAAATCAGCTGTAGCATCCAACCGTTTTGAAGCATTGGTGTACCTTTCTCGTAAAGAGATAGAAGCAGCGCTTATGGATGATGAGACTTTTTACATTCCGTCATTTTCAACCTCTGTGGTGTCGTACAAAGGGCTAGTGATGCCTACACACATCAAGGAGTTCTACAAAGATTTGGCGAATCCTGATTTTGAAATCTCTTTTTGTCTCTTTCACCAGCGTTTTTCTACCAACACACTGCCACAGTGGAAACTTGCACAGCCATTTAGAATGATAGCCCACAACGGTGAGATAAACTCTGTCACAGCAAACCGTTTTAATGTCGCTGCCAAAATGGCTACAGCAAAATCTGATGTCTTTAGCGATGAAGAGATGGCTAGACTGAAAAATGTTATCCAAAAGGGTATGTCTGACTCAGCAAGTTTAGATAACTTTATGGAATTTTTACGTGTCAATGGCGTAGATTTCTTCAAAGCAGCACGTTCACTCGTACCTGCGCCTTGGCACAATGCACCACATATGGACTCTGATTTGAGAGCATTTTATGAGTATGCAAGTACCTGTTTTGAGCCATGGGATGGACCAGCAGCGGTGAGTATGACAGATGGTCGTTACATCGGTTGTGTGCTTGATAGAAACGGACTAAGACCTTCTAAATACATCAGAACTACCGATAACAGACTGCTTATCTCTTCTGAGTATGGTGTACTTCAAGTGCCTGAAGATGAGATAGTAGAGCGTGGACGTTTACAGTCTGGGGAGATGATGGGGATAGACCTCAAACATGGAAAACTCCTCAAAAGTACAGATATCGACGACTACCTCAAAGCAGCGAACCCTTACGACAAATGGCTAGGTAAAAACATGTCTTACCTCCAAGAGTTTGTACCAAGTGCATCTGTAGATAAGTGCTCTACCAACCATGGAGATATGGAAGCAAAACAGCGTTACTTCAACTTTACCACAGAGGTGATTCGTGAGGTAGTTAAACCTATGATAGCTGAAGGCAAAGAGACGACAGGTGCCATGGGTGATGATACCCCAATCGCAGCTTTTTCTACAGAACAACGTAACTTTACAGACTTCTTTAAACAAAAATTTGCACAAGTGACCAACCCACCGATAGATCCTATCCGTGAAAAAACAGTTACCAGCCTAAACACTGGATTTGGTGAGATACAAAATATTTTAGCAGATGGACCAGAGCACGCAAAAAGACTTAAAACAGTTCTACCTATTATGTCTGCAGAGAAATTCTGCCTGCTTCAAGAGTTTGGTAATGAGAATGATGAAAAGTATGATGCTGTTTATAAGTGTGCATCGTATGGTACTACTTATACGACTGACCTCAAAGAGAGCTTGCATGCATTGGTAGAAAAAATCATCGTAGATGTGCGTGACAATGGTATAAGAACCATTATCCTTGATGACAGAGGACTTGATGAAAATACCAAAGTGATTCCTATGCTTATGCTCGTAGGACGTTTGAGTCAAGAGCTTTTAGAGGCCGAACTTAGACACCTTACAAGCATCGTAGTAGCTACGGGTGAAGTCTTTGACCCACACACAGCTGCCACGATGATAGCCTATGGTGCAGCAGCGATTTATCCATATTTACTCTACTACACAGTGGAGCAACTAGAAGAGGGTAATGTTGACATTAAGCCAACACTTAAACGCTTTAGACGTGCGATGGGTGCATCATTGCTTAAAATTATGTCTAAAATGGGAATTGCTACGATTTCATCTTATAGAAACTCACGTCTTTTTGATGTGATAGGGCTTGATAAAGAGATTACTTCTGAGTGTTTCGCAGGTACAGATGCATTGCTTCCAGGGCTTGGGTATGAAGATATCGATGCAAGACTCAACAGCAACCATCAACGTGCTTTTACTTCTGAGTTCGATGGTAAAAAAAACACTCTTTACAAAGGTGGTTTCTACAAGTACAGACGTGGTGAAGAGTTCCACGACTTCTCTCGTCCTACGATTTCTGCTATTCAAAAAGCAGCAGAATCAGGAAAAGTAGAAGACTATGCAGAGGTGAAAAAACTGGTCAATGAACGTGATAAAAAGTTCATTCGTGATTTCTACCAGTTAAAAAGTGATAGAAAATCTATCAGCATAGACGAAGTAGAACCATTGAGTGAAATCTTCAAACGTTTCTCAACGGCTGCGATGTCTATGGGGTCTATCTCTCAAGAGGCACATGAGACCTTGGCAGTAGCGATGAACCAGATTGGTGCGAAGTCAAACTCAGGTGAGGGTGGAGAAGACCCTGCACGTTACGGGACAGAGAAAAACTCTAGCATCAAACAAGTTGCTTCAGGGCGTTTTGGTGTGACACCAGAGTATTTACGTTCTGCCACAGAGATACAAATAAAAGTCGCTCAAGGTGCAAAACCAGGTGAGGGTGGACAGCTCCCAGGAAGCAAAGTTAGCCCACTTATTGCAGAACTTAGATTTACGAAACCAGGTGTGACGCTCATTTCACCACCACCACACCATGATATTTACTCTATTGAAGACTTGGCACAGCTTATATTTGACTTGAAACAGATTAATCCTAAAGCGATTATCGCGGTAAAACTGGTCTCTACCGCAGGTGTAGGGACTATCGCAGCAGGTGTGGCGAAAGCCTATGCCGATAAAATCATTATCTCAGGTGCAGACGGTGGTACAGGTGCCGCACCTATTGGGTCTATCAGATTTGCGGGTAACCCATGGGAGCTTGGACTTATCGAAGCACACAATGCACTTAAAGCAAACAATCTTAGAGGTCAAGTACGTGTAGAGACAGATGGTGGGCTTAAAACGGGGCTAGATGTTGTGAAAGCTGCGATTCTTGGTGCAGAGCAATATGCCTTTGGTACAGGAGCACTTGTGCTGGTAGGATGTATTATGCTTAGAGTGTGTCACCTTAACACTTGTGGTGTAGGGGTTGCTACACAAGATGAGCATTTACGTAAACGCTTTAGTGGTAATGTGCAAAAAGTAGTCAACTACTTTACGCTCATCGCTACAGAAGTCAGAGAGATACTTGCAGAGCTTGGCTACAAGTCGCTTGAAGAGATAATAGGTAAAAATGATTTACTCGAAGTGATAGATGATGCTTTTGCGAAGAAGTTTAACTTTGAAGAGTTACTTTATAAATTAGAGGGTGATAATACCTGTCAAGTACCATTTAACGAACCATACGACCAAAATGAGTATGAAAAAGAGATACTTCAAGAGCTTATGCCAACGATAGAAGACCCCTCAACACCTGTGGTACTTAACAAAGAGATTTCTAACCTCAATCGTTCATTTGCGACACGTATTTCAGGAGAAATAGCAGCACGCTATGGAAATGCTGGTTTACCTGAAGGTACCATTACACTTAACATGAAAGGGACTGCTGGTCAGTCTCTGGGTGCCTTTATGTCTAAAGGTATCAACATTAACATTGAGGGTGCAGGAAACGACTACATCGGTAAAGGGATGAACGGCGGTCAAATCGTCATCACTGCGGACAAAGCAGGATATGAGTTTGCTCTTGGTGGAAACACTTGTCTTTATGGTGCAACAGGTGGAACACTGTATGTACATGGTCAAGTCGGTGAGCGTTTTGCTGTGCGTAACTCAGGGGCTACTACAGTCGTAGAAGGTACAGGAGACCACCCATGTGAATATATGACAGGTGGAGTAGCCGTCATCCTTGGTAAAACAGGTGTGAACTTCGGTGCAGGTATGACAG
>Ga0256833_1003951_pt1 | contig 10050 bp, 10 predicted proteins | sample 356284metaG_FD_190535 | JGI IMG/M metagenome (GOLD analysis project Ga0256833, IMG submission 190535) | Hydrothermal vent microbial communities from Mid Atlantic Ridge, Atlantic Ocean - 356-284 | ecosystem: Environmental > Aquatic > Marine > Hydrothermal vents | place: Atlantic Ocean: Mid...
GCGGCCTGTCAAGCCCAAAAACACAAAGCGCTGTTATTGCCAAATGGGGGGCCCACACACACTTCTTCGTGAAAAGCCCTGCCGCCACCACCAGGGGCTGGCTAACGATGGCGTCAGCGGCGGGGCGTGCCGTCCAAACAGCCGGAGGGCGAGCGCAACCCTGAATTTTTGCCGCCACGGTCTCCGAGGGGCGTAGCCCCGTCCGCTGGACGCACGGTTAGGAGTTCCAAGCCTGAATTTCCTTTTGTACCTGCTGTTGGGCAATTCCAGCTACGCGCCTATATTTCTCTGCTCTGAGCTGGCTATCTTGCCACACTTTCTCTCGAATTAACGAACGCACAATGGGATCAATCTCCCAGCCCTTCTCGGTGCTAATATGTGCTGTTCCCTCCTGCTTAAACCATTCGAAAATTTCCTGAGCCATTTCCCGGCTCCCTACTATAGCAGCAATAACATCTTCATCTATCCGTCCATCTATAAAACTTAACATTTCTAACCATTCCCTCTGCTTTTTATTCATGTGATAGGTGATTCTGCGGAAGTACTCTTCAATCCAATTGGTCTTGCGCCCTTTTATGTAAACATCAGTTAAGATTTCCAGTAACAATGGTAACCTATATGACCGTGCCAAAATTTCTTTTTCCATATGTGGATTATTTATACCCTTCAATAAAAGATACTTTCGTGCTTCTTGTTCACTAAATACATCGAGCCGAATACTTTCCTCTCTAAAGGCACTAAAATAACGCCAAGTACTCATCCAGCTCAATTCATTGCGCCCCACAAATACTAACAAAGAATTAAAAGCCGCTTTCTCCAATCGTGAAGCCAGCCTCAAAAAAGTTTTCTCCATCAATGGCGAAATTCCTTCATAATCATCTATGATAAACAAAAGAGAGTGTTTATACGGAAATCTACGGAAAGGTGGAGTTTTCTGACGCCTATATTTTTCTGCTGTATTCACTACTCTACTAATATCTTCCCACAACGCTTCTCCTGCAAAGGTTTCTAGGTCCACCTCTGCCCAATATCTAGGTGTCTTTAGCATTCTATCTACAAATCTAGACGTTTCCCTCTGAGCAAAATTTACTAATTCCCTAATATCTTGTTCTGCAATATCAATGCCAAGAATATCCGGTGTTAAATGGTATTGCTTCAATGCCCATTTAATCCCCACTACTCCCAAATTCTCAATCGCGCGCCGTAACTGCGGGCTTTTCTTTTCTACATGGCGTAGAAATTTCTTGTCCACAGCTCGAGCCCCATTTATTAATCCTCTCGTCTTCCTAAAACTACCATTTCCTAGTCCTGAGCTTTCAACGACTTGCAACAACACTTGCGGCAACGACATTAAGGGAAGCCTATAAATTTTCAAAACCAACTGTCGATCGAGAAAGCTATGCTCTTGTTGAAGAACTTTATTTATCAAGAACGACTTTCCTACACCCGACTTGCCGTAGATCGAAATAATCTTTAATCCCCGGCCGGGGCTTGAATTTGCTCGAATTAATCGAGACAAACGATTGATAAATCCTTCTCTACCCACAAAAACGGAAATATCACTCCCTTTTTCCATGGTTATCCTCCTAACGATTGCGTCAGCGGCGGGGCGTGCCATCCAGCACCACCGTTGGCGCTCTCAACCCTGAATTTTTGCCGCCACGGTCTCCGAGGGGCGTAGCCCCGTCCGCTGGACGCACGGTTGGGCGCAACGCCGCCCTGCTGCTTTGGCCGCTTCGCGCCACCTGTGCCGGCACTACGGCCACTCAGCCTTGCCGCCCGCCTCACCGCCGGAGGCACTCGCCGCTGCCTCACCGGAAGCCGGACTTTCAGCCAGCCACCCGGCCTTTTGCGCTCATCACGACATGGGAAAACCGCTGGCCTCGGCGCGGGCTGACTTCAGTTTAGCCCAGGCCGCCGCTTCGCGCAAGCGCCTTTCGCTTGCCCGGCGGCGACCAAACCAAAAGCCCTTTGACCGATGGAAGCCCCTCGCGGCTTCGCGCTCGCTTGTCGGCGTGTTAGCCAGGCCACAGCCTCAACGGTGGCCTCTGCCGGACGCTCAAGCCGCGATTGGAAAGCCACCCCGCGCCAAAAAGCCTTGGCCTCATGGGCTTGACGGCTGCCCAAGCCCCACCTCGGCCTCACCGCGCCTCGGCGGACAAACGCCACCTCCGCCAACCGGCCTCACTTTTGTTTGCAAAGTGCCTCGTGGCTCAACCCGTTCGCCGCTCAACCGGCCTCGCCTTCGCCTGCCAGGCTTCTCGCCTTTGGCTCGCGTTCCGCGGCGTGCTCGCTTTCTCCCGCGGCTGGCAGCTTCACCGCTATGCTTTCCGCTTCTCCTCTCCCGCGCCCAACAGGAGCGTCAGCGGCGGGGCGTGCCATCCACCACCACCGACGGCGAGAATTTTTCCGAATTTTTGCCGCGCCGGTCGCCCCGGGGCGTAGCCCCGTCCGCTGCACGCAGGGTTAGCCAGCAATACTCCTCGTTTCTTCGTTTTCTACTTCAGCCCAAAACTCCTCATGCCTTTGGCCCATTCCTTCCTGAATTTCCCGTTCCGCAGCCTTCAATATTTGCCTCAATTGGGGTGAATACGCCATCAGCAACCGTTCCAATTCGTCTTCGTCTTCCACTGCCAACAGCACAGCCACCGGCTTGCCGTTTTTGGTTACTACCACCGGCCCTTCTTTACTCCGCCTCAAATAGCCGCTAAATTTGGCTTTCACTTCTGCCACTGATGCTATTCTCATATCTCTATCTCCGCGCCGCCAATTCTCAGCCTGTTGCCCTTTTTCTCGCCTATCGCCAGCACAAAAACTTCCTTCCTCTCTGCCTCCACCCGGTAAAACACCCGAAAGCGATTGTTTGGGCCAAACCGAAGTTCCCAAGTTGCCCCAAACCACGCCAGCCGCTTGAGAGGCTTTCGGTTTCGTGTCTCCCGCAAGGGCTCAAAACCCAATTGCTCTTCTATCGTGCGGCGGATCAAAGAATAATACTGCCGCCCAAGGGCTTTGACATGGTTTTTCACTACAGGGGCGTAAATGATTTCGTAGCGCAATGGCGGCTTCATAGTCAGAATTATAGTCTGTTTCGGCGACCTGTCAAGCTCAGGAAACGCGAACTCGCACCGCTATTGCCAAATGGCCAACTCAAAAAGCCTGCTTCGTGGAAAGCCCTGCCGCTGCTGCCACCAGGGGCTGGCTAACGATAGCGTCAGCGGCGCGGCGTCGCCGTCCCAGAAACCCGGCAGGCGAAGCACCCTCGCCCGAAAACCGCCACGGTTGGCGCGCGGCGCAGCCGCGTCCGCTGAACGCTGGGTTGGGCGACAAATTAGGATACAGTATATCCCTCTTCCTCTTCCAAAAGTTGCATCTGTTCCCCGTACTCGAAAGAATTTCGCTCTTCCTTTTTCAGACATCGCTGACGATATTCTTCACGAAGGACATCTATAGGATACAACTTCCCGTCTCGCTCAAAATACCAGTGCTCCCATCCGTTACAAGGACGGCCTCCTAATAACCATTTACCAACTTGGTGAATAGACCCCTCAAAACCATCATGGGCCAACCTTAACTTTCCGTCAGGCTTAACATGCGCCACTCTACTCGAGTCGCGTTGGAAGAACAGCCTTTGCCCGGGTTGTAAGAAGCCCGCTTCTACCAACTGCTGAAAACTAATGCGAGGGGCCAATCGCTTTTTGTCCCGTACATCAAACACGGCTTGGACAAGCGGCTCAGGGCGAACAGAGGCAATTCTTTCCTGCGCAATTTGTACATAAGTGGGGTCTCTCTCTATGCCAATCCAATGGCGGTGAAGTTTCTTTGCCACTGCCCCTGTAGTTCCTGTGCCAAAGAAAGGATCAAGAACAACATCGCCAATATTTGTTGACGACAAAATCACCCTATAAAGCAACGCTTCCGGTTTTTGGGTAGAATGTGCTTTTTTCCCATTAACCTTAATTCGTTCCGAGCCTGAACAGATGGGAAGGACCCAATCACTCCGCATCTGCTTTCCCCCGTTAATCTCTTTCATTGCATGATAGTTGAAGGTGTAGCGTGCCTTTTTGTTCTTGCTTGCCCAAATTAGCGTCTCATGAGCGTTCGTAAAGCGCACTCCCCGGAAATTGGGCATCGGGTTTGTCTTAATCCAAACCACATCATTGAGGATCCAAAAACCCAAATCTTGCATTATGGCACCGATACGGAAAATATTATGGTAAGTACCAATAACCCATATGGTGCCTGTATCCTTTAAAACCCGCTTTGCTGCGCTCAACCAACTGCGCGTAAACTCATCGTATTCTTGCATACTGCTAAACTTATCCCACGCATCGTTTACCCCATCCACTTTGGTCATATTAGGGCGCCAAAGTTCTTGACGAAGTTGTAAATTATACGGCGGATCGGCAAAAATCAAGTCAATGGATTTGTCCGGGAGAGAACCCATTACCTCTACACAATCTCCCAAAATGACTCGATCAATGGGCAGAGGCTCACCCATAGTATTCCTCCATCTTTTCAGAAATGAGTTCAGCCAGCCGCTTGTGTGGCTTCGTCTCTCGCTTTGCAAAATATTGCGCCACCATTTTCAAAGTAGTCCCTTGAGGGAACAAAACTTGTATTATGCCTTTTTCCCACAGGTCGTCATTCATTACCAACTTACGCCAATATTTAATCTCAACATCTTTTAGTTCCTCAAAACTTTCACCTGGGTTATTGTCCATATTAACCTCTGGAAGTTCAGGTATCTCTTCTCGCCATCTTTGGAGCCACCCCAACAAATCGTCCCACATTTCTGAATGTCCGAAATGCTCAAAAAACTCCTCTCCATAAAAAAGGTATAATTCTGCACCTTCATAAAGACTCCCTATCTCTTGTAATTCACCCACATAATAAGACTTATTCTTTTGCAAAGAAGGGTCGATGAAATACATAACACCAACTAACTTGTCGCCATACTTTTCATACAGCGCCTCTAATTTATCTTCAAAGTTGGAAATTTGCCCTCGTTTTTTCGTTGAGTCATGATCGTCTCTTACTTTCTGCTCAACAAAGTAAAAATGCTTTTCTTCTCTGTCACAAAAAAACTGATCCAAAGATAAATCCTTACCTTTCCACCTCAATTTTAGATTATCTCCGGAGAACACCCGGTAACCCATGTCCTTCAACATTTCTCTTATGAGGGTTTCAATTGCATCTCCAAACCGTATCTCGTGAGATTGCAAAAGATTCTGTATCAACTTCGCTCGAGGTTTCGTCGGCCTAAATAAACCCACATAACGCTCAGGATGCTCAGCCACTTTTTGGATAAGACTCCGCTTGTCTCCATCGAAAATGTGAGCATTCAAAATTTGTGCAGCCTTTTGGTAATCCACTTCTTCCTCCTAATAGACTTTAGTATCATGGGGCACTATTATACATTCTTCGCCCAACGATTGCGTCAGCGGCGGGGCGTGCCGTCCAAACAGCCGGAGGGCGAGCGCTGCCCTGAATTTTTGCCGCTCCGGTCGCCCCGGGGCGTAGCCCCGTCCGCTGGACGCACGGTTGGGCGCAATGCCGCCCTGCTGCCTTGGCCGCTTCGCGCCACCTGTGCCAGCACTACGGCCACTCAGCCTTGCCGCCCACCCCCCTGCCGGATGCACTCGCCTCTGCCCCGCCGAAAGCCTGCCTTCAGCCCGCCGCCCGGCCTTTTGCGCTCACCACGGCAGGGGAAAACTGCTGGCCTCGGCGCGGGCTGACTTCAGTTTAGCCCAGGCTCTCGCTTCGCGCAAGCACCTTTCACCTGCCCGGTGGCGACCAAACCAAAAGCCCTTTGGCCGATGGAAGCCCCTCGCGGCTTTTGCCAACCTTTCGCGGCTGAACCAGGCCGTAGCCCCAAACGGTGGCCTCTGCCGGACGCTCAACCCGCGGCTGGAAGGCCACCCCGCGCTAAAAAGCCCTGGCCTTACGCTCACCTCGGCTTGCCGAAGACCCACCTTGGCCTCACCGCGCCATCGCGAACAGCGACAACTCGGCCAACAACCTCACCTGCGTTTGCAAAGTGCCATCCGGTTCAAACTGCCCGTCGCTCAACCAGCTTCGCCACGGTCTGCTAAACCCTTTTGGCTTCGCTCGCCTCTCACGGCGTGCTCGCTTTCTCCCGCGGCTTGTGGCTTCACCGCTGGGCTTTCCGCTTCTCCTCTCCCGCGCCCAACGATGGCGTCAGCGGCGCGGCGTGACCGTCCACCACCACCGACGGCGAGAATTTTTCCGAATTTTTGTCGCCACGGTATCCTAGGGGCGCAGCCCCGTCCGCTGCACGCGGGGTTGGGCAGCTGCCTTACGCTGCGGCTACTCTAGCAAAAGGCTGATGGCTCATCTATCTAAAGAAATGTCCGTTCTCTTCCGCGCCCTTTGGCGCGCCTTCGGGCGGCTGATGGCTCATCTATCTAAAGAAATGTGCAAAAGACATAGCAAATCAGCTGCCTTTTAGAGTGAATTTATCAAGGCCAAGGCGGCTCTCCTAAAACTTGCCCAATTTTATTTTCCAAAACTTGATCAAGAGTCCGAGCAAATATCTGGACAAACCGTCTAAACGCCTCCACCTTTCGTTTGGTTACCCTTCCTTGCCTCCCGTGAGCAACAGCATTGCGTATTTTTATATATTCTCTCAAGCGTCTCTTAACGGAGCTATTGCTAGTCCTTCTCCATGATAGTTCACTCATAATGTTTGAAAAGCCAATAAAGGCAAAGAGTTTATCAATACGAAATGGTTGGGGATTAGAAAATCCTGATAATGCTGTCTCGATAAAAGCATCTATATTATGGACATGACCGCTCAATAACTTTCTGGCAGACTCGTCGAAAACCTCTTCAATATATCCCTGCAAGTGAGCAGAAAGTAAAACGATCGCTGATCTATTTAACGCATCAACTTCAGTAGGCCTTCCTCTACCCGGATTGCTAACAAGCGTTTGCACAATTTGAGCAACGTTCGCCAAGCCCCCTCCCGTGCTCTGGGCAGCTCTTCTAGCCCTATTGAATTGAGTGAGAGCTTTATGGGCATCCAGGAGCTGGTCTATATCTCTCATTCGCCTCTCTAAGTTCAAGAATGCATTTGAGGGCATCTTAATCTCCTCAATACTTGGTTTGAGAACTGGCACGGAAGATAGCCTTCATTGCCCAACAGCAGCGTCAGCGGCGGGGCGTCACCATCCATCACCACCGACGGCGAGAGTTTTTCCGAATTTCGCCGCGCCGGTCGCCCGGGGCGCAGCCCCGTCCGCTGCACGCGGTGTTAGGCTATTTTCAAGGATTTGATCTTCTCCCACAGGACAGATTCGTTATATCCAGGACGTACCTTTCTATAGAAATTCAACACAGCATAATGAAATGTATTGAAACGCACTTCCTCAATGAGCTCGTCTAATACGTTGAACAGCTCTTCTCGTTGTTGTTCAGGGAAGCCCTCGTATAACCTTTTGAGACTCCATAATTTTATGTTAGATAAATATTCCTTACTCAAAAAACGAGTCCATAACCAATGCCTAAGTTCTGGTGGTAGTAACTCATAGTCTATTGACAGCAAACGCTTCATTACAGAGTCATCCCGAAAATCCTTTCCCTTCTCCTCTGTCCATTGCCGGAACATTTCCACCGCTTGCGTAACAGAATCTTTATCAGACAAATCCTCCAAGAGGCGAAAAATTTCAAACGCCCAATAAGTTTCAAACTCTTCTTTACTCCAAAACTTTGTCTTTCCAGAGTTTATATTGAGATTAAGCTTGAAAAGCTCCTTGGACATTTCAAACAAGATCTCTTTTGCCACTTTTCTACTGGGTGCATACACCAAATAATCGTCTGAATATCGCAAAAAAGCTGCCTCTCTATCATCACAAATTTCCCTCAAGCGCTTATCAGCCTCTTGCAAATAAAAATTTGCAAGAATACGGGACATATCACCAATTTCATCCTGAGGCAGGCCGACTGATTTAGTATAGTAGCCTTCAAACCGCCGATTCCAAGAATGCAAAAAGTGAAACAATAAATCCACAACAAATTGTTCGTCTTGAGACACCAAAAGACGAATCTCTTTCTCCAGAAGATTCAAATTAATAGAGTCATAAAAATTAGCAATATCGAACTTCACCACTATATTAAATTCTTCCCGTTGGCCATGCACCCACGCCTTTTGCTGGAAATCCTTCCAATGTCGTATCCAAGCAAGCCTATCGAAACTATTTGCAGCCCCCGAAGGTACGTCCTCAAACTCTTGTTCTTCTGAAACCGCAGCGAGCATCTTTTCAAACTCATTGTTTTCTTGTACCCTCAAGGGGTTTCCCATCCGCCATCCCCCATAGGTACCAGGCGTTCTATTGACTGCAATATGGTGTTCTATAGTCTTTACAGCAAAAAAGTAGACAGCAGTATCTCGGTACCCGAAAACCGGCACTATTCTTGCTACAAAATTCTGCTTGTTAAAAACAAGATACTCCCGCGGATGAGCGGGAAAATATTGGGCAAGGATTATTTCCTCATAAAGAGATTCTAGGAATTGTTCCTTATCCTTCGGAAGCTCTTCTTCCTCATACGGAACGAGAGTCTCCTTGGTTACAGTTCTCCAAAAGTTTTTATTGAAGAGAGGGAAAAAAGTCGCCCGATGATCCATGGTATAAAACTCACAGAATGCCTAACAGCAGCGTCAGCGGCGGGGCGTGACCGTCCAAACAGCCGGAGGGCGCTCTCAACTCTGAATTTTTGCCGCGCCGGTCGCCCAGGGGCGTAGCCCCGTCCGCTGCACGCGGGGTTAGGCCTTCCATACAACATTCAACATTCATTTCAAATGAAGGAAGAAGGCCTTCATAATATCAATCAGCAACGAAAACAAAGCCGGAACGACGGGTGCTCCAGTTACGGCAAAGAATCTCCGAAGACTGGAAACATCAAAGGGCCAAATGGGAAATTCTTCTGTAATCTTATACACTTTATTTAGTTGTTCTAGTCTATTTATTTTGCCGGCCAGTACCGTTCCATCTATGTCTTCTGCCTTAATTAATTCTTCGTACTGTGCCTCTATTCTTTTAGCCAAGAAAGACAGCAATTCACTTTTTGCTGATTTCATTGCAGTATGGGCTGTACCCAGTGGGAGAAAGAAAAGCGAAGGAGCCAAAATAAGATACACCATATCACCAAGCCACAACAGTCGCGCGTTTCCCCACGTGTGGGTACGAATAGCACTGATTGTTAAGATCGAAGCCATCATGCCAACAATCGCTATGGCATAACTCAAGGAAATGCTATACCGGCTTATACTACTGAGCCCACCGCACTTGTCAGGATGCCAAGGCGCCAAATGGATTGTCTGATTGCGGAAAAACCGTCGAAGAGCAAAAATCGTAATGCCAACGTTATACAACCCAAAGATCAGCCCATAAGTAACCACGAACCACATGGGCACTCTTAGCCAAGGCAACACCCGAGAATTGTAAAGCCAACCATCACCCATCAAAGGCGGGAACCAATTCAGAAACGCCCCTAGCCAAAGGATTGTCAAGGTCATTGCAATAATAACAGCCACCCCAAATACCCACTTTGCTTGAGCAATGCGGGAAACGAAATCGACATTTGCACGATAGCTTCGCTTATCCACGAAAACTTCGGATTCATCAAAGTCTTCTAATAACTTCTTAGTGGCTTGCAAGCTCCATATATAGTAACCACTGATTAAAGGCATTTGCACAAAATCCACAAACAACGCAGAAGCATCCTGCAATAAGCCCGGGTGTCCTGATTTTGTTAACAAAGCATGTGTCGCAAGCGCGCCTCCAAAGTCTAGTACCACGTTCAAGCTAAACACAAACATGGCAAAACGAAAGGGAGACCAACGCAATTTTCCTTTCACAACCTTTGCCAAAGGATCAAAATTTTCTAGTTTCACCGTGCTTTGCATTACCATCACTTCGCCTTGCAATCCGAGAAAAATGCCTAACAGCAGCGTCAGCGGCGGGGCGTGTCTGTCCACCACCACCGACGGCGAGAGTTTTTCCGAATTTTTGCCGCGCCGGTCGCCCAGGG
>Ga0256833_1003952_pt1 | contig 10047 bp, 9 predicted proteins | sample 356284metaG_FD_190535 | JGI IMG/M metagenome (GOLD analysis project Ga0256833, IMG submission 190535) | Hydrothermal vent microbial communities from Mid Atlantic Ridge, Atlantic Ocean - 356-284 | ecosystem: Environmental > Aquatic > Marine > Hydrothermal vents | place: Atlantic Ocean: Mid...
CCCCGCCACCCCGCCGATGTGCTGGCCACGTGGGCCGATATCGGCAAGGCCGAGCGGTTGTTGGGCTGGCGGCCACGGGTGGCCTTTGAGGAAGGCGTGCGGCAGTTGGTGGGGTGGTATCGGAAGAATCGCCAGTGGACGAAGGAATTAACAACGCGATGAGAATTTTGCTTATAAGTGGAATCTTTCCACCCGATATTGGCGGCCCGGCAACCTATGTGCCCCAGATTGCTCATGGGCTAACAGAGCGCGGCCATGAGGTTCAAGTCATTACTCTCAGTGACCGGAAAAGCGACAATGATGATTATCCTTTTCGTGTGATCCGTCTTTCGAGAGGAATGTTTAAGCCATGGCGCATACTGCATACTGTGTGGACGATATGGCGTGTAGGGCGATGGGCTGATGTGTTGTTTGTTAACGGGTTGGCCTTAGAATCTGTGTTGGCCAACATATTTCTTGGAAAGCCTTTGGTAATGAAGGTGGTGGGCGATCTGGCGTGGGAGAGGGCTACAAACTGGGGTCGGGTTGACGATAATTTTGAAGTGTTTCAGCAGAGACGTTATGGCTTGCGAGTAGAACTTCTCAAGGCTTTGCGTTCCTGGTGGACCAGACAGGCTCATCGGCTTATCGTGCCCAGCCAGTATCTGGCCCGTTGGGTGAGGAAATGGGGTGTGTCCGAGGATCGCATAGTTGTCATTTATAATGCTGTGGAACTGATAAATAACATTGAACCTGTTTGGGTGCCCCTTTCTACCCCAATAAAGTTGGTGACCGTTGTGCGGTTAGTGCCCTGGAAAGGTGTGGATGGCATCTTGCGTGCTTTGACCGAAATACCAGAAGCAGGACTGATCGTAATAGGAGATGGTCCGGAGCGCCCAAGACTGGAAACGCTGGCCCAATCTTTGGGGGTTCAGGACCGGGTGTATTTTGCCGGTACACGGAATCGAGAAGAAACTCTTGCATGGATGGCAGCTTGTGATGTTTTTGTGTTGAACTCTACTTATGAAGGCCTTCCTCATGTAGTATTGGAGGCTATGGCGTTGGGGTTGCCTGTAGTGGCTACCGCTGTGGGAGGAACACCAGAGGTGGTAAAAGATGGGAAGACGGGGGTGTTGATTTCTACTCATGATTATGCTCTTGATAGTGTTTTAAGCGGTCTCATCAGCGATTCTACTTGGCGTAGTCCCTCTCGAAAAGCAAAGATACAAAAGTTGATAGAGCAGGAGTTTTCAATAGTGAAAATGATAGAAGAGACGGAAGCGGTTATTCAACAGGTTGTTGATGGGAGGTTGTATGGCTGAATCTTTATGCTTTGCGGATCATCTTTACTGGCCTGGAAATGCTGCGAAAACAAGAATCATTCGAGACATTGCTCGAAGATCTGCAGGATTATCGCAGGTTAAAATTTTTGACTATGGCTGTGGGGATGCTTTGCACTGGCGATCGATATTGGAAACATGCCCACATTTTGCTCTTGTTGCTTACGATATCAGTCCACGGGCACGACATGCGGCGCGAGAGCATCTAGCGGGCTTGAAAGCAGAAATAGTAGAAAGAGTTGAGGAAGTGCATTATGCTGATTACATCGTAAGTTTCAGTGTTCTCGAGCATGTGTACGACAGGAAAGAGTACCTTATGATAGCAAAACAAGTGCTTGCCCCAAAAGGTATATTTTATCTCAATTATGATGATGGTCATTTTCGCATTTGCTTGGATTTGTCATATCCTGCGAATTGGGGCGTTGCGCTTAGAAGTCATATTCACAACATGTTGGCACCATTATTGGCCAGGTTTGGTTACCGCAGGGGGTTTCAACAACGAGTAAAGAAGAGGCGTTTGGGTATCTTGTTACAAGAGATCGGTTTTGAGGTATGCGAAGAAATGTATGAGAACCTTGGTTGTATCAAAGGGCTGTACAAGCATGTTTCTCAGGATAAGCGTAAAGATTTCATGGATGCATGGGTCTCTTTCGAGAGATTGTTGAACAACCGATTTCGGGTAAAGGCAGGCAAACCTTACGCAGGAGATGATGTCAATTTATGGCAGTTTATGGGGTCGCGGACATTAGTTTTGAGCCATCGGGAAAAAAAGAATGAGCAGTAGGACCTTAAAGCCACGGATCGTTTACCTTGCCAACGTTCGTTTGCCTACCGAAAAAGCACATGGGTACCAGATCTGTAAAATGTGTGAGGCGTTTACCCTGAATGGTGCAGAGATCCATCTTTTTCATCCTTATCGTCGTCAGGTGGACCCACACCTTAAAGGGCAAGGAGTGTTTGATTATTATGGGATTCAGCCGATATTTGAGATACATACTGTGAAGAACCTGGATGTTGTGCCTCTCAGTAGAGTTGTGCCACAACCTCTTTTTAGGTTGATGTTTTTTATCCATGCTTTTATATGGGCGTATTATGCAACATGGGTGGCTCGGGGTTATAAAGGAGATTTCTACTATACACGAGAGGCTACAATAGCTTTTTGGCTGACGCGTATGGGATTGCCCACTGTGTATGAGGTCCATGTAGTACCTGAACGAGTGCAAAAATGGCTTTTGAAAAGATTTGCCCGGCATTCAGCGTTAAGGCTTGTTGTGGTTCTTACCTCGTTTATTCGTGACCGGCTTTTGGATATGGGGTTTCCCCCAGAGAAGATTGTGGTGTGGCCGGATGCAGTGGATCTAGGTATGTTTGACCCCTTGCCGAGTAAAGAGGAATGTCGACGTCAGTTGGGTTTGCCTTTAGAGCGTCCCATTATCGGTTACATAGGTCGTTTTAGAACTATGGGAATGGAAAAAGGCATCCCTGAACTTATCCACGCAGTAAAAGCACTGCCATCCATAAACAGAGTAGCCCCCTTGTTCCTTGCTGTCGGGGGACCTATGGAATCTGTCCCCGTTTATCTTGATCTTGCCAGACGCATTGGTGTATCGCTCGATAAACTCCGTTTTGTAGATCGTGTACCGAATGCCGAAGTGCCTTGCTGGATAAAAACCTTTGATGTAGCAGTGGCGCCTTTTCCACAAACTGATCATTATGCTTACTTTATGTCCCCACTTAAACTCTTTGAGTATATGGCGACGGGAGTGCCCATTGTAGCGACGGAACTACCTTCGGTGCGAGAAATACTGCATCATGGTAGAAATGCCTGGTTGGTTCCCCCAGAGAATCCTAATGCATTGGCGGAGGGTATTTATCATATTCTGAAAAATCCTGACTTAGCAAGACGCCTGGCTCGTCAAGCACAGGAGGATGTGAGGCGGTATACTTGGAAGCGGCGGGCGGCCTCTATTTTGCAGCACGTTTTGGGTAGGGTATAAGTACCCCAGGAGGTTCAAGAATTGGCAAATTCATATAAGGTGTGTTTCATCGGTGGAGCACGATACAACCAGCCCCTGGATGCTACCAGTGCCAAGAAATTCCAACGACTGATAGCGCTGGGAGAGATTTTTGTTATCGGCTTCTCCCGTAATGCACGCCCGCGCCGCTTCACCGAATATGCACATTTTTACCTCCTTCCCCAATGGCCGTGGCCGGTATTGCGTTACTTTACCATGTTCACCGCCGGGACCTTGCTGGCTTTGTGGGTTATTTTGCGGCACAGGGTCACAATTATTGTCACCCAGAGTCCTTATGAGGGCTTTGTGGGGGCGTTGGTGAAAAAGATCGCCCGTCTCTTTGGACGACGGGTGGCGTTGGTGGTTGAGAATCACGGTGATTTTGAGGTCAGCCCGTTTCTCCAAAGAAAGGTTCGATTTCCGGGACTGTATCGGTTAGTCATGAATCGCGTGGCCGGTTTTGCCCTGCGGCTTGCGGATGCGCTACGGGCTATTTCAAGGCCTACGCGTGAGCAATTGCAGCGTTGGGCCGGCAACAAGTCCCTTGTGACTTTTGTGGCTTGGACGGATTTAGAGGTTTTTCTTCAAGCCGGTGAGGAAAAGAGATACAATGATCCTCCGATGGTGGTCTACACGGGTGTGTTTATTCCTCTTAAGGGTGTTCACTTCTTAATTGACGCTTTTGCTATGCTTTACCGGGAATTCCCGAATGTATATCTCACTCTAATTGGAAAAGAAGAGAATGTAGAATATGCTGAGTTCTTAAAGAGAAGGGTACGTGAATTGGAGCTGGAGAAACAGGTAAAGTTCCTGTCTTTTATGTCTCAGCGTGATTTGGCAAAGCACATGGCACAAGCCTGTGTCTTGGTGTTGCCTTCGCTTTCCGAAGGATTAGGGCGTGTGGTGTTTGAGGCTATGGCCTGCGGGACGCCGGTGATCGGCAGTCGGGTTGATGGTATTCCGGAGATGATTGAGGACGGCGTTACAGGGTTTCTTGTGCCTCCCGGTGATGTAAAGGCCCTGGCTGAACGGTTGAGATGGGTGCTCGAGCATCCGGTGGAAGCAAGAGAAATGGGGCAACGGGCGCGGGAATTCGCCCAACGGTTTTTCTCTCCCGAGGGATATGTGCGCTCTTACGCCAAGTTGTTTGAAATAGCCTCTCATGCTGTGGAAGGATGAGGAGATCTTATGCGTCTTCTCTGGTTTAATTTGGCGGCCGATGCAGATGACCCCGCTTTAGGGTTCGCCATTCGCTGGATTGAGGCCGTTGCTCAACGGGTGGAGTTTATTCATGTGATCACGATGCGCGCGGGGCGATACGCACTCCCGGAAAACGTAAAGGTCTATTCTGTGGGCAAGGAAAAAGGTTACAGCGAACCGAGGCGGGCTGTGGAGTTCTACCGGCACCTGTTCCGTATCCTCCGGGAGGACCACGTTGACGCCTGCTTCTCCCACATGATTCCTATCTTCACCGTTTTGGGTACTCCGATTTTGAAAGCAAAGAAGGTACCTGTTGTGACTTGGTATACTCACCCAAGTTTGACACTTACATTGAGGTTGGCCCATTACTTTTCTGATAGGATAGTGACGGCTTTGGAGTCGAGTTATCCTTATAAAAAGGACAAACTAATTGCATTGGGACATGGCATTGATACAGACCTTTTTTCACCGAGTGATGCTCCCCCTGAGGAGCCACCGATGATTCTGTGCGTGGGACGGCTTTCACCCGTGAAGGATCATCCAACCTTAATTCGTGCGGCCGCCTTACTGCGGGAGCGGTGGAATAGACCCTTCCGGGTGGTCATCCTTGGCGGCCCTGCAAGCCCCAAAGACGAGCCTTATGTGTGCTCTCTGCACCAACTGGTGGAGGAACTCCAACTCCAGAATATCGTGTCTTTCCATTCCCCTGTACCCCAGGCGGAACTGCCAAATTGGTACCGGCGTTGCACCGTCCATGTAAACCTGACCCCAACTGGCTCCGGTGACAAAGTGGCCTGGGAGGCTATGGCCTGTGGAAAACCATGTCTGGTAGCCAACGAAGGGTTTAGAGAAACACTGGGAGAACATGCGGACCAACTGCTCTTTGAGCATGAAAACCCCGAATCGCTTGCAGATAGGCTCAAAGAAGTACTCTCTATAGAAGAGGAACAAGTTGCTTTGGGAATGTATCTCCGGGAACGTGTGTTAGAAATGCATGGGCTCCGTAGATTGTCGTTGCAGATTGTAGGGTTACTTCGTGATTTACCGGGAAAGCGCTCTGTTCAATAAGGGTTGAGAGATTATGCAACGTTGGAGAGTCTCTGTCTTTAGCATATATAGACTGGCTTTCGTAATATTGAGTGTGCCGCTATTTTATAGAATCAAGTTGATCCCTTTGATTGGAAGTTGGGATTTAAATCTAGGCTATTTGATGATTATTGCAATGACTTTGTTGCTCGGGGTTAAAAAAGTAGATACTCAGGCTATATTGTTGTTATTATGGTGGATGGCCCTTTGGGTGGGTGGGATATATGGTGTTTTTGTATTTGGTCCGCAGGTCATAAAACCGAATGTTAAACTGAATTTGATTTTCTTAGGATTTATTTTGACGTACATCGCGGGGACTAGGGTGTTACGAAATGAGAGAAACGTAAAAAGACTCTTGGTATTCTTATCGGATTTTTCATTACTTTTATCTATCAGTGTACTGTTGGAATTCTCTATATTGTTGATATGGGGAATACCAGCAGTGGAGAGGCTATATACTTTCCTGGGTTATAATGCTGGTAATTTGTCTTTGACAAAGACTTTGCAGTACTATCGGGCAGGCGGCTTTCTGGGCACACCCGAGAATACAGGTTTCGCATTGGGAATCTTGGTAGGGGGGCAATATTTTTTGTATAGATATATTCTTCCAAAAGCCCGCGGGAAATGGTTGAAGATAGCTATTGGTATCACTGCACTTGTGCTAACACAAAGCCGAGGAGGTGTGCTCGCACTTATAATCATTGTAGCTTTTATTAGGATCCTGAATTCTAAGAATCTCTTTAGACAACTCTCAGGTGCTGTTTCCCTCTCTGTGTTTACTGGCGGAATCCTGTGGTTGTCGCTCAGGTATATTCCTCATTTTTCTCTAGAGCGATTCATGTGGGGGATCAAATGGCATAGCGCCACGGTTTACAGCGGTTTTCAGGCAGCGTTGGCGTCTCCTGTTGTGGGATGGGGCTGGGCTCCTCTGCGCATTGTAGTTTCCCAAATAAGAACGGATAATTATCTTGGCTTTTACTACTTGGTGTTGAAGGAGAAACCCATACAGGCCGGCGTTGTTGAAGTATTCGCGCGGAGTGGAATGGTTGGCCTGATTCTCTTTACATTGATTGTGTGGCGGGCGTTGCAGAAAAGTTGGAGAGCGTCATTACCTTACCGCGGCTGGTTATTTGGTACTCTTATGGCTATATTGAGCATTACTGGAATTGCTGGTCCCTTTCTTTACAACGTGCGCACGTTTGGTTTTCCATTGTGGTTTTTCTTCACAATGCTTGCAGTTGCACAATATACAAGTTGAGGAGGCAACGGTCATGAAATTGATTGAACATTTTCTTCGGATGCTTCGGTGTTTCCTGGGGAGTAGAAGATATTGGCCTGTCAAAGTTCAGGTTGGCGACACTCAGTTATGGGCTCCATTATATTTGAAGAGAAGTCTGGAGGACTTCCCAATTCATGGTGAACCATTTACTGTATCTCTTTTCCAACGCTTTATCACTCCAGGAAGTGTAATCTTTGATGTGGGGGCTAATATTGGTGTGTATACAATAATTGGGGCTAAGAAGACAGGCACCTTTGGCAACGTGTATGCTTTTGAGCCTGACCCTAGGAATTATAAATTTTTAAGACGAAACATAAAGAGCCATCACCTTGTTAATGTGCGTGCGGTTAACAAGGCAATTGCAAATACGGTAGGAGATGTTACTCTTTATATACATGGCGATCCAACGTCAAGTCGTATCGTAAAAAGCTCATGGCGCGCTGAAGGAATTGTCGGTATACATAGAGTTGAGGTAACTACGATAGATAAGTTTGCCGAAACATATAAAATTTCCAATATAGATGTGATGAAAATGGATGTGGAGGGTGCAGAGTTAGAAGTGATAAAGGGTGCTGAGAGAACGCTGCAAAAGTTGAATTCTGCAGTTGTATTCTTTGAGTTGGCACCCAGATTGAGTACAAAGCCTAAGATTATGGAATTGCTGGAATTGTTGAATATCTTGGGATTCCAAATATGGCTTATTGACGAGGAGTCGAAACAGTTACTTCATAACGCATTGGAATACATTGAAGAAGATAGCATCTTGGGGAGAAATAAAATAAATGCTCTGGCGCTGAAAGGGATTACGTTATGAAAGTAAAAGTAAGTGTGATCATTCCGGTTTACAATAGACCTATATTGTTACGACGCGCGGTCAAGAGTGTATTGGCTCAAACTTATCAGAATTTTGAGATCATTGTAGTTGATGATGGTTCTAGTGAGGATGTAACTAAAGTGGTCCACGGTTTTCATGACGAAAGGCTCAAATACATACGACATTTAGAAAATAAAGGGGCCGCTGCTGCTAGAAATACGGGAATCAGAATAGCGCAGGGGGAATATATAGCTTTTTTGGATGCAGATGATGAGTGGTTTCCCAAGAAACTGGAAAGCCAGTTGCAAGTTTTTGAAAGCGGTTCGTCCCAGTTAGGTTTAATGTATGGTGGCTATATAGTTGTCAGTAAAGATGGTAAGATGATCAGGGCGTTTAGACCCCAGTGCAAGGGATGGGTGTACGAGGATCTTCTTTTGGGAAAATGTATAAAAACCACCTCCACGATAATTTGTAAGAGGGTGGTTTTCGAAAAGACGGGGATGTTTGACGAATTGCTGCCTCCTACTGAGGATTATGACATGTGGTTAAGAATTGCACGTTATTATGCAGTGGACTTTGTGAAGGGGCCTCTTGCAAAGATCTGGATCTCCGGTGGGAATATATCTGCGGATATGAAAGCGCGTTTGATGGCAAAGGAGAGATTGGTGAAAAAACTGGAGCCAGATCTCAAAACCCGAAAGAGGGCTTACGCCCGTCACCATTTCGAACTCGCTGTCTTGTATCTTCACGAAGGGCTTTGGACTCAGGCTAAAAGGGAGATTTGGACGGCTGTGAGGGCTTATCCTCATCCTCAATATCTTCTGCGCTTTTTTGCTATAGGTATGGGGGAAGGGTTCTATAGAAAATTGACTTCGCTGAAAAGAAAAGTAAGATGGTAACGAAAAGCACCCGTGGCATATTATCCAAGATCAGTGGGGTAATTCATATAGATCTCACTTACTACCTCGGCGGTGGAGTGTGGCTTACTCTCTCAACGGGGGTTGCTCTCATTTCCAGCTTCGCTCTTTCTGCTTTATTTGCACGTTTTACTTCTAAGGAGTTTTATGGGCAGTATAAATTTGTGTTTTCCTTATTGTCTCTACTAGCAATTTTTTCCTTACCTGGGATGGATACGGCTGTTACTCAATCAATTGCTCAAGGGTATAAAAATTCATTTCTTAAAGCAACACAAGAAAAACTGCGGTGGTCTTTAGTTGGATGTATTGGTTTAATCGTGACAGCGATATATTATTTTCATCACCAAAAGAATTTAGGATGGGTATTTATTTTGGCATTGCCACTATTTATATTGGTATATGGGCTCCCTATAGGTCCTGCCTTTATCGGCAGGAAACAGTTTAAAATCTTTGGTATATACAATATTCTCCAAAATGGATTACGACTATTGCTCGTAGGGATGGCTATATTTATTTCACGAAGCGTCCTTGTTGTAGTGGTGACTTCTCTCCTTGCTCAATCTATCGTCAACGTAATGGCCTTTCCTCTGGCGTTTAGGCAGAGTAGAGAGGGAATAAAAGATGATGCTGGTTTGATCAGCTACGGGCGTCACCTTACATTGATAAACAGCCTGACAACCATCACACTAAACCTAAGCCGTGCGTTATTGGTATCTTTTGTGGGATTTCAGGGATTAGCAGTATATTCCATTGCTTCGATCCTACCTGATATAGCCAGGGGGTTTCTAAAACAAATTCGTACATTAACGCTTCCGAAGTTATCAAAGGATGATGTCAGCGAAGTATATCCTAAGATACAGGCACGTCTAGTGTATTTACTGCTTATAGGGTTTATTTCGTTTCTTATAGTAGCGTTATTCTTGCCTTTTCTGATATTATATGTATATTCTGCTAAGTACATTGATGCGGTATTGCCTGCAGAGATTTTATCGATTTCCTTGATTTTTACACCCCTATCAAATGTTTTGGCCTCTGCTTTAACGGCGCAAAGGAGAAAAGGAAACTTATACCTCGCGCACGTAGTTTATGCCATAATTGGAATAGCATTATTGATAGCGTTAGCCCCTTCTTGGGGTGTTGTTGGTGCTGCTACGAGCTTAGTAGCAGCGAGATTGGGGAGTACATTGTATGCATGGTATTGTGTTCGGGAAATGTAACCATTCAGCCTTGCCAGAATCGGGCAAATGGGTGACAATAGAGTCATGACTAAATTTGTGATGCCGACCCGTGAAGAGATTCATCGAGCCTACCTGGAAGGATAGTGTCAAGTTTTTTCTGTAAAAAGGGTGAGGTGACGGGCATCCTTGCAGGCGACGAATTTTTAAGGTTTGCTTCCAGATAGTGCAGTGGCGCCTCC
>Ga0256833_1003953_pt1 | contig 10047 bp, 10 predicted proteins | sample 356284metaG_FD_190535 | JGI IMG/M metagenome (GOLD analysis project Ga0256833, IMG submission 190535) | Hydrothermal vent microbial communities from Mid Atlantic Ridge, Atlantic Ocean - 356-284 | ecosystem: Environmental > Aquatic > Marine > Hydrothermal vents | place: Atlantic Ocean: Mid...
AGGAAAAGCGAGATCAACTGGCCCGAAATCTGCGAGGCGAACTTACGCCCCCGGCAGCAATTATTCCCGAATCACGCCGGACATCTTCTCCAGGGCCTCGCGATCCAAAATCGTGATCCGTCGATATCCAAGCTTGACCCAACCTGCCTCGCGAAAATCACGTAGAATGGCGCTGATGGTTTCCCGGTATGTTCCAAGAATGTCGGCCAGCGCCTGATGGCTGAGCCGGATCTGATCGGATTCCGCATAGCGGCTCTGACGGATCAGCTCTGCTGCGAGCCGTTCGGGCAGCCAGCGGTAGGCCACCTCTTCCAACCGATTTTCCACCTGCACCATGCGTAATCCAAACGTGCGCAACAACGCCAGACGAAGCACAGGATGTTTTATAAGCAAATGTTTGGCCTGTTCTGCAGGCAATTTCCACAGCCGACTCGGTTTCACGGCCTGGGCGCAGTAATTTAATCCTGGATGGGCGAGATCCAGGATGGCTTCCTCTCCAAAGACGGCTCCCGGCCCGATGACTGCTGTCGCCAATCGCCGGTCTTCCTTGCTGGTGATCAGCATTTGCACTAACCCGTCGATGATAATATAAAAGTATGCGCTGATTTCGTCAGCAGGCGCGATACAATCCAGAGGCAAGGCGGTGACCACAGAAATTGCTGCCGCCATGTCGTCGTCCTCTTCCACCAGCTTGGCAAGCATCTCCAGTAATTCGTCATCAGAGATGGCGACATGATTCTCCAAAGTATTCGGTAAAGGCATTGCTGAACTGCTCCCTGGAAAAATGCTGTGGACATGCACAGAGAAAGCGACGGCCTGTTATTTACAAAATGCCGCTCGTTTATTGTAACGAAGTGTAAGAGAAATTGCAATTATTGGTTTGTTGAATAGCGTGGCGGTTGTGGATGTGACCGTTTGTTAAGCGCTGAATGCCCACCCTGCTTCAACCAAAGCGAGGAAATGAAAAATGACTCGAATCGCTATGTTCGAAAACCTGATTTATGACGAAAAGGGTCGCCCGGTTGAAACCGGCTGGGTCGGACCTGACGCCTGCTACATCGTGGATGACGACGGCTTTCTGCGCCATATCGACGCCGCAGACGTGGACAAACAAGTCTTGCGATTCTTCAAAGAGCAGGTCATGGCCGACAAGGAGACCGCCATCCGCGCCATGCTGCAGATGATGGGGAAGGATGACATCTTCACCAAAACCGCGCTGGAATATCAGATCGCGCACATGGATGAGAACGTGAATCAGATGATCCCGCCTCAGGCCCGGGAGCTCTTGCGCTCACTGGGATTCAAGATCATCATCGATGTTCAGGGCAATCTCATCGACGTCCAGGCGCCCGATATCTCCGACCTGGGCGACATTCCCGGATTGGGGGGCTTTGGCGAGATGTGAAACCGCTTCGCCCGACCGCCACGCCCTTAGCAGACCCCGCACAAAGGTGATGATGTCCGCCTGCCGCCATTCGGGGTCACCCAATACGGGCAGCTCCACCACGGCCGCGGCCGCCCCCGCGCGGCGGTAGGCTGGCAGCACGGCTGTTTCCAGATTCACGCCCGGGAAGAAGTGGATGTCGGGGTAAGTCGCGTGCAAATCCCGCAGGTGGTCCGGGCCCAGAATGTCGGCAGGGAAGAGGAATTGTGCGGTCAGGCCCGCGGCCCGGGCCAGCGCAACCTCGGTTTGAGAGAAAACCCCCGGCATGTAGAGCAGGTCCAGGGTCTGCGCTTGTTTCCTCGCGCCTGGTCGCCGTTGGGAAGCCAGGACAAACCCCGCGCCGGCATTGGCCGCGGCCATGACCTCTTCCGCGGTCTCCACCTTGCTCATCCCCACCAGCATATGCCCATCGGTGCGTTGGATGAGGGTTTGCACCGCGTCCAGGGCCTGGGGGTGGTCGAAGACCACCGAAGTGGCCAGCGCGGGCGAACAAACCAGCGCGTCCGCGATCTCGATCAACGCATCCTCACCCTCCCAGGCATGCAACTGGATGATGACTTCGGCCTGGAGAAGCCATGACAAAGCCTGTTTCGAGGAGATGGGGAGGGGGTGAGGAGACATTTGGGTGGAAGGGGGTTTGGGTTTACAATGACGTCAGGCCCACAACAATCGATTCCTTCGGAGAGCGTCATGGAGCATCCCTTTCTGGGGCTTTCGCCCCGCCAACGTCATCGCCTCTTCTGGCCGGCCCTGGGCCTGGCCGTGATCGCCGCGGTCGTGTTGCAGGTTGTCGATAGGCCTTTGAAGACCGACGCCGCGCCTCAGGGCATCGTCTCTTTTGAACTGGCTGGCTCACCCGCCCAAATGGCGCTCATCCTCCAGAGCTGGGATGCCAACGCCCGTCTGCACGCGGCTTTCAGCCTGGGGTTCGACTATCTCTTCATGCTGGCTTACGCTTCCGCGCTGGCGCTGGCTGCGCTTTGGGCTGGGGAGGGCGCTGGGGGATGGATGGGGCGTTTGGGCGTGGGGATGGCCTGGGCGATGGGCGTGGCCGGGCTGGCGGACGCCGCGGAAAATGGCTTGCTCTGGCGCGCGTTGTTGGGAACCGCGCCCGAAAGTTATCCGTCCTGGGCTCGGGGGGCCGGGATGCTGAAGTTTGCGATGATTGGCATCGTGCTGCTTTATGTGTTTGTGGCTTCGGTTATGCGATGGCTCCGTCATCGCTGACCTGACAGGTCCCCATCCCCCAGCCTCCAATACCTCGCTGGCGGCATGCGCACACGTGGCGCAGGTTTAGCGCGTGATGGATGGGGACCTGTCAGGTCTCCCGGTGCAACACGCCCGTGAGGCAGCCGACGGCCCCGGCCGCTTTGGCGAGCTCATCCACCTGCACGGTGATGCACTCGACGCCCAGGCTTTCATAGAAACGTTGGGTGATGGGATTGCCCGCGGGCATGAGGATTTGGCGCGGGCCCAAGGTGACGAAGTTGAGCGCGAAACCCTGCCGCGCTTCTTCCTCGTTGGGAATGAAGTGCACCGCGTAGCCTCGGGCGTGCAGCGCCCGCACCGCGGCGTAGGGCACGCGTCCGGGCCAGGCGATGGCCAGGTCATTGTCCGCGATGCGCAGGGTCCCCATCAGGTGCATGGCCCCAAAGGGCAGCCCCACAGAGAGGGTCTCCACGCCCAGCTCCTCCAAGGTCGCGGCCACCTGCGCCCGGCCTTCGGGGTTCGTGCGCAGGCCGTCGGCCGCCAGAACGGCATCGGGAGTCAGCCACATGGCGTCCGCGCCCTCGAAAGTGGCCCGGGCGTGGACGCTGCGCAAGATGGGGACCCCCAGCGCGGCCAATCGGCGGGCGATGAAACGCTCCTCGCCCGCGCGCACCTGGGACGCTGGCCGGGCCAGGATCGCGCCTCCCGGCGTCATGAACATGAGGTCGGCCACGAACATGAGGTTGGGGGGAGGAGGTTCGTTGGGCTCGACATAAAATACCGCGACGCCCGCGTCGCGATAGGCCTGGGCCAAGGCGTCGTGCTGGGCCTGGAGCCGGGCCAGGTCGATGGGAGCCAGCATCTGCACCGCGTTGGGGTCATCGGCCAGGACTTCGGGCCCGGGCCGGTGGAGCAGGACAGCTCGCAGCGGCTTCCATTCGCTATCCTGACCGCACGCGGCCCAAAGGGTTCCCAGCTCCTCTCGCGTGCTGGTCGAGCGGGGTCGCCAGCCAGCGCCGCCGTACGCGGCAGGGGTGGATGTGTCGGTCACCGCGTTATCTCCAGTCCATCATGCGAGCGCGGCCGAAATCGAAGTCGAAATCGATGCCCGCGAGGGCCTGGCGGGCAAAGGGGCGTTGGTTGCTCCCGTCGCTGTTCATGATCCACAGCTCCCATTGGCCCGTGCGGTCGGTGAGGAAGAGAATGAATTTGCCGTCGGGCGAGGGCGCGGGCGCGACGTTGTTGATGGCGCGGTCGCGCAGCAGCGGGGGCTGAGTCAGGGCGACCGGGCCCGTGCCGTCGTTGTTGTAGCGCCAGATGTTCCAGTTGTCGCCATCCTTGCGGCTGACATAAATGTACCGTCCATCGGGGCTGTACACCGGCGCGCCCAGGTTGCCGTACGCCACCAGCAGTTTGGGCGGCCTGTTGTCCTGAACATACGCCACCGCAATCCCGTCGCGGGTTAAATGCAGGACTTCAGGATAAACAGGATGATGGCGGGGAGCGTAGACCACCTTGTTCGTGGGCAGGTTGCGCACGTCGCCGCCGTTGAGGGAAGCGGTTTCCAGGGAGGTGATAAAGAAGTGCACCACCGGGAAATCCCAAATGCACTTGGTGCCGATGGGGTCGGGATAAGTCCAGCAGTCGTTGCCGTTGAATTCTTTGCGGATCTGCTCATCGGTGGCGCAGCCCAGGGGCGTGTCGCGGCAGTAGGTGTCTTTGACCACGTATTCGTAGATGAGACGGTTGCCGTCGGGCGTCCAGGTGGGTGACCGAGGCTTGTCCACCGTGATGACCGCGCGTTCGCCGCTGCCATCCGCATTGATGACGCGCACGGTGTCGCCGTTGCCTCCCCAGCGGGTGAAGGCGATGCGTTGGCCGTCGGGGCTGAGCGCGGGGTCCAGGCCGGTAGTCAGTTTCTTCAACCCTGTGCCGTCCGCGTTCATTACGTAGATGTTGCCGCCGGGGCGGTCCTGAAAAGCAATGCGGCCCTTGGGGACGGTCGGTTTGGGCACGCCGGTGGTCGCTTTTTCCACCACCGGCAAATCCTCCACAGCGACATCGCTCTTCAACCAGGGCGCGGCGGCCCAACCGATCTCCCCATGCCCGGTGACGATCTTCAACCACTGACCATTATCGCTGCGCCCCAGCAGCTTGACGGTCTCGCCCGAGGTGAGCGCGCCAATGATGGGCTGATCGACACCCGGCCCCGCCCGAAAGTTCAGCCTGCGGGCCGTGACCGTGGCCTCGCCGCGGATTTCCTCGCCGGGCGCGGGGTTCTCATCCGCCCCGTCGACCATCTCTCCCACCACGGGGATGTCGGCCATGTCCACATAGTATTGCAACTGGGAGGCCAGCACCCAGCCCGTTTGCGGCGCCTTCTCGGGCGCAGGCGTGTAGCGCACCTTCAGCCAGACGCGGTCGGGCGAAGCGCCCAGGACGTCCAGCCGTTCCCCCGCGCTGAGGGTCGCGATGGCTTTGCCCGCGGGCTCCGCGCGCAACCGCGTCTGCAACACCTTCACATAGGCCCAGCCCACGCTGTCGGGCGCGGGCGCGGCGGGCGGCGCCTCCTCCAGCGGCGCCTCGGTGATGGTCGACGCGTTGCCCGATGGCCCCGCGTCCGCGGGTTGTTCCGTGGCAGGCGCAACGGGCGTGGGCAGCGTCACCTGAGGTCGCTTGGGAATGGGAAGCGCGGTGGGCGGCGGCGGGATGCGCGTGGGGATGGCAGGGGTCTTGGGTTGTGCCCCACACCCAATCGCAGTCAGCGCGACTGCCAAAAGCAAAAGGAGGAGCAACCCTCGTCGGGAGAATGTTTTCATGGCTTACTCGTATCGGAGTGCATCGATGGGGTGAAGCTGGGCCGCGCGCAGCGCGGGATAGATGCCGAAGAACAGCCCCACGATGAGACTGAAGCTCAGGGCCATGAGCACCGCGCCCGGGGTGATCACGGCCCGCAGGTCTTCGGACAGCGACGCCAGCGCCTGCGCGCCGACAAAGCCGAGGATCATGCCGATGACGCCGCCGATGAGGCTCAGCACCATGGCTTCCACCAGGAATTGCAGGAGGATGTCCCGGCGCTTCGCGCCCACGGCCTTGCGCAGACCGATCTCCCGGGTGCGTTCAGTGACCGACACCAGCATAATGTTCATGATGCCGATGCCGCCCACCAGCAGGCTGATGGCCGCGATGCCCCCCAGGAAGGTGGTGAGCACGCCGGTGATGCTGCCGAAGATGTCCAGGATGTCGGCCTGATTGATGACGGTGAAGTCATCTTCGTCCAGATAGGTAATGTCATGGCGCTCCCGCAGCAGGTCTTCGATATCGGATTTGACTTTGGACAGGTTGTTCTCGTCATCCACCTTGACCAAAATCAACGAGAGGGTGGGTTCGCCGCGGGGACTGCGCAGGTAGGGGAAGAGGCGCTGCTGCGCGGTGGTGAAGGGCACGAAGACCAGGGTGTCGAAGCTGCCGAAGCTGCCGCCGCCTTTCCCCTCCATGACGCCAATTACCCGGAAGGGGATGTTATTGATGCGGATGGACTGGCCGATGGGATAGATGTCGGGCGGGAAGAGCTTTTCGGCCACATCCTTGCCCAACACCGCCACCCGAGCCTCCCCCAGCACATCTTCCGAACTGAGGAAGCGGCCTTCGGCAGGGTAAAAGTTGCGCACGAAGGGGTAGTCTTCGTTGGTTCCGGTGATGGTAAGATTGAGAGAGGTCTTGCCATAGCTGACATGGGTCCGGCCATCGGCTTCGGGCACGGCGGCCACGATGTGGGGCACGTTGAGGGGATCGCGGATGGCCATCCAATCGCCGTTGGTCAGGGGGTTGCTAGGGCGGCGAAAACGGGGATCGCCGGGCTGGGCGTCTTTGAGGTTGCCGGGGATGATGATCAACAGATTGGAGCCCGCGGATTGGAGCTGCTCCTGCACCAAAGCCTGCACGCCCTGGCCCACGCTCATCAAGGCGATGACCGCGGCCACGCCGATGATGATGCCCAGCATGGTGAGGATGGAGCGCATCTTGTTGGCTGTGAGAGCCCGCAGCGCGATGCGGAAGGATTCGACCAGATTCATGGGGCCTCCTCCTCGCTGACGTCCTTCATCTCGACGGGCTCCGCCGCGATGGTGACATCCAATTCTTCGATGGGCTTTGCACTGTGGTTCATCAGGTCTCGCGCGCGTTTGTCATAGGCGGTTTCCCCCGCGCGTTTGGGGTTCTTGACGGGCGCGTCGCTGATGATGAGGCCGTCGCGCAGGCGGATGATGCGCCGGGTGTGCTGGGCGATGTCGGGCTCGTGGGTGACGAAGATCACGGTGATGCCCCGGTCCTCGTTCAATTCCTGAAAGATGCGCATGATCTCCGCGCCCGATTTCGAGTCGAGATTGCCGGTGGGCTCGTCGGCCAGGATGATGCTGGGGTTATTGACCAGGGCGCGGGCGATGGCGACGCGTTGTTGCTGACCGCCCGAGAGCTCGTTGGGGCGATGATGGACGCGATCCTCCAGCCCCACCATCTTCAACGCCTCCAGCGCCCGCTCGCGGCGATTTTTGGCCCCGGCGTAGATGAGGGGCAGTTCCACATTGGCCAGGGCGGAGGTGCGGGGCAGGAGGTTGAAGTTCTGGAAAACGAAGCCGATCTTCCTGTTGCGGATTTCGGCCAGTTGGTTGTCATCCATGCTGCTGACGTCCACCCCGTCCAGCCGATAGACCCCGCTGGTGGGCACATCCAGCGCGCCCATGATGTTCATCAGGGTGGATTTGCCCGAGCCCGAGGGGCCCATGATGGAGACGAACTCGCCGGGAAAGACCTCCAGGGAGACGCCGCGCAGGGCATGCACCTCGATCTCGCCCATTTGATAGACTTTCGTGATGTTTTCCAGATGGATGAGCGGTTGAGTCTCCGGCATGGATCATCCACCTCCGCCGAAGAACTGACTGCGCAGGATTTCGCCGGTATCCACCCGCCGGATGGCAAGCTGGTCGCCCTCCTCCAGGCCCGAAACCACCTCGCTGTATTGTTCGTTGCGCAGGCCCAGCGTGATATCCACCCGGGTGGGCGCGCCATCGATGATTTTCTCGACATAAGGTTGGCGGGTGGTCTCATCCAGGCGCATGACCCGGTTGGGAATGACGATGACGTCCTCCGCCCGATCGGTGATGATGGCGACGGTGGCGGTCATGCCGCTGCGCAGGGGCTGATCGGTGGGGTCGAGATTGATGATGACTTCGTAGGTGGTGATGGCTCCGCCGCCCACAGGGGTTGAATTGGCCACCGGCGCGATGCGGGAGACGACGCCGGTGAGCTGGGCGTCGTTCAGCGCGTCTACGGTGATGAGCGCGGTCTGGCCCGCCTCGATCTGGCCGATGTCCAGCTCATCCACATTGAGCTTGATGTGGAAGCCCACGGGATCCGCGACGATCATCGCCGGCAGCGCGGGGTTGGGAAATTCATTGGGACGGATGTTGATGACGCCGACGACGCCGTCAATGGGGGAGATGAGCTGCACGTTTTTCAGGGCAAGCTCCGCGGATTCCACGCCGATCTCCGCTTGTTCCACCTGGGTTTCCAGCACGGCCAGGTCCGCGGCGGAGGGGCCGTTGAGCAGCCGTTGCAGGGCCGCTTCCGCCTGGGCCACGGCCGCGTCCGCGGCCGCGATCTGAGCCAACGCTTGCGATTTCTGGCTGGCCGTGGGCGGGGCCAGGGTCACTTCCAGATTGGCTTTCGCGGTTTCGTAATCGATGGTGGCCTGCTGGAGCTGGATGGCCTGAGGCAGCATGGACGCGTTGGGCTGGTTGGCGATTTGATCGTAGGCCTGTTGGGCGTGTTTCAATGCGGCCTCAGCCCGTTTCAGCTGGGCTTCCGCCACCTGACGTTGGGCGGGGGTGGGGCCGGCCAGCAGGGCTTTGTAGGCAGCGCGGGCGGCTTCCGCCTGGGCCCGGGCCGATTCCAGTTGGGCCTGGGCCGCGGCGATGTCGGTTTCATCCGGGGGCGTTTTGGCCTTGGCCAGGTTGGCCTTCGCCATTTTCAGGTTGGTTTGCGCCTGTTTGAGCTGCAATTGCAGCTCGTCATCCTCCAGCCGGGCCAGCACCTGACCTTTTTTCACCGGATCGCCGATATCCACCAGGATCTCTTGGACTTTGCCCGCGCCCTTGAAGGTGAGCTTCACCTCCTGCGCGGGTTCGATGATGCCGGTGGAGGAGACGGTGGCGTAGATATCCCCTTTGGTGACGGTGTAGACCTCATAGTCTGGGGGTGGAGGCTCCTTTTCCTTGGCGGTAGCCTGGTAAGCAAAGAAGGAGCCGCCGAGGACGACGACGAGAACAACGAGAGCAATGATCCATTTACGCATGAGGCGTGTTCCTTATGTGAGACTAAATCGTAGTGATGATCAAGGGGTGCTGGGCATGGCGGGGTCGCAAGACGACATAGGGCAGTCAGAGCATGATTCCTGTACTGGTATACGTTTTTCGATCCCCAAAAGTTGCACTATCCCATTCCCAGAAGTTTGGGTATCATGGCGGGAAGAATGCGAGCGCCCAGTTGGATGAGGGCGTATATCAGGGTGACGGCGATGCTGCTTCCTTTCCCCAGCTTGCCTGCCACCCGCAGCAAGACGTAAATCAAAACCAGATGCCACAATGCGAACAGATCGAAATGCGTTGCAGCAATGAACAGGGGGTTTTGTTGATCGTCGGCGATTTTGCCCGAGGCGAAGAGGTAGGACAGACCGGGATATTGGATGAGCGAGCCGGAATAGAGGTTCCAGATGAGTTGGGCCAGAGGGCGAAGCGCGAAGGGGATCCACGTCCAGGCCACCGCGGCCCACAACCCGTTAACTTTGATGGGCGTCCCCAACAAGGCGATGCCGAAATAGAGGATGAGCACAGCCAGGGCCCAGGCGAAAGCCAGGCCCAGGACGACCTGGACCGCGTGGGTGGTAAGCAGGGTTTGAGGCCGGGTCATGCGCTCGATGGCGGCCCGGGCGGCGTCCGCCTGCTCGGGGGTCATCTTGCTGAGCTGCAAGGCCGCGATCTTCTTCGCCCGCTCAACCTGCATGTCCAGCGTCAGGGCCACATGCAGGATGGGCATGAGTATCGAAAGCAGGACCGGAAACCACCAGCTATTGACCTGGACCGCGCTCACCCGGGTCAGCGCTTCTCCCGGAGCGGCGATGATGTCGCGGAGATTGATCAGGAAATTGACGGGCTTCAGGGTGCTTGAGGATGAGGTCATGTTAAGCTCGCGTGCTCACACAATGGGTTATCGTTGGATCCCCTTCGTCGCCTTTGCCGCGAAGAACCTCAGGGGCCGAGGGCGCTTCATTTCCAAATCGCGGCAGGGCTTGTTGTTGATTAAACCACGCTCATTTTATCACAACTCATGGCTCAAAG
>Ga0256833_1003954_pt1 | contig 10045 bp, 10 predicted proteins | sample 356284metaG_FD_190535 | JGI IMG/M metagenome (GOLD analysis project Ga0256833, IMG submission 190535) | Hydrothermal vent microbial communities from Mid Atlantic Ridge, Atlantic Ocean - 356-284 | ecosystem: Environmental > Aquatic > Marine > Hydrothermal vents | place: Atlantic Ocean: Mid...
ACGTCCGACTCGATCATCCGCGCCGGGTAAATCACCAGACCGGAACCCAGCCGGCAATTGTGCCCCACGCAGCCCCCCAACACCGGACGGTTGGCATCGCGCAACAGGCCGTGCCCATCGCGCGCTTTGATAGGAGCCGAAATCAGGTTGAAGTCGGTAAATGTGGTTCCTGCGCCGATGAAAGTGTTGCGACCAACCACGCACATTTGCAGGCAGGTGTTTTGGGCGACCATGCTGTTGTCCATTAAAGTGGTCATGAACAACGCGGCGCGGAAAGGCAGGAAGGCGCCATCGCCGACGACCGAAAGCAGTAGCTGGCAGCCCTGGGAAATGTTGACGTTGTCGCCAATGATGCAGTTATCGACCACCGCACCGGCCCCAATGGTGACATTGTCGCCGATGAGGGTCGGGCCGTGGATGACCGCCGTGGGGTCGATGACCACGTTGCGCCCCACCACCACCAGCGGCGACGACGAGAGCACCTGCTTGCCCTCGTACATTGCCTTGAGCAGCACGCTCAGTTTGAAAAACGGGTCTCGGTTGAGGCGCGCCTCAAAACGCGCTCCGCGGGCGAACACGCCAAACACCACGTCGGCAATGAAAATGTGCACCCAGCTGTCAATCGCCAGCAGGGCACGCAGCGGCACCTGAAACACCAGATCGCCCTGCTCGGTGGCCATGTAGGTCGGGACGTGGTAATAGCCGATTTCCCGGGCCTGCAGGTCGATGACCAGCGGCTCAGGCTCCTCGTCGGTTGCCGTGCCGTGGGGGTAATACCACAGGTCGGCGAGGTAAATATCGCCCTGCTGGGTGTAAGAGATGGAAAGGGGCAAAGCGTGTTCGCGAAAGGCGGGGTCGTTGGCGGCAAAGGCTGCCTGCACTGGCTTGCCGCGCTTGCGGGCGGCTTCCAGGAAGGCACGAATGTAGAATTCGTCGAAAAAGAGATTGTCGCGATAGACAATCGCCTCTTCGCGCACCGGGGGCAGGCGGCGGCCAGCGCGAATTTCGATTTCCCGTTCGACGTAGGGTGTGAGCACATCGCGCTGCGCCAGCCAGAGCGGCTTGTTGTGAATTCGCAGGTCGCGTGCCGGTTCGTTGAAAGGCGGAATATGCCGGTCGTCGCGCAAAATAATTTTGAGCATCGGAAGCGCTCGCAGGACAACCTGAAAGAAATCCGCCTCGAGGGCGGCATCAGTGCAGGGGGCGGCGAGGAATATGAAAGGCCGGGGGGCGGTCTTCCGTCGCTTGTACGGTGAACAACCGCCCGCCGCTCAACCAGTAAAGCATTTCTTGCAAGAAACCTTCCCACGGGGTGCAGCGATAGGCCGCCTCGGCGCGAGGCGGGGCAAAAGGGCACCGCTGCGGAAGCCACCGCACGGCACGAGGCGCCGCCTCGACCGTCACGGCCAACCCAAACCAGTCCGAAGCCAACCCTGCCAGATGTTGCAACCCCACGGTCATTTTTCGCGGCCAGGGCAAAAAACGAAACGCCACCGCCTGGAACGGCATCTCTTCGGCAATGTGTGGAATCATCTGGCGGGCAAATGCGCGCCCGATGCGCAGCCCCAACCCCAGGCCTGCGGCCTCCCCATAACGGCCACAGAGCGCCGGCAGCAAATTTTCCCACGGGCGCAGGGGGCTTTCCGGCTCAGGCAGCGTGCTTTCCGGCCCTAAGATTTCATGCACGGCTCTCTGCCAGGCCCACCGTATCGCCTCGTCGGTGACAACCGCTTCGGGCGGGGGCCTCATGCTTCCAGCACCTCCGTGAGGGGTTCCGGGGGGCGCTCGCCTTCCAGAAAGGCGTGCAAATAGGCCATGAACGCGCGCGGCTGGTCAAGCATAATGAAATGCCCGGCTTCTTTGAAGCGCACGATCTCGGCGTGGGGCACGCCCCGTTTGAGGGCAATCCATTGGCGCGGGTTGACAATGACGTCTTTGCTGCCATACATGCCCATCACGGGCACGTTGATCTGTCCCAACGATGCCTCGAGGTTGGTGCGGCGCAATGAGGCAATGCTGTGCAAGAACGATTCCAGGGTGGTCTGGGAAAGGTCTCGGTCCATCATCTCGGGCCAGCGGGGGTCTTTGGTGATCATGGGTGAGGTCAGGCGAATGCCCAATTTGAGCAACGTCATTTGATGATAGACCAGAAAAGCGATCGGTCGGTAACCGGCCAGTTTCAACGCCAGAGAGAGGGAATTCCCGTCGATGGGGGAGCCAATGACCACCACCCGGCTGACACGTTGCGGGTAGCGAATGGCAACGCTGAGCGAAACCGTGCCCCCCATGCTGTGGCCGACCAATGGGGCGCGGCTGATGCCCAGTTGCTCCATGAACTGGTCAACCAGGCTGACGAAATCGGCGACGTCGTAGGAATCGCGCTTTTTGCCCGATTCTCCAAAGCCCCAAAAGTCCAGGGCATAGGCGCGGTAATAGCGTCCCAGGTAAGCCATGGTTTCCTGCCACACGCCCCACGAGCCCAACCAGCCGTGCAGCAAGATGACGGGCTTACCGCGCCCGAAAACTTCGTAGTGAACGACACCCTGATCGGTGGTGATAGAAGACACGATGGCCTCAATGTTGGAGATGCCGGAAAAGGTGAGAAAAGCGAGGCCCGAAAGCCCCGCCCTTGCTCGCCGGTACCCAAGACCGCTGGCCGCCGCATATCGCGGGCAGCGTGAGCCGTGGCAGGGCTATGCCTGGCCGCCTTCGATTTCCTCCATGATGCTGAACAGCAATTCGAGCAGCACCTTCTTGACCGATTCTTTGTCGGTTGCCACGCAGGGCAACAGTTTAACGCGAGAATCCAGCCGCAGGGCAATGCGCATATCTTCCAGATCCCAGGCGTCTTCCAGGTCTTGTTTGTTGGCAGCCACGACGTACGGCGTGGGGGCGTAGGCCCGGAAGGTTTCCAGAATGCTACGCGCCTCTCGGAAGGTCTCGGGGCGGGTGCTATCGACCAGCACGATAAAGCCCAACATGCCTTCAGAGAGGATTTCCCACATGAAATCAAAGCGCCGTTGCCCGGGGGTGCCGAAGAGGTAGAGCACCAGGTCTTCGTCAACGGTGATGCGGCCAAAATCCATCGCGACGGTGGTGGTATCTTTCACCCTTTCGGCCTCACTGGTGATTTTGCGCTCCGTCGCGACCACATCGATCTCGCTCACCGTTTGGATGAAGGCCGTTTTACCTGCGTTGAAGGGGCCGGTCACCACAATTTTTACAGTCTGCATGGCATAATTCCTCGGTCAAAAATCATCGAAGGGAAACTTCCGGGGTGCTTAGAGGCCGCGAATGCGGGAAATCAGACGATTGACCAGCGAACGCTGTTCGTCTTTGGTTTTGCCTTCCAGGGCTGTATGAATGGGACGCGGGGGCGCCGGTTTGTGTTCGGGGCGCACCAGCTCCACCAGCCCGGCCTGGAGCAGTCCGTAGACAATGCGGCGGATTTCCAGGTCGTTCATCTTGGTGGCGCGAGCAATCTGCCGAATGGTGTTCTTGGGGTTGATGAAAGAAACGACCCGCCACTCTTCCACGCTAAGGCTGAGCTTGCGCAGGTTCGTGTCGGGACGGTCGGTGAATTTGAGGGCCATATCCAGGTCGGGAATTTCGTTTTGCAGTTGTTCCCATTCGCGCAACTGGCGCGCGCCCTCAATGATGAGATTTTCCAGATCCACCCGCACCAAAATGCGCCCCGCGGGCGGCGGGGCTTTGCCGTCAAACTCAAAATACCCTTCAGCCCATGCGAAAAGGCGTTTGACCACGCCAACGTAGGCTGCCTGCAAGCATTGTAAAATCTCTTCCTGGGAAAGATAGCCCGCATTGACCAGCAACAACCCCAACGCCTTGTCGTTCATTGGCTCTTTGCGGGCTTTGATGGCCTTGTATTGCCCCGCACTGAGTTTCTTTTCGCGATAGAGCACCGAAGCGAGGTCGTTGGGCTGATGGCTCATCGCGGCGTAGGCCAGTTTGCCTTCCCGAAAATAGATTTCTGCTTTAGCCTCTGCGCCGCGGATGTACAACATCCCTGTTTTGCGGGCCAGGTTGACCAGATTAAGCAATTGCGTGATGGAAAAATCACGCAAATTTCCCTTGAGCGCCATGATGGCTCCCCGATGGATAGCATTTTGCCCGCGGCATCACCTGCCACGAGCGTGAAAGCAAAGGAATTATACTTGTAACCTCGCGGGGCGTCAAACGCGCCAAAGGGGAGCACTCAAATGTTGTAGAAAGGGCATTCCGAGGCTTGATCTCTCCCCTCTCCCTGGCGGAGGCTTGCCCTCCGCTAACGCTCCAGGCGAGCCTCCGCCTTCCCCCTCCCCTCCCTTACAAAAGGGAGGGGAGGGGGAAACCGCCGCAGGCGGTGGGGGTGGGGTGAGATCCTTAACGGCATTCTACAACATCTGCTTGCACCCTCAAAGCCTCAGCATGTCCCCCCCTCCTGGCCTGCTCCATCACCGGGCAAGGGGAAGCTCATTCCAGGTAATAGGTCATCCGCTGCAAGGGGATGACGGGGTCGAGGTATTCCACCCGCACATCTTCGGGCAGGGTCAGGTGAATGGGGGCATAGTTGAGAATCGCCCGCACACCGGCAAACACCAGCGCGTTCGCGACTTCCTGGGCCGCTGCCGCGGGGGTGGCAATCATGCCAATCTGAATGCCCGTCTCTTGCACGCGGCGGGCCATGGTACGAATGTCTTCCACCACCAGTTCCCCCGCCTGGGTGCCAATTTTAGCAGGGTCTTTGTCAAAAGCCATCGCAATGCGAAAACCGCGCTCGGCAAAGCCTTTGTAACGCGCCAGGGCATGCCCAAGGTCGCCCACGCCCACCAGCACCACATCCCACACTTTGTCCACGTGCAAGTGGCTGCGCAGCGCCGCTATCAGCGAAGCCACCGGATAGCCCCGCCCTTGCTTGCCGTACTCGCCGAACATGGAGAGGTCTTTCCGAATTTGGGCTGCCGAAACACCCAACCGTTCGCTCAACTCTTGCGAAGAGATGCAGGTCAGCCCTTCGGCCAGCGCGTGCTCCAAAGCCCGCAGGTAAATCGGCAAACGACTGACAACAATATGAGGAATCTGGCGGCTCATGGCAAACCCTCTCTCTGGGCAACGGAATGGCTTGAGCATAATTTACCAGATTTTCCGCCTTTGTGCAAACTGGTACAAGCCCCCTGTGCCCCGCCTGGAACGCACGGCTTGCGGGCCATTATGGCAACATGGCGCCACGCCAAAAAACGACAAGCAAAGGGGAACCCACCAGCAGCCCCAACAGCACCAAGCCACCCATTACAAAGACGATGCGCCGCGCCGGCTGTGCCCGCCCGCGCCACCGCCAGCGCAAGCCCATCCACGTGCCGCCCCAAATGGTGAGCGCCAGTGCCGACAAAACCGGCCGCGTCCACTCACAAGGCGCGCCGACCACCGTAACCAGCCACGCCCCCACAGGCATCACCAGCCCCAGGGCTAAAATGCCCACGCCCGCCGCGATCAGCGCGGCGGCTTCCCGCCCGTCCATGAATTCTTCTTGATGAAGCGGTAATGCCATGCTCTATCCTCGTCAAGTTCAGTGATAGAAAACACCTTGCGCCGTCATGCTCCCCAACAGGGCAGCCAGCAAGGTATTCCCCAAGGCCACCATCATCAATACCCACAACCCTCGCCGATACCAGGCCGGGGTCAAGGCGCGTCGGCGGGCGCGCCGTGCCAGATACACACATGCCGTGGCCGCCACAGGCACCATCATGCCCCACGAGGCCATCCACGGCAAGCCCAGGCTGCGCCAGCCGGCATGTCCTCCCACTGTCCACGCTTCGGGGCGCGCATACATCACGATCATGCCGCTCAATGGCGTGAGCCAGGCAAAGAACAGCATCCCTGCCCACCCCCACCGCTGCAATGAAGGGCGATGTTGCCGCAGCCACGGGCGCACCTTGCCCAGCTTGCTGCTGTATGAAACGCACAACACCGTCAGCACCACCAGAGGCAGGCCGAAGACAATTCCATGAAGAAACGACCAGCGCAGCATGGCCCCTCCCGCCAAAGAGCGAATAAAAAACGGCAGCGCACCTGCTGCTACCGTTGTCATTGTAGGGGGTTTATCCACCGCTGTCCAGCGATAAATGGCACCCCTTTTTTGGGCATTTGTCACGTTTTTAGCGGCGGCGCTCCCAAAGGCTGATGGTTTCAATATGGTAGGTTTGGGGGAACATGTCGAAAGGCGTGAGGTGCGCCAAACGATAGCCATGACGCGCCATGCGGCGGCCATCGCGGGCTAAGGTAGCGGGGTCACAGGAAACATACGCAATCACCGCCGGAGAAAGCGCCATCAGGCCATCCAATGCCGCGCGACTGAGGCCGCTGCGGGGCGGGTCGAGCACCGCCACATCCGGCTGGAAGCCCTGAGCCGCAAGGTGTTCCAACGCCATCGCCGCCGGGGCTTCATAAAGCGCGACGTGGTCGAAAGCATCCAGATTGACGCCAAAATCATAGCAGGCTTCCGGCGAAGACTCCACTGCCACGAGTTCCCCAACCCTTGGCGCCAGGAAAGCACTGAACAGCCCTACCCCGCTGTAAACTTCCAGCAAGCGGGTGTGGGGCGTCAGCGGCAGGTGCTCCAACAGGTGGTCGATCATCGCCTCCGCCACCGCGAGGTTGACCTGAAAGAACGAAGCCGCCGAAACGCGGAAAACTTTCCCTTTCACCGCCATGGGCAGGAAGCCACGCCCAGCGAGCACAAAGGTTTCCCCTTCCGGGTTGGTGTATACCGCCGAAAGGGGAAAATCCACCTGGAAGGCCGGCGGCGTGGGGTGCCTCCCCCGCAGCCAGAGCAACACTTCATCGCCTGCTCCAACGCGCAGGTGGACGCGCTCCACCCCACTGTCGGCTTCCAGCGCAAGGTGCGGGATGAGGTCGCGCAACGGCGGGGCTGCCAGCAGGCAATCCTCTGCCGGAACGACCGCTGCCGAGCGGGCTGCACGGAACCCTAAACGCCCCTCCGGCGAAAGGTGCATCTGGATGTGGTTGCGATAGCCCCACACCGCGGGCGAGGGCACGGTAGGCGCAACGACGGGATCGGGGATTTTGCCAATGCGGATGAGTTGATCGCGCACGATGGCGCGCTTGGCCGTCAGTTGCGCGGCATAAGCGACGTGCTGATAGTGGCAGCCGCCGCAACGCCCGTAAAGCGGGCAACGCGGCGCCACCCGGTCGGCAGCGGCTTCCAACACCGCCACCACCTCCCCGCGGGCGTAGCGGGGCTTGTCTTCCGTCAGGCGCACGCGCACCCGCTCGCCAGGGAGGGCCAACGGCACGAAGACCGCGCGGCCATCTTCCAGCCGCCCCAGCGCCTCGCCGCCGTAAGCCCAGGTGGTCAGTTGTACCTCGCAGATGTCGTTCATGCCGCGCTTCCCAGAGGGGAAGGCCGCGCCGTGAGGGTCAATCGACTTCCCCGGCTACGGCCACTGCCAGACGGCCGGGGTCGAGGTAACGGCGGGCGGCTTCCAGAATGGCCTCAGGCGTCACCGCGCGCACCAGGTCGGCAAAGCGGCGGTAGTAATCCAGCCCCAGGCCGTAACGTTCCATCGTCAGCAAAGCACCGGCCACGCCGTGGTTGCTCTCGAAGCTCAACGGCAGGCTGCCAATGATGCCAGCCTGGGCGTCAGCCAGTTCTTCGGGCGTGACCGGCTCGGTCACAAAGCGGCGGATTTCGGCGATGATGAGCCCGATGGCTTTTTCCACGTTCTGCGGCGCAACGCCGGCGTTCACTTCCCACGGGCCGGGGCCATAGCCGCCGTGCAATTCAGAGTAGGCATAATACGCCAGCCCTGCCTGCTCGCGCACGGCGTCGCCGATGCGCCCCATCAGCCCAAAGCGCCCCAAAATCGTATTGCCCACCATCGCCGGCAGGTAATCGGCATCGGCGCGGGCAGGGCCTGCCGCGCCCACCACCACATCGCACTGGCTCTTGCCAGAGACGCGAACCTCGGTGCGGGCAGGGGCTTCCAATGGCGTCAGCGGCGGCAACGGCGGCGGGGCGGGCTGGCTGGGGTTTTGCCAGTCGCCCAGGGCTTCCCTCACGGCCTCCACCGCAGCCTGGGGGGAAACCGCCCCCACCACGGCAATCACCATACCGCGCGGGCCGTAGTGCTGCTGGTGAAACGCGACCACATCGTCGCGGCTGATGGCCTGAATGGTCTCAGGGTAACCCTCATCGGGACGGGCGTAAGGATGTTCGCGATAGACCAGGCGGTCGAAGGCCAGTTCGGCCATTTCGGCGGTATCTTGCGCCCGCAGCGCCAAAGAAGTCAACCACTGGGCGCGCAGTTTTTCCAATTCATCGGCGGGGAAAGCAGGGCGGCGCAGGGCTTCATCCAGCAAGCCCAGCAACAGGGGCAGGTCTTCGGCCAGAGCCTTGCCGCTAAAGCCGGTGGTATGGGTATGCCCGCTGAAAGCCAGGCGCGCACCGTTGGCTTCCAGCAGGTCGTAGAGGCCGTCGAAAGTGTAATGCTCGGTGCCGCGCAACAGCATCCCGGCAGTGAAGCGCGCCAACCCGAGTTTTTCCTCGGGGTCGAACAGCGCACCCACTTGCAGGAAACCGCTCAGTACCACCGACTGGCTTTGAAAGTTGGGGCGCGTCAACACCGTGATGCCATTGGGCAAGGTCACGCGTGTGACATCGTCGGGACCAGGAATGGAATGCGTGGGGGCCATGGTTTAGTTGAAGTGGCGCGTCAGCCGTTGCCAGAGGTCGTCTTTCTGGCCGGGAACGAAGGGGGTATAGAGGCTCAACCGGTCGGCAAGCCCGCGGTAACGCGCTTCCAAAGCCGCAGGCAACTCGGCAGGGGAAGCCACGACGGCAAAAGTGTGCAGCATTTCGTCGGAAACCAGGGCGGGCATGGCTTCCCACTGGCCGCGGGCAGCCAGGGCCGAAAGACGCTCGGCCACCTCTTCCCAGCCATGCAGGCGCATCACCCGCCGGTAAGAAGGCGTGCTCGCATAGAACGCGATCTGTGAGCGCACGAAGCTTTCCTCTTCGGCATCGGTCACCACGAAAGCGGTCAATTGAATTTGCGGGCGGGGGCGCGCCGCCTTTGCCGCCCCTTCGTCGATGGCCGGGAGCAGCACTTCCCGCAGGTAGCGCACGGTATGGAAGGGATGCACTAAGAAGCCATCGGCTGCCTCGCCAGCCAGCCGCGCCAGCCCGGTGTTCACCCCCGCGATGTAAATGGGGATCTCAGGATGTTCGATGGGGCCCGGATTGAAGAAAGGCGACATCAAGGTCAGCTTGTAATATTCGCCGCGGAAGTTGAGTTTCTCGCCATGTTGCCAGGTGCGCCAGAAGGCGCGGATGGCTTGAATTTCTTCCCGCAGTTTGCCTACCACCGAGTCGGGCCACGCCATGCCAAAGCGGCGGGTGATGTGCGCCTTGACCTGGGTGCCCAACCCTAAGATGAACCGGCCACCGGAAACCGCTGCCAGATCCCACGCGGTGTAGGCCAGGTCGGCAGGGCTGCGGGCAAAGGCAATCGCCACCGCGGTGCCCATCTGCAAACGGCGGGTGTGTTCGGCAATCAGCGGATGGGGCAGAAAGGGGTTGTGCTGGGTCTCGGTCGTCCAGATGGCAGCAAAACCCATCGCCTCGGCGGCCTGCGCCACCTGAGGCACATCACGCAACGGCAAGGGAGGAAGGGAAGCGTCGAAGTCCATAGGCATCTCAAAGGGAGGAGGGGGTTAGGGGGTTAGGGGGTTAGGGGGTTAGGAAGTTTGGGGGAGGGCCAGCATCAGGTTTTCGGTCACCAGCCGGGTATTGACATAGTGGTCGACGTCGTCGATAGCCTGCAAGATGGCCTGCACCACGGCCAGCGCGCGCGCCGGCGGCACAGCAGCGGCCAGGGCTTCCAGTTGCGCGCGATAATCAATGTTGGTGAGCGCCGCAGGAGCACCTGAGGCCAGCATGAGCACATCCCGCCAGAAGGAAAGCCACACCGTCAACAACGCCACCAAAGCGGAGCGGTCTTTGGCGGCATCTTCAGCAAAGGCAAAC
>Ga0256833_1003955_pt1 | contig 10045 bp, 11 predicted proteins | sample 356284metaG_FD_190535 | JGI IMG/M metagenome (GOLD analysis project Ga0256833, IMG submission 190535) | Hydrothermal vent microbial communities from Mid Atlantic Ridge, Atlantic Ocean - 356-284 | ecosystem: Environmental > Aquatic > Marine > Hydrothermal vents | place: Atlantic Ocean: Mid...
CGGGCCTCTCATCCATTATCCTGGACGCCTCTCTGGCGACGCTCTCAGCCGTTATCTCCTCGCCCCGCCTGGCCAGCCTGGCTACTGCCAGTAGCGTTAGCACGAGCCCCCTCCTCTCGCCGGAGCGGAACCTCTCGAGGATGGAGTCGAGCCTCCTCCTCAGGTCGCCTATTAGCCTCGCCAACCAGCAGCCCCCACGCGAGCAGGCGGGGTGGGGGTCGAGGGTAAAAATCCGGCCCGGATAGGCCCGGCGGCCTAGTCGAGTATCTCAGCCTGCCCGCCTATCGCCTGGCCGGGGAGCGGCCTCTCGAACCGGGCTAGGAGTAGCGGGTTCCTGGCGCCGTGCCTCCTGACCACCCTGCCCCGGTAAATGTTGCCTTTCGGGTCCCGGTAGACGACGCGCTTGCCCACCAGGCCCGCCGCCCTCGCCGCTGGCAGGCCCTCAACCCTGAGGATGACCTGGCCGGGGTACTGGGTGCTGGGGCCCCTCCGGTAGCCCATGACGGTGGCCCTCACCGCCATGAGCCACCAGCCCCCCGACCCTCGACCTCGGGGGGCCGGGGTTTTTAACGTCGCGCCGGCGGGACGCCCGTTTTGCATTACGGACTCCACGGTGGAGCCGGGGGTGGGTGGGAAAACAGAATTACCCTACCAGCTATACGGGAACCGGTGGCCTGCAGGTGCAGGGGGTCGACGCCCCGGACTTCGCGAGGGCTAGAAGGCTTGTCGAGGAGGCGTCGAGGGGCGTCGACCTCCTAGCCAGGGGCACCTGGCCCCTGCTGGTGGCGCTGGTTCTACTCCTCTTCTCCGCCTCCCTGGCCGCCCTGGCGGAGTTCAACCCCCTCAGGCCCCCCGGGCCGGCCGCCGCTGCTGCCCACCCAGCACTGGCCGCGGCTTCCAGCCTCCTGCTGGGCCTCTCCTCGGCCTCGGCCGTCTACGGGCTCTCCTCGTGGGCGTCCGCTGCTAGGAGCCTCGAGCGGGTATGCGGCAGGGCCAGGCTGGGCCTCTACGCCGCCTGGGTGCTCGAGGCCGGCTTCGGGGGCCTGGCCGTGGGCATGCTGGCCTACGCGGCAGCGCTCCACGCAGGCCCGGCGGCCCTGGCGGCCGCTAGGCTCGTCCTCGTGGCGGGCGCCTCCCTGGTGGCGCTGGGCTGGGTGCTCGAGTCGGCCTTCTTCCTCTGGGTCCTGCCGTCGGTGGAGGTCGGCGGCGCCCGGTTCCCCCGGGCATACCGGGTCTCGGGGCTCGTGCTCGCCTCCCTCGGCCCCCTGGCGGGCTCGGGCGTCGCAGCCGGGCCCTCCACGGGGCTTGGCATGGCGCTCCTGGCGGCGGCGGCCCTGGCTGGCGTGGCGTTCACCCTGGCGCTCCTGGCGGCTGTTAACGAGACTAAGAGGAGGCTCTCGAGGATAGCGGAGTGGGGCGGCGCCCCGCCCCCCGAGATCTAGCGCCACGCGGGGGCTAGGAGGTTACCAGCTCCCCGCCAGCCTCTACGACCGCGTCAACCCGCCTCAGGGCGGCGTCCCTGCTCTCCACGCACTCCACGCTAGCCTTAGCCCCGTCTATCTCCAGGACCAGGTAGGGGCACCCCATGTAGTCCTTCAGGATGCACACATACCTGGACCCCCCGCCGGCGGCTATGACGCCCGCCCTCTCGAGCACCTCGCCCGGGGGCCCCCGGCAGGACCGGGAGGCGCTGCACCTAACCCATATCCTCGACGTGCACTCGGAGAACACCTCGTCGGGCGATGCCTGAGCGCCCGGAGTCGCCCTCGACCCTCGGGCCTCGGGTTCCCCGCCGCCCCCCGGCCTGCCGCTCGGCGGTGGCGGGGCTACGAGCTTCTCTAGAACGCTCACCGCCTCCCCGGCATCCGGCTGGGCTACGCGTATCTCGAAGCCCGAAGACCTGACACGCTCCATGTCGAAGGCCGCCACGATATCCGTCGCCTCAAGCACCTCGACGTGCACTCTATATAGGTTCTCCCCCGGGGGCTCGAGGCTCGTGCAGGAGTAGGCCAGGTTGCCCCTGGAGACCCAGAAGCGGCACTCCTCGGTTAGCGTCGCGTAGTATAGTGTGACGCGGATTACTCTAACGGCGCCCCGGCCCTGGAGTGCGGCCCCCACATGCCTCTCGACATACGAGATCGCGTCCTCCGCGGAATCCCCGTCGAACACCCTCGATTCTATAAACTTGTTGAACACAGGCTCGGGGATCTCTTTACCCATCCGCTCATCTCCCGCGAAAGCGTGCAAAGCGTAGGTTTAAAGGCATTCCCATACACATTATTGTACGCGCCGCCACGTCCTGGCGCGTCATAGCATACTAATACCCATAATTAATTTGAGAGTGGTGTTTTTCGTTATAAAAGTTTTTAAAGTGTCGGACTCGAGATATGGGGGGCTGCAGGGGCGCTATAAGGGAGTATATACGTGCGGGTGCGAAAAGTTGATATGCAAGCCTCTAGAGGTACTCTGCTCCCGGCTCCGGGCAGAGGAGGATATAGGGGAGGATGAGTGCTTGAAGTTGGAGCACTCGCTAATGTTTGATTTGCTGCTGGGTATGGTTGAGCATGAGGGCGTGAACGACAGGGGCGTGGTTGAGGCCGCCTCCAAGGGCCTCTTCCACGCCTTGGGCGTCGCGGGGAGGCTATCCAGGGAGACGGGCAGGTACGCCATCGTAGTGTCCACCGACCCGCTCCTATCCGGGGTCGTGGTCGTCTCGCCGCCGCCAGGCCTGGGCTCGGAGCTCTCAGCCTGCGCCGTGAACTACGGCATACTCGTGGACTGCGACACCCCAGGGGTGGCCCACTACTGGCCGCAGAGCAACCGGAGGGTCAGGGTCATGCTAGTAGAGCCGAGCCTCCTCGCCGAGAGGGCCAGGAGCCACGTCTCCCTCCTGAAGGCTCACAGCTAACCCCCAAGCCCCCTAAACCCTCCCTCCGCGGGTGCGGGCCGGAGCTCCCACCTCGTGGCAGCGTTGAGGGCGGTGCCACTGGCAGGGCTGCCCCCCGCCCAGGCCCGGGCAGACTACTGCGGGGCGCCAGCCGTGGGGCCGGGGTGCCGGCCCAACGTTTAAAGGGCTGGCCAGAGCGCTAGCGTGACGGAGGGCACCGGAGCGCCGGGGTGGCCGAGCGGCCCAAGGCGGCGGGCTCGAGGGCGGCTTGGGGGTTCGCGCCCGCCGCGCGTGAGACCCGTTGCCCCGAGGAGGGGCGCGCGGGTTCGAATCCCGCCCCCGGCGCCACTAGAACCTCACGTGTCAGGGGTGGCTAGCGGGAGTAGGTGCCCATAGCGTAGCCCCAGGCTAGCACGTGGCCCCTGGCAGCGTTTAGCAGCGAGTCCACCCTGAAGCCCCTGGGGAGCCCGGGGTCCCGGTCTAGGGCGAGCGCCAGGAAGAAGTAGCGGTGGCTACCGTGGCCCCTGGGCGGGCAGGGGCCCCCGTAGCCCAGGCGGCCGAAGTCGTTCAGCCCCTCGACCACGGCGTCCCTCGGGAATACCGCAGAGCCCCCGGAGGCCCTGGCGACTGCGAGCCAGTGGATGAAGGTGCCCAGCGGCGCGTCAGGGTCGTACATTACGAGCGCCACAGCCGCCGCGCCGCCGGGGACGCCGGAGACCCTAACCTCCGGCGCCCTGTCCGGCCCGTCGCACGTGTACTCCCTGGGTATCCTGGAGCCCACACCCTCGAGTCCCTCAACCTCAACCCGAAGACTCTCGGGGGCACCGGAAACCAGGCCCTCAAACCTCGAGTCAACAAGGCCGCCAGCCGCCACGCCGCCACCACCCCCACGGGAGGCCCACAACCCAACAGCGGCGGCCAGCGCTAATACGGCCACCGCCACCACAACAACCACGGCCGGGCGGCGCACAGCCACCACGCCCCCGGCAAGCGGCGGGCACCAAGACCCCTTATTACCTGGCCGAGCACGGGCGCGGCGGGCAAGCGAAAAATAAGGGCCCCCCAGCCACGCGCTACCCACGAGGAGGCCCAGAGCCGGCGGGGCCGTCGTCTAGCCTGGCTAGGATGCGGGGCTTGGGCCCCCGTGGTCCGGGGTTCAAATCCCCGCGGCCCCACCACAACGCGGAGGGCCTCCCAGACCGCTAATAATCCGCCCAACGCTAAACTATCTGGTCCTCCACTAAATCTAACATAAACATAACCAGCCATTGAGCAGTATAATCCTTCTAGCAGAGCCGCCACTTTACTACATAATATACTAATGTATGACTCCTTGATATCCAGTACTATCGCTAGTTTCCTAGTAGTTCTCGTCGTTTTTCTTGTTCTACTAGCTCCTTCCTTAGCCTCTTCTTCACCTCTCCCTCTAGCCATTCGGCTTCCTCCTCCGCGAGCCCCAGTTTGGCCGCTAGTATCTCGACGGGGGCTAGCCTGATAGCCTTTGATAGGGTTTCCTCGTCCACTTCCAGCCAGCTCGGCAGCTCTACCTCCACCGAGACCCTCCTACTCTCGGCCACCTCTTCACCCACGTAGCCGATTCTATAGCTAAACTTAAATTCGTCATCCTAGGATCTTGGGCTTGTATCCCCGCGGCCCCGGGGGGGTCAGGTTTCCTGGGGGAGCTGGAGGTTCGACTCCTCCAGCAGCTTCTCGACCATGAACCAGGGTATTGCTTGGAGTACCCTCTTCCTCCTCCCATCCGGCAGCCCGCGGAGGGCGTTTCCGGCCTCGCGGGCCTGGCGGGCGACGTATCTTAGGGCTGCCTCCACGGCGGGCATGCCGGGGCTCGCGCCGAGCACTGTGGTGGCCCACTTCTCGAAGAGCCTCTCGCTGGGGTCTAGCTTCCGCCTCCTCCCCTCCATGTAGGCGTGGTAGTCGGCGGCGTCGTCAGCTATCTGGTAGACCCTGCCGAGGGCTAGCCCGTAGGCCTCGAGGCTGGGGAGCATGTCATCCCTCCCGGCGGCGAGGGCCCCCAGGGCGGCCGCCAGCTGGAAGAGGCTCCCGGTCTTGAGGTCTACGAGCTCCACGTACCTCTGGGGGCCGAGCCTCGAGGCGAGGAGGTAGTCTATTATCTCCCCTCGGACGGTGCGCTCCCACGCCCTTATAACCCGGCCCAGCGCCTTGACGCCGTACCTCTCAACCATGCTCTGGGCCACTGGTATCATGAGGAGGCTCGCCAGAACAGTCTTCTCTATGCCGTGGACCATCCAGGCTACGGGGAGCCCCCTCCTAACCTGGTCCTTGTCTATGATATCGTCTATCGCGAGGCTGGCGCTGTGCACCATCTCTATCGCCACAGCAGCGTCGAGGGCCTGCTCGGGGGCCGCCCCGAGGGCCTCCGCAACGAGGACCGTCAGGAAGCCCCGGAACCTCTTCCCGCCCCGGAGTATGTACTCGGACACCTCCACGAGGCCAGCCTCGCTGGCGTCCTTGGCCGCGGCCCTCAGCCTCGGCTCTATGAGGAGGCGCACCCTCCTCCACTCCTCCACGATCTCCTGGTAGACCTCGGCGTGCACCGCCTCGCTCAACAGGTACGCCCCGCCTGCCCGCCCGCGGGTCGGGCGGGGGCTTTAAGCTGGATAATAGCCTCGGCCAGCGAAGCGGTCCACACCACCCTAAAAGGCTTCGGAGCCGCCGGATCGGGCTCCTCACCGGCGCCACGCTTGGGGGGCTCGCTGTCTGGTGTCCCTCCCCACGGGCCCCGCTGGGGGGCCGTCGGCAATACCAGCCCTCCTCACCGCCCCCTCTAGCGGCGGGCTGGGACGGTTAGGACACTTATATCCTTCCCGAAAAGGTTTCAGTCTAACGGTGGGGTAGTCCGGGGTTGGATAGAGCCGCGGTTAGCGACAAGAAAGCCCGGGCCCGCCGGGTCGAGGGCGGCAGCAGGCTGGTCAGGGAGACGCTGAGGGCCGCCGTCCTCCGGGTGCTAGCCGAGGGGCCCAGCCACGGGTACCAGATACTCAAGAAGATAGAGGAGGCCACCCAGGGCTACTGGAGGCCCACGCCCGGCACGCTCTACCCCCTGCTCGACCAGCTCGAGAGGGAGGGCGTCATAGAGAAGGCTGGGGTCGAGAGGTCGAACGTGAAGAGCGGGAAGAGGATACGCTACAGGCTCACCGAGAAGGGGTGGAGGGAGCTGGCCAGCATAGTGCTCACGAAGGCTAGGATAAGGCCGTACTACACGATATTCCAAGTGGTCGACGCCATAGGCTACCTCCGGGGTGCTGGCCTGGACTCGGAGGCCAGGGAGGCCTGCGAGACCCTCCGCCGGGGCATCCGGGAGCTGCTCGAGAGGCTCGACGCCTCCTGCCCCGGCGGGGAGGCCTAAGAGCCCCCGCCCCAGCCCCAGCCGGGGGGCGGGGCGTGTGGAGTGGATGAGCTGTTAGATGACCCTCCCCCCGGGGAGGGGTGTGATAGGAGAGGATGGCTCCGAACCCCGCCCCGCCGTGATGAGCGACCGGGCGAGGCGCCGAGCCCGCCCCCCGGGCGGGTGACGAGGGCGTTGACTGCTGAGCGGGCACGCGGGGAAATACCCGGCCGCCCCCGCCCGCGGCCCCGGGGTGGGCTGCTGTGGCCTACGGTGTCTGCCCGGGGTTCAGGGGCCCCGGGGAGGCCCTGGTTCTCGATACTGAGGATGTTAGGGCGTTCGAGGCGAACAGCGCGTGGCTCGGGGTCCCCCTGACCCTGCTCATGGAGAACGCTGGCCGGGCCGTCGCCGACGCCGTCGAGTGCAGGCTGGGCGGCGTTGAGGGCCGGAGGGTGGTGGCGTTCGCCGGGCGCGGGGGGAACGGGGGCGACGCCATAGTGGCGGCGAGGCACCTCGCCGCCCGGGGTGCCAGGGTCGAGGTTGTGCTCGTCTACCCCGACCAGCTCTACACCCACCCCGACACGAGGCTCAACCTCGACGCCCTCAGGAGGAGCGGCTACGCCCGGGTCAGGGTTGCCCGGGGCCCCGGCGACCTCGAGCCGGTGAGCGCCGACGCGGTGATCGACGGGGTCCTAGGGATAGGGGTCAGGGGTAGGCTCAGGGAGCCCGCCGCCTCCGCGGCGAGGGCCGTCTCGGAGAGCGGGGGCCTCAGGGTTGCAGTGGACGTGCCGACCGGGGTCGACCCCGACACGGGCGAGGCGGCCCCCGGCGCTGCCAGCGTTGACGTGACCGTCACGTTCCACGCCATGAAGCCGGGGCTCGCCCGGCCCCCCGGCAGCATGCACGCCGGGGAGGTGCTCGTGGCCGAGGTGGGCATGCCACCCCAGGCCAGTGAGCTGGCCGGGCCGGGGGACGTGGCCGCCAGGATACCCCCCAGGCCGAGGGACGCCCACAAGGGCGTGGGGGGCCGGGTGCTGGTCGTGGGGGGCTCCAGCCTCTACTACGGCGCCGCTGCTCTCGCCGCCCTGGCGGCCTACAGGGCGGGCGCCGACCTGGCCTTCCTCGCCGCCCCCGAGCGCGTGGCCGTCGCCGCGGCCTCGTGGAGCCCCGTGATAATACCGAGGCCCCTCGAGGGCGGCAGGCTGGAGGCCCGGCATGTAGACTCCGTGCTGGAGGAGGCCTCTAGGGCCCACGCCGTCCTCGTGGGTCCGGGCCTCGGGCTGGCGGGCGAGACTGTGGAGGCGGTCGGGAGGCTCCTGGGGGAGCTGCGGGGGAGGCCCGTGGTGGTCGACGCCGACGCGCTGAAGGCCGTCGCCAGGCTGGGCGTTAGCCTCTGGCCCGAGGCCATCCTAACGCCCCACCGGGGGGAGGCCAGGCTCCTCCTGGGAGGGGAGGAGGCTGAGCCCGGGGAGGCGGCGAGGCGCATAGCCAGGGAGTACCAGGCCACGGTCATAGTGAAGGGGCCCGTGGACCACATCTGCTCCCCCAGCGGCGGCTGCAGGAGGAACACCACCGGCGTGCCAGCCATGGCGACGGGGGGCACCGGCGACGTCCTCTCCGGCGTCGCAGCGGCGTTCCTGGCCAGGCGCGCCAGCCTCGGGCTGGCCCTCAAGCCGCTCCACACCGCGGCGGCCGCCGCCTACACGGTGGGCAGGGCCGGGGAGCTGGCCTACGAGGCCCTAGGGGAGGGTATGACAGCCCTCGACGTGGCCTCCAAGGTGGCGGCCGCGGTGGAGGAGGCTAGGAGGGCCCCCCTCCACTGCGGCTGGCCCGGCTAAAGCTTAACACTGCGCGCCTCCTAGTACTCGCCGGGGGGTGGCGTCTATGGCCCGGGCCACCGTGGAGGTCCCCGAGTACGAGGTGGTTGAGAGGGTCGAGCTCCCCGCCCGGGAGACCGCCGTGATAGTCGTTGACATGCAGAACGACTTCGTCAAGCCTGAGGGGAGGCTCTACGTCCCCACGGCCCAGGCCACCGTCGAGCCCATCAGGAGGCTCCTCGAGAGGGCCCGCGCCGCCGGGGCCAGGGTCTTCTACACCCAGGACACCCACTACGACGGCGACCCCGAGTTCGAGATATGGGGGGAGCACGTGAGGCACGGGACCTGGGGCTGGGAGATAGTGGAGGAGCTGAAGCCCCAGCCCGGCGACATAGTCGTCCAGAAGACCAGGTACGACGGCTTCTACGGCACCCCCCTCGACGACCTCCTGAGGGTCTATGGGGTCAGGAACACGGTGATAGTGGGCACCGTGGCGAACATATGCGTGCTCCACACCGCGGCCTCCGCCGCGCTCCGCTGGTACAGGGTCGTAGTCCCCATCGACGGGATAAGCGCCCTCACCGAGTTCGACCTCCACGCAACCCTGAGGCAGGTCAGCTGGCTCTACAAGGGGGTGGTCGTCAGGAGCGCCGACGGGATAATATTCACCTAGCAGCCCCCACCCCGCCCCCGGCCCCCGGCGGCGGTGCCGCGATCGCCGGCGCCGAAGGCCCGGGGGGCCGGGTGTGGACCAGGCTAGGCTGGCAGCCGCCGGGGGCCGCTACTCCAGGTCGTCGAGCTCGCTTAGGTCTATCTCTATGATCTCCCCCTCCTCGCGCTCGCCCTGCTCCTCCTGCGGGGGCGCCGCCTCGGTCTTGATCTTCTTCACGACCGCCCTCCAGCTGTAGCCGCAGTTGGGGCAGCGGAAGCTGCCCATCACCGTTACCGTTATCCGCCCCTTCCTGTCGGGGAAGGGGGACACCAGGGTCCAGGTCTTCAGGGGCTCCTCCACCCTGGTGCCGCAGCGCGGGCACACGAAGGGGTCCCGCTTGGCCTTCCGCCTGGCCACGCCCGTACACCCCGCCGGGGGGCGGCTAGGCTGGCTGGATTCTTATCTCGTAGCTGTACCCCATCTCCTGGAGCGCGGCCGCTATCGGGTACACCAGCACGCCTAGCCTCCTCGGGCCGGCCGAGGGCCTGGGGACCGGTATCTCCACAATGTACTCGGCGTGGTCGCTGGCCACGCTCGAGACGAAGGCCCTAGCGGTCCCGGGGCCGCCGTGGAGGGGGTGTGTTATGGCCGCCACCTCGCCGCCCCTCAGCTCGGCGACGCTCTCTATCCTCCTCCTAACCCTCTCGACCTCGTCGGGGCTGCCTATGCCGCTCACCCTCACTATGATCCGGGCTGGCACGACCTCGTCGACGACCCTGAACCCCCTGCGGAGGAGCTCCCTGTTGGGTATGAGCCTCACGCCGGTGGCCTGCTCGACCACTGTGTGGAGGTAGCGTATCTCCCTAACCAGCCCGCCCCCGTAGCCCGGCACCTCCACGTAGTCCCCCGGCCTCACCAGCCTCTCGGCCAGGAGTACGTAGTAGGAGAAGAAGTTCACGAGGTTGTCAATGTTGGCTAGGAGTATCACGAACACTATAAGTATGGCTGAGGCCCACGCCGCCGTAGCCCCCGTCAGGACGTAGACGACTATCGAGAGCACTATGGTCCACACGGCCAGGGAGGTGAACCTGTACAGCCTCTCCACAACACCCGGCTCTACCGCCCTAGCGCCGGAGAGCCTCCTGAGTATACCCCTGTAGAGGCGGAGGCCCAGGTAGGAGACGAGAACTATCACCCCGGAGTAGAGGAGCCTGGCGAGCTCCGGGTGGGCCTCTGCAGCCCTCCTAGCCTCCTCAACCCACGCCATTATCGCGTCCAGCGTCGAAGCCGGGTCGGCCACGACCGCCACCCCCGCTAGAGCA